>Ga0316622_100000529_pt1 | contig 22337 bp, 15 predicted proteins | sample OWC_Aug_OW2_C1_D_FD_207646 | JGI IMG/M metagenome (GOLD analysis project Ga0316622, IMG submission 207646) | Wetland soil microbial communities from Old Woman Creek delta, Ohio, United States - OWC_Aug_OW2_C1_D5_C | ecosystem: Environmental > Terrestrial > Soil > Wetlands | place: USA: Ohio... | reverse complement strand
GCCAAGGAGATCGGCGACCGCGTCGGCATCATGCGGGAAGGCCGGCTGGTCATGGAGCGGACCCGCGAAGAGCTCCGGAACGCGGACCTGAACCGCATCTACATCGACTACATGGAATCCGAGGCGGCCCCCGCGGCGGCGTAGGATGATCGGAACCGTCGCCCGCAAAGAGATCGTCGCGAACCTGCTCAGCTATAAATTCTTCGTCGTCCTCCTGCTCATGGTCCTGCTCGTGGCCACGAGCCTGTTCATCATGCACCGGGATTTCTCCGGGCGGATGGCCGACTACCAGCTCATCCGCCCCGAGCCCGGGGCGCCCATCGCGGTCGTGCCCCCGAACCCCCTGTCGATCTTCGCCAAGGGCCTCGACGACGCCATGACCCGCTCTTTCGAGATCGGCGTCACCGGCGTCGACGTCCGGGCCGGCCAATCGTCCGGGAACATCGTCTACGCGTTCTTCCCCGCCCCGGATTTCCTCTACGTCGTCCGGGTCATCCTGTCGCTCGTCGCTCTCCTCTTCGGCTTCGATCAGATCAGCCGGGAACGCGAGCAGGGGACGCTGAAGCTCCTGCTCGGCGGCCCCGTGTCCCGGGCCCAGGTGCTCGCCGGCAAATGGCTGGGCAACTTCCTCAGCCTGAGCGTCCCCTTTCTCCTGGTGACGCTCCTCGGCGCGTCGGTCCTTCTCTTCGACCGGGACGTCCGATTCTCGGCCGGCGATATCGGGCGCCTCGCGCTCATCCTGGCCCTGGCCCTCCTTTACCTCGCCTTCTTTCTAAGCCTGGGCATGCTCGTCTCGGCCCTGACGCGGCGGGCGGCCACGTCCGTGATCGTCCTCCTGTTCGCCTGGGCGCTTCTCGTCTTCGTCCTGCCCAACCTGGGCACGCTCGTCGCGCGCCAGTTCGTCAGCGTCCCCTCGGTCCGGGCGCTGAGCGAAAAGCGGGAGCGGACGTGGACCCGTGAGGTCCTGCTCGGCCTCGGCGAGCGCGGGAACTGGGCCGAGCACTACCGGACGATCAGCCGGGAGAACGACCGGATGGAGGAAGACTACCGCCTGAGGTTCGAGCGCCTGGTCCGCCTCTCGCGGAACATCAACCGTCTCTCGCCCGCGGCCAGCCTTCTCGACGCCGCGACCGAGATCGCCGGCACGGGGATCGGCGATGAGAGCCGGCTCAAGGCCGAAGTCGTCCGCTACAAGAACGCGATCATCGATCCGATCATCGCCGATCAGGCCGCCGGCAGGCGCGAGGCCCGGTACGCCGCCTTCACCTATCGCCGCCGTTCGCTGGCGGAGGTCTTCGCCGCGGGCGCCCTGTTCGACGCGGCATGGCTGGCGGTCTTCAACATCCTGGCCTTCGCCCTGGCCTACGCCGGCTTTGTCCGCTACGACGTGAGGTGACGCCATGATCCGGACGCTCATCGCCAAGGAGATGCGGGCCCACCTCCTGTCGTTCCGCTTCCTGGCCAGCTTCGTCATCCTCTTCGTCCTCGTCGCCGTCACGGCCGTCGTCCTGACGGGCGACTATGTCCGCAAGCTCGACGAATATTCCGCGCGCCAGGCGGAGATCGACCGCTACCTCCGGGACTACGCCCACTTCAACCGGATCGGCGGCGTTCTCGAGCCGACCCAGCCGCCCATCCCCTTCCTGGCGCTCGTCCGGGGCCTCACGGCCGATGTCAACATGGAGGCCTTCGACAACGACCCGCTGCCGGTCATGTTCCCGCTTGTCGACCTGACCTTCATCGTCACCATCCTCATGAGCCTCGTCGCCCTCATCCTGACCTACGACGCCGTCAGCGGCGAGAAGGAGGACGGCACGCTGAAGCTGATGCTGGCCAATAGCCTGCCCCGCTCGAAGATCATCCTGGCCAAGGTCGCCGGCGCCGTCCTGACCCTCGTCGGTCCGCTCGTCGTCTCCCTCGCGGCCGGGATGCTCGTGGTCCTGCTCCACCCGCGGGTCGACTGGACGGGCGCGGACTGGGGCGCTCTCGGCCTCGTCGTCGTCGGCGCCGTCCTCTACAGCGGCGTTTTCGCGCTCATCGGCATCCTCGTCTCTTCGATCCACCGCTCGAGCGCCTCGTCGATCATGACCTCGCTCTTCGTCTGGACGCTCCTCGTCCTCGTCGTGCCCAATCTCAGCCCCTACGTGGCCTCGTTCCTCTCGCCCGCCCCGTCGCGGATCAAGGTCGCCCGGGAGACGTCGCGCCTGACCGACGTCGACCGGGACGACCTCGGACGCAGGCTCATGGCCCAGTACCAGGGCGAGGTCCTCCGGCAATACCCCGTCCTCGGCGAACGGCTGACGGAGGCGGAGGTCAAGAGGCGCGTCGCGGAGGACCCCGAGTACAGGAAGGCTTTCGAGGCGAACCGGGCGGCGAGCGAAAGGGCCTGGAACGAGGCCAACCGCATCCAGGGGGCCAGGGCCGAAGAGCTCAGAGACGACCTGCGGCGGAAAGAGGAGGCCCAGACGGACCTGGCCCGGGCGATCTCGATGGTCTCGCCGCTGGCCGACTTCGCCTATCTCGCGACCGACCTGTCGTCGACGGGGACGCGAAACCAGGCCCATTTCGGGAGCCTCGCCCGGCTCTGGGGCCAAGCTTTTCGTCGCGATTACCGGACGAAGAAGGTCGAGGAGCTGCGGGCCAAGGACCCGACCGCGGACCCGTGGAACACGCCCATCGACATGACCGACGCGCCCCGCTTCCGGTACGTCGAGGAGGGACTCGGGGGGCGGGTCCAGGCGGTCCTGCCGCCGCTCGCCGTCCTCCTCGGTTACGGCGTCGTCCTGTTCGCCGCCGCCTATCTCGCGTTCATCCGCTACGATGTCCGTTAAAAAGGGGGACACAATACCTATTCACCCAATTTCCTGGTCCGGAATTCAATTTCCAATTCCTCCGATCCTGTAAATGGGTGAATAGGTATTGTGTCCCCGATTTAAGAGGGAGAAGGTGATGACCGGGACGCTGGTCAGGAAAGAGTTCCTGACCAACCTCGTCTCGCCCCGATTCGCCATCGGCTTCGTCCTCTGCCTCGTCCTCATCCCCTTCAGCCTCCTGATCAACATCAGCGGCTACCGCGAGCGCGCGGCCCAGTACCGGATCGACCGGGACGCCGCCGAGAAGGCCGCGGCCGAAGTCCGCGTCTATTCCACGCTGCGGCCGGAGATCGTCCTCCCGCCGGAGCCCCTGGGCGTCTTCGGCAAGGGTGTCTCGGACCAAGTCGGCAATCGCGTCCAGATTATGCTGGGGGACAAGCCCCTGCTCGCGGCGGGCAAGACGGCCGCCGGCGACAATCCTTTCCTGGCATCCTTCTTCTCGGTCGATTTCGTCGACATCGCGGCCATCGTCTTCTCGCTCCTGGCGCTCATCTTCAGCTACGACGCCTTCAGCCGCGAAAAGGAGGACGGGACCCTGAAGCTGCAGATGTCCAACTCCCTCAGCCGCTCGACCGCCCTGGCCGGCAAGCTCCTCGGCATCCTGCTCACCCTCCTGCCGGTCATCGTCTTCTCGTTCCTCGTCGGCAGCCTGCTCATCCTCTTCGCCCGCGACATCTCGTTCTCCGCCGGAGAATGGGGCCGGATCGCCCTGCTCTTCGCGGCCAGCCTCGTCTATCTCGCCGTTTTCGTCTTCCTCGGGCTCCTCGTCTCGACCCGGTCGAAGAGCTCGGTGACGAGCCTTGTCGTCTGCCTGTTCCTGTGGGTCGTTCTCGTTTTCATCGTGCCCGCCGTCTCGGCCAATTTCGCCGGGAGCTTCTTCGGCGCCGAATCCCGGGACAACCTCGACCGGGTCCTCAGGGACGTCGACCAGCAGCGCGAGGCGGCCATCAGCGCGGCCTTCAAGGCCCAGGGCGTCCCCGAGGGCTGGAGCTGCTGGTGGTGCTACGGGGACGAGGACGGCCGCATTGAAACCTACGGCAATCCCCGGGACGAATTCGAGAAGTTCCGCCGGCGCGCCTCGCTTTCCGAGCCTATCCGGCTCGATTTCGCCGAGAAGAAGTGGGCCCCCGCCAAGGCCTACATCGACAGCTTGGCGCGGCAGGCCCGGGCGGCCGAGCGCCTCTCGTTCCTGTCGCCCACGGGGCTGTTCCGGGCCGTCGCCTCGGCCCTCTGCAGGACCGACCTCGCCTCCCACGAGCGCCACATGGACCGGACCCGGCAGTACCGGGAGGCCTTCGTCCGCTGGCTTCGGGGGAAGGATATCTTCGCGTCATTCCGCTGGATCACGCCGTCCGACCCATCGAAGTTCAAGACCGAGGACGAGCTCATCGAGATGCGGACGGGCGGGGAGTTCAAGACGGCCGGCGAGTTCGAAGCCTGGGCCGCGCAACAGAAGGACGCCCGAGCCCGCTGGATGAAGCTCAGCCAGGTCAAGGTCTCCGGCGACAGCCCGGACGATTTCCCTTATCTCGATATCTCCGACATGCCCCGGTTCGAGGTCCGGGCGGGCGGGTTCCTCTTCGGGCTGGGGCCGTCCGCCCTCTGGGTGGGGATCCTGCTCGTTGAGGCGGTGTTCCTGTTCTATGCCGGGTACGTCGCTTTCATCCGCTACGATGTGAGGTAGGCCGTGTTCCGAACCGTCCTCAGGCGCGAGGTTCTCCACAACCTCTACAGCCTGCGCTTCCTCATCTCGCTCACGCTCGTCATCGCCGTCTTCGCGGCCGGGGCCGTGTCGTTCGTCCGGAGCCACGCGTCGGACCTCGAAAAATACCGGGAGACGAGGGGCCAATACCTGGAGAACATGCGGTCCCTGGCCGGCCAGGGCGCCACCGAGCTGGCCGTCCGCCGGCAGACGTTCACCCTGAAGCCCCGGTCCAACGGGTTCATCGCGGACGCCAAGGAGAGATACCTGCCCAACGCCATCGTCTACAGCGCCTGGAACGTCTTCTCCTTCCAGAACAGGAGCGGCAGCGCCAATCCTTTCCTCAAAAAGTTCGACGAGCTCAGCTGGACCTTTATCACCGCCCTGATCCTGAGCTTCGTCGCCCTGCTTTTCACCTTCGACGCCGTCTCGGGCGAGAAGGAAACCAAGACCCTGGCCTTGTCCCTGTCCAATCCCCTACCCCGCGGCGCCCTCCTCGGAGGGAAATTCGCGAGCGCCGTGCTGTCGGTGATGGCCATCGTTCTGGCCGGCGTCCTGACGAGCCTGGTCATCGTCGTCATCCTGGGGGCGGAAGGGGTTTCGGCCACCCTGGCCGGCGAGGTCCTCGGCTACCTGGCCGTGGCCGCCCTCCTGGCCGGCACGTTCGCCGCGTTCGGGCTGCTCGCGTCGGTCGTCGCCCGCGGCTCCAACGTCAGTCTGCTGCTGGCCTTGTCGTTCTGGCTGGCCTTCGCCGTCGTCATACCCAATTCCAGCACCTTTCTGGCCAAAGGCCTTTATCCGATCGCCAGGTCCGAAGAGGTCCAAAAGAACGTCGACGCCGTTTTTGACGACCTGAACAAGAACGCCCCGCCCGGGAGCTGGATGATGAACTCGGGGAACCCCTTCCTGCCCCAGCACGAGCTCCGGGCCAACCTCCAGATGAAGCGGCTCCAGGCGGAAAAGGGCATCCGTGACGTTTATGCGAGGGCGATGTTCCGTCAGTTCGAGCGGACGCGCCTCCTGACGGCGGTCTCGCCGGTCGCGCTCTTCGAGTACCTGACCGAGGCCGTGTCCGGGGGCGGCTATCTGCGCTTCCGGAAGGCCTGGGAGGACATGCACGTCTATCAGGAGCAGTTCCTGGCGTTCTTCAAGGCCCTCGACGCCGCCGACACGGGGAGCCCCCACTGGTTCAATCCGAACGAGAACGTCTCGACGACGCGCAAGCCCGTCGCCTTCGAGAAGGTCCCCCAGTTCGAGGAACGGCCGATGCCTTTCGCCGCGCGCGTCGGCCCGGCCTTGAAGTATCTGCTCATCAATGTTTTCGTGCTGAGCGCGGTCTACTTTCTGGCCTTCATCCTGTTCATCCGCTATGACGTCCGCTAAATCGGGGACACAATACTCTGTCCCCCTTTTCGAAGCTATCGGAATTCGGGGACATGACCCTTTTCTCTTGAAAAGGGATCGTGTCCCCCTGGTTCCGAAAGAAGATCGCTCTCTCAAGCTTTTTCCCAGGCCCGCTCCTCCGAGTTGCTCCGGAGCGGGCCTGATGGTCGCTTCGAGGACTCCGCTCCCTGCCGGTCCCCGATTTAAGAGCGGGCGTAGGCGTCGAGGTCGAGATCCGGTTCGACGACGGGGCGGCGGGCGAATTTCTTGAGGGCGACGGCCCCGACCATGGCGGCGTTGTCGGTGCAGAGCTTCGGCGAAGGGACATGGGCGTCGAGCCCGGCCTCCCGAGCGAAGGCCTGGAAGCGCGCCCTCAGCCGCGTGTTCCGGGCGACGCCGCCGCACAGGATGAGCGTTCGCGGCTGGACTCGTTCCGCCGCCGCCCGGACGTGGTCGACGAGCGCTTTGGCGACGATCTCTTCGAAGCTGGCCAGGAAATCGGCCAGCCGCGGGCCTTCCTTGACGACTCCGGACTCTCGGATGTGCTTGAGCGCCGCCGTCTTGAGCCCGCTGAAGCTGAAGTCGAGGCTCCGGTCCTTCGTCCGCGGCACGGCGAAGGCGAAGGCCTTGGGATCGCCGCCCGCGCCGAGCTTCTCGATGACCGGCCCGCCAGGGTAACCGAGCCCAAGGAACTTGGCGATCTTGTCGAGGGCCTCCCCCGCCGCGTCATCGCGCGTCCGGCCCAGGAGCTCGTAGGACAGGGCTTCCCTCATCAGGTAAAGGGCCGTATGCCCGCCCGAAACGAGGAGCCCCAGTACGGGATAGGCGATGGTCGGGTTCTCGAGAAAGCAGGCCTCGAGATGGGCCTCGAGGTGGTCAACGCCGACGAGCGGCTTCTTATGATAATAGGCCAAGCCTTTGGCGAAGGAGAGCCCGACGAGAAGCGACCCGATGAGCCCGGGCCCCTGGGTCACGGCATAAAGGTCGATCGCCTCAAGCCCGGTCCCTGCCCGCTCCAGGGCCTCGCCGACGACGGCCGTGATCGTCTTGATGTGCTGCCGGGAGGCCAACTCCGGAACGACGCCTCCGTACGGGGCGTGGATCTCGTCCTGGGACAGGACGATGTTGCTGAGGATCTCAGGCGCCGGAGACGGATCGGGGACATGTACCTCAGGTACGTGTCCCCTTTCTTGGGGCCGCGAAAGCGGGTTGGCAGGGGGACATGTACCCTTGGTACGTGTCCCCGGATCTGCGGCCCGCAAGACCGCCGCGGACGTTTCGTCGCACGAGGTCTCGATCGCCAGGACATGCACTGCGGGCCGGCCTTTCCCGCTCATCTTAACAGAAAAGCCGGCGCCCGTCAGTCGCGCTCCACGACGGGGACGCGTACCAAGGGTACCTGTCCCCAGTCGACGCCCCGCGCTCCCCGTGAAAAAACAACCCCCGTCTGATGGAAATTGGGTGAATAGGTATTGTGTCCCCGATTTAAGTGCTAAGAAATTCGCACCGGCCGCAACAGTCCCCGCCGCTCCGGCGTATTATCCTCGAAGGCCGTGGGAAATTCCCGGTTCCCCGGCCGTCTTTATCAATGAGCGCCATTCCCTTGGATCTGGCCCGAAATTTGCAGAATCCCTTGTCAACTAGTACAATCCTATCAATTACCATTCTCCCGCGCCGAACGCGTCCTTGTGTTTGGATATACATGGAGGTGGCTGATGCGCATTCCCAAAGCCGTCCTTGGGGGATTCCTTGTTCTCGCCCTCATCGCCGCAGGCGTCTACTTCTTCGTCCTCGACAAATCCCCGGCCAAGCCTGAAAACCAGGCGGGAACGGCCTCCGGCGCCCCGTCCGGCGCGTCCTCCGCCGCCTCCCCCGACCAGAAGGTCGAGGCCGCCCCGCTGCCGGTTAAGGTCTCCAAGGCCATCATCGGTGACCTGGTCATGACCCTCAAATCCCCCGGCGAGGCCTACACCGAGAAGCGCATCGCCATGAAGGCCGAGGTCGGAGGCATTGTCAAGAACCTTTACGCCGCGGAGGGCCGCCACGTCCGCGAGGGCGACCTCCTCGTCGAGCTCGACGACCGCGAGTACCGCCTCAACCTGGAGCGGCTCGAGGCCCAGCGCCTGCGCTATCTCTCCGAGCTGTTCCTCGAGCGGCAGTTCTCCGTGACCGAGCAGCCTCCCTCCCAGGCCGTCGTCGACAAGGTCGCCAAGGCCCAGTCCGACTACGACCGCGTCTCCGAGGGCTTCAAGAGCGGCGTCGCCTCCCAGGCCGATCTCGAGAGGGCCCAGGCCGCCCTCGAGCTGACCCTGATCGAGGCCGGCAGCAAGAAGGACGAAGTCCAGGCCGCGACCAAGGGCCTGACCCAGGCCGAGGTCGACGTCAAGATCGCCCGCCTCAACCTCGACAAGACCCGCATCCGCGCCCCCTTCGCCGGCATCGTCACCGACATCAAGCTCTCGCCCAAGGAACGGCTCGACGCGGGCCGCGAGCTCTTCACCCTCGTCGACATCAGCCGCATCAAGGTCAAGGCCAAGGTCCTCGAGAGCGAGGTCGGCCGGGTCGTGGCCGGCCGCGAGGTCGACCTCCGCTTCAGCGCCTTCCCCGACCGGGCCTTCCGCGGCCGGATCGAGGCCGTCAGCCCCGTCATCAACGCCGAGGACAAGACCTGCGGCGTCTACGTCACCATGGACAATCCGTCCGAGGAGATCAAGCCCGGCATGCACGCCGAGGTCGAGTTCCCGACCGACATCTACAAGGACCGCCTGCTGGTGCCCCAGGAGGCCGTCCTCGTCCGCGGCGGCCGCAAGCTCGTCTTCGCTATCGAGGGCGACACGGCCAAGTGGCGCTACATTGAGGTCGGCCTGGAGAACGAGCACTTCGCCGAGGTCCTGCCGGGCAAGGAGCCCGGCTGGGGCGTCTCGGCGGGCGACACCATCATCATCGAGGGCCACGGCACCCTGGCCCACGACACCAAGGTCAGCATCGTCCAGTAGCCGCTGGACCGGGAGGCGGTCGTGAAAAGAACGTCCCTTCGCGTATTCATCCTCGTCGTGGCGCCCCTGGCCCTCGCGGCGGCGCTGGCCGAGCATAAGATCGAAACGGTCGACGGCGTCCGCGTCGTCCACAACGAGAAAGGGGGGCTCTGGGGCAAGGCCCCCAAGGTCGCGCTCGAGCTCGTCCGCAAGATCGGCGACATCGACACCGAGGATGAGAACCTCGCTTTCAATTACCCCTCGGATATCGCCGTGGACAAGGACGGCGCGATCTACGTTCTCGACGCGGCCAACGCCCGCATCCAGAAGTTCGGCCCCGACGGCCAGTTCCTGGCCACGATCGGCCGTAAGGGCCAGGGCCCCGGGGAATTCATCTTTCCGGACGCCATCGATTTCGACAAGGATGGGAACCTCGTCGTGGCCGATTCGGCCCAGGCCCGCATCCACGTCATCATCGGCGGCGGCCGCGACGTCCGGTCCATCGTCATCAAAGAAGAGTTGGTCAGGGACGCCCGCCCCTTGGCTTCCGGAGAATACGTGGCCCAAGGGTCGACCTATGCGTTCCCTCGGCCCGACCAGCCCGCCAAGAAGCCGGACGAGATGCGTCTTTTCCGGCGGATCGCCGCGGACGGCCGGACCGTCGGCTCGTTCGGCCTGCTGACCGACTTCGGGGAGATGATGACCAACGCCGTCGGCAACGGCACGGCGTTCGACGTGGACGGCGAGGATTCGCTTTGCGTCAGCTTCAACGCCCAGAACAGGATCGAAAAGTACGGCGCGGACGGCACACTGCTCTGGCGGGCCGACCGGCCCCTGAATTACGGCACCGAGGTCAAGAAGAAAGGGAAGATCGAGACATCGGGCGGCCGGATGATGGGGACCTCCGGGCCGGAGATGAATTCCTGCTCGGTCGGGATCGCCGTCGACGCCAAGGGGCGGAGCTGGGTTGTCACCTTTGCCCGCCAGCTCAGGAAAGAGGAACAGGTCCAGACGACCATGATGATGGTCGGGGGCCGCGGCGGCGCCTCCAACGTATCCGTGAAGACCGAGGGCAACACCGACCTCCGGACGACCGACGCCTTCAAGCTCGAGATCTTCGACGGCGACGGGGTCTTGCTCGGCGAGGTCCCTCTCACCCACTTCGCCGACGTCATCCGTGTCTTCGGCGACCGGCTCTTCCTCATCGACCGCGAGCGCGGCGTAACGGTCTACGAATACAGGATCGTGGAGAAATGAAAACGCGACAACAGAGATCCCTCCTCGCTGGAATCTGTCTGACTTTCCTCATCGCCGCCACGGTCGCAACGGCTTCCGCCCAGGCCAAGTGGGAGGGGACGATCGTCAAGGAAGGCGACGTCACCGTGGTCAAGAACCCCAGGGAGCCGCTCTACAAGACGCCCGTCCTCGAGCTTACCGAAGATCTTTCGCTTGGAGGTCCGGACGCCCAAGGCGATGCCGCCCTCGAACAGGTCCGGCAATTCATCGTCGATGAGACCGGAACGATCTATGTCCTCGAGCAGCGGGCCGCGCAGGTCAAGGTCTTCGAGGCATCGGGGAAATTCCTCCGGACGATCGGCCGCAAAGGCCAGGGCCCGGGCGAGCTCGAGTATCCGATGACCTTGTCACTGAACGAACGGACGGGCGAGCTGGCCGTCCAGCTGCAATCCCGGGGGATCGTGTTCTTCAAGACGGACGGGACGTACCACCGCCAGCTCTCCCTCAAGGGCATGTTGGGGGGCCGCGCCCGGCTCGATTCCCGGGGCCAGATCTACGTCCTCGAGATCATCATGGACAACGAGAACTCGAGGTACGCGACGAAGAAGCTGGCTCCCGACGGGTCCGTCCTGGCGACGATCAGCGAGACGCCCACTCCGACCGGCCCGGGCAACACGACCAAGGCCTTCATCCCCGTCGCGTTCTATTCGATCGACCGGGAGGATCGCTTCATCTACGGATTCCCCGAGAGCTACGAGATCCAGATCTATGGTCCCACAGAAACGAAGGTCCTCCGGAAGATCACCCGGGTGTACGACCCTGTGGCCGTCACCGAGGAGGACAAGGCCGAGCGGAAGAAGGATGTCCCTCCGGGTTATACCCGGGAGTTCGAATTCCCGAAACACCATCCGGTTTTTTCCCGCTTCTTCCTGAGCGATCTGGGCCATCTTTTCGTCCAGACCTACGAGAAAGCCGACGGCGGCAGGCTCATCCACGACGTCTTCGACGCCGAGGGCCGGTTCATCGGCCGTCTCCCCCTCAAGCCGTCCGGCGTCGGGATCCAGAAGGGCAAGTACTACGCCCTCGAGGAGGACGAGGAGGGGTATCAATACGTCAAGCGCTACGCCGTGACCTGGAAGGTCCAGTGACCGGAGGGAGCGCGCGATGAAAGAGAAGAGGCTCTGGCCCGTTTGGTTCATAGCGGGCCTGCTCGTCTTCGCCGCCGCCGGCTGGGCCCAGATCGTCGAGAACCCGGCCAAACCGAAGGCGGCCAACGCCGGACGGGTGGTCGCGCCGGCGGAGGTCCTGGCTATCTCCGACGAGGGCACGAGCGATTATTATTTCAAGTGGCCGGGAAATCTCAGGACCGGGCCCGACAGCTCGCTTCTCGTCCGTGAGTGGGATCAGGTCCTTCGCTTCTCCAAGGACGGCAAGTTCCTCCAGAATCTCTTCAAGAAGGGCCAGGGACCCGGAGAGATGCCAAATGCCGGGACCGCTGTGGCGACGGAGAAGAACACCGTCGTTTATTCCGGATACCCGAGCAAGCTTGTTTTTTTTGACCGGACCGGGCGATACGAAAGGGAGTTCGCGCTCCGGACGGAAGGGCGAACGAGCCTGACCCTGATCGGCTATCAAGCGGGGCGGTTCTATTTCGAGTCGGGGGAGTTTCCCCGGACGGTGGGCGATCCGGACGTCGTGGACAACCCCCGGACGATCGTCGCGGTGAACGAAGCCGACGGGTCGATCACGCCCCGAGCGACGTTCGTGACCAGGGCCTGGGTCGTCACCTCGCCGGGCGGGGGCGGCGGGATGTTCCCCGTCACGAACCTGATCGCCGTCCCGTTCGGGGGGAACCTCCTGGCCTTGACGCACACGGAAGATTACCTCGTCAAGCTCTATGATCCGGCTGCGGACAAGGTCGTCCGGGAGTTCCGCCGTCCCTACCCGCGGGTCAAGGGCGAGCCGCTCACCGAGGCGGAAAAGAAGGGCGGCATAATCCTCAACGGGCAGCATTACACCCGCCCCGAGCGGAAGCTCGAGAACGACGTCAAGAACCTGCTCTCCCGCGAAGGCGAGATCTGGGCCGTGACGTCGACCAAGGACGGGGCCAAGGGCGTCCTCATCGACGTCTTCGACGGCGACGGGGTCTACCGGGACTGTTTCTTCCTCAAGCTGCCGGACGCAGCCATCGCCAGCCTCCTCGCGCCGGGCCGCAGCGCCCTCGACGGCGACTTCCTTTGGGTGGTCGAGCAGTCCGAAGACGAGACGTCCACGATCAAGAAATACCGGGTGGGCATCTAGCGAGGCGGCCGGCGCAAGGCGCGAGAAAGAGGAGGACGACATGAGATCGAGCCCGAGGAGGCCGTCATGAAGCTCGCCCGCATCGCCGTCGACCGGCCGGTGACGATGTACATGTTCTACTTCGCCGTGATCCTCCTCGGCGCCGTGTCGCTCGGGGAGCTCGCGGTCGACCTCCTGCCCGACATCAGCTACCCGCGCCTGTCGGTCATCACCAATTACGCCGGCGTCGCGCCCGAGGAGATCGAGACGCTCATCACCGCCCCGCTCGAGTCCCAGGTCAGCCGCATCCCCGGCCTCCGCCGCGTCGAGTCGATCTCGAAGGAGGGCGTCTCGTTCCTGACCCTCGAGTTCGATTGGGGCACGGACATGGACTTCACCATGCTCCACACCCGGGAGCAGCTCGACAACGCCAGGGACCGCTTCCCCGAGGACGCCGAGAGCCCGACGATCATCCCCCTCGATCCCCAGAGCCGGCCGATCATGACCCTGGCCGTCAGCGGCGACCGGACGCTCCTCGAGCTCAAGGAGCTCTCCGAGGATCTCATCAAGCCGCGCCTCGAGCAGATCGAGGGCGTCGGCTCGGCCGAGATCACCGGCGGCGTCGAGCGCGAGATCCAGGTCCAGGCCGACCCGCAGAAGCTGGCCCTCTACGGGCTGACGATCGACGACGTCGCCCGGCGCGTCGACGCCTTCAACCGCAACCTCCAGGGCGGGACCATCCGCAAGGGGACCTTCAAATACGCCCTGCGCGTCGTCGGCGAGTTCGAATCGCTCGAGGAGATCGGCGAGATCGGCCTCCTCGTCACCAAGGAGGGCGGCGTCGTCCGCCTCCGCGACGTGGCCACGGTCCGCGACGGCATCGAGGAGCGCCAGGGCATGACCCGGCTCGACGGCGCCGAGTCGATCGGCCTGCTCGTCCGCAAGGAGTCGGGGGCCAACACGGTCAAGGTGACCAAGCTCGTCCGCGAGGTCCTGGCCCAGATCCGGGCCGAGAACGCCGGCATCTCCCTGAGCGTCGTCAACGAGCAGGCCAAGACGATCGAGGACGCCATCGGGGCGGTCAAGGACGAGCTCATCCAGGGCGCCGTCCTGGCCTTCCTGACCCTGCTCATCTTCCTCCAGGAGTGGAAGACGCCGCTCATCATCGGCACGGTCATCCCCATCTCCATCATCGGCACGTTCAGCCTGCTCTTCTTCGGCGACATCACCCTCAACATCATGTCGCTCGGCGGCCTGGCCCTGGGGGTGGGCATGCTCGACGACTGCGCCGTCGTCGTCTCGGAGAACATCTTCCGCCACCGCACGCTCGGCAAGGGCTTGAAGGAGGCGGCCTACATCGGGACGAAGGAGGTCGGCCCGGCCGTTGTCTCCACGGCCCTGACGACGATCGTCGTTTTCCTCCCGGTCATCTACGTCCACGGCGTCGCCGGGCAGCTGTTCAAGGACACGGCCCTGACCGTCACCTTCGCTCTGCTGGCCTCGCTCCTCGTCTCGCTGACCCTCATCGCCACGCTCCAGTCCCGCGAGTTCGACTTCGGCATCAGCACGGAAGGCCGCTGGCGCTGGACATGGGGGCTCCGGAAGGTCTGGGGGCGCCCGAAGGCCCTCGCCGCCCCCCTCCAGGGCCTCCGCTGGCTCGTCTACGCCGTCTTCAAGGGCGTCGGCTTCGTCCTCAACGCCCTCGTCAGCTTCATCGTCCAGCTCGCCGCCTTCGTCGCCCATTATCTCGGCCTGCCCTTCCGGCCCCTTCTCAAGATCGCCTTCGCGGGCTTCAACAAGGTCTATGGCCGCTTCATCGAACGTTATAAGAGATTCCTCACCTGGAGCCTCGACCATAAGGGCCGGGTCATGACCGGGACGCTTCTCTTCTTCGCGATCGTCTTCGCCCTCGGCGGCCTCATCCGCCGCGAGCTCATGCCCCGGATGGAGACGACGACCTTCGAGCTCGACCTGAAGATGCCCGTCGACTTCTCTTTCGAGCAGACGACCGAGATGGCCGTCATGCTCGAGACATTAATCCGCGGCCTCTCCCCGGTCCAGACGGTCCTCTCCCAGGTCGGCATCGTCAGCGGCATGGAAACCGCCGACCCGGCGATCTCGGTCAACTCGGCCCGCGTCTTCGTCGAGGTCGGGAAGCCGCGAGAGCTCGAGCCGGTCCTCGACGCCGCCCGCCGCCGGCTGGCCCAGTTCCCCGACATCGCCTACACGATCATCCGCGAGCAGTCGACGGTCAGCCAGTTCCTGGCCCTGTCGACGGCCGAGATCGGCCTCCAGGTCAAGGGCCGCGACCTCGACCGCCTCAAGGAAATCGCCGCGGACCTCGTCGCCCGCATCTCCGCGATCCCCGGCGTCGCCGACGTCGCCACTAACATCGGCGAGGGCAAGCCCGAGTTCAAGGTCACCGTGGACAAGGAGGCCCTCCGGAGGTACCCCGGCCTCTCGCCCACGACCATCGGCAACTTCCTCGTCAGCGCCGTCCGCGGCCAGGTGGCGACCCAGTTCCGGGAGATGGAGAAGAAGTACAACATCCTCGTCCGCCTCGAGGACGCCTCGCGCGAGAACATTGAGCGCCTGCTCGGCGAGACCCTGCCCTTCGAGGGCAAGCTCGTGCCCCTGCGCGACCTCGTCTCCTACGAGGTCGTCCGCGGCCCCCGCGAGATCCGCCGCGAGAACCAGGAGCGCGAGGTCCTGGTGACGGCCAACCTCAAGGGCCGCAAGATCAGCCAGGTCACGCCGGCCATCGACAAGGCCATCGCCTCCGTCCGCCTGCCGGCCGATTACCGCGTCGTCTGGAGCGGCGAGCGCGAGGAGATGTCCCGGTCCTTCCGCTCGCTCGTGCTGGCCCTGCTCCTGGCCGCGCTCCTGACCTACATGATCATGGCCGCCCAGTTCGAATCGCTCGTCCACCCGTTCATCGTCATGTTCACCCTGCCCATGGGCGCCGCGGGCGCGATCGTCGCCCTCCTCCTCACGGGGCAGACCTTCAATGTCATCTCCATCATCGGCATGGTCGTCCTCATCGGCATCGTCGTCGACAACGCCACGGTCAAGATCGACTACACCAACCAGCTCCGCCGCGGCGGCATGCCGCTCCGCGAGGCCGTCGAGGAGGGCAGCCACGTCCGCCTGCGGCCCATCCTCATGTCCACGGGGAGCACCCTGGTCGGCCTCATCCCCATGGCCCTGGCCCTCGAGCGGGGGGCGGAGCTGATGCAGCCCCTGGCCATCGTCGTCATCGGCGGCCTGCTCTTCTCGACCTTCCTGACCCTCATACTCATCCCCGTGATCTACGAATGGGTGGAGGCCCGGAAGACATGAAGTTCTTCATCGACCGCCCGGTCGCCACGGCCATGGTCTTCCTGGCCCTCCTGGCCACGGGCGTCTATTCGTTCCTGAACACGCCGATCGAGCTGATGCCGAAGGAGGACTTTCCCAAGCTCGATATCGTCACCAGCTGGTACGGCGTCCCGCCCGAGGTCGTCCAGACCCAGGTGACCGCCCCTCTCGAGGAGGCCTGCGCCACGATCAAAGGCATCACCAAGATGACCTCGTCCTCGCAGATCGGGATGTCCCGGATCACGCTGGAGTTCGACCCCAAGACGGACATGGAGTTCGCCCAGCTGGCCCTGCGCGAGGAGCTGAGCAAGGCCCGGCCGCTCCTGCCGCCGCTCGTCCGGCCCCTGTTGCAGCCCTACGTCCCCGAGGATTTCCGGGAGCGCCCCTTCCTGCAATACACGGTCTCCGGCGGCTACGGCCTCCAGGAGCTCCAGGAGCTGGTCAAGGAGAAGCTCGAGATCGGCCTGGGCTCGGTCCGGGGGGTCTCGAGCGTCGAGGTCGCCGGCGGCTCGGAGCCGGAGATCCGGGTCGTCCTCGACGAGGACCGGATCAAGGCCTACGGCCTCCACCCCTACACGGTCAACGCGGCCATCAGCGCGCGCCTGGGGACCTATCCGACGGGCCGCGTCCGGCGGGGCAACCAGGAGTTCCTGTTCAAGTTCGCCGACCGCATCGACACCCTCGGAGAGCTCCGGGAGACGATCGTCGCCCATTCCGGTGAGAATCCCATCCTGGTCAAGGACGTCGCCAAGGTCGAGGTGACCTACGCCGAGATCCGGGCCATCCACCGCATCAACGGGCAGCCCACGGTCAGCCTGACCGTCCTCAAGGAGCGCGGCGGGAACACCCTCCGCGTCGCCCGGGACGTCAAGGCCAAGCTCGAGGAGGTCAAGAGGGAGCTCCCGCCCGGCCTTATCTTCAAGCAGGTCGACGACGAGAGCGAGGACGTCCGCAAGAACCTCAACGACTTCTACCTCCTGGCCGCCATCATTACGGTCATCGTCTTCGCCATGATCTACGTCGTCCTTCTGCGGTTCAAGCCGTCTCTCCTCATCCTGTCCTCGATCGTCTTCTCCGTCGTCATCACCTTCAACCTCATCTACGCCTTCAAGATCCCCCTCAACATGCTGACCCTCGGCGCCCTGGCCTTGGGCTTCGGCATGTTCGTCGACAACTCTATCGTCGTCTTCGAGAACATCCTCCGCCTGCGCGAGCACGGGATGGAGCCGCGGGAGGCGGCCCTCCAGGGCCCGCGGGAGGTCTTCGTCGCCGTCCTGGCCTCGACCCTGACGGTCATGGCCGTCTTCTTCAGCTTCCCCTTCTTTCAGGGCAAGCTCAAGATGTACTATTTGCCTCTGGCCATCGTCATCGCCTCGGCCATGGCCGCCTCGCTCCTCGTCTCCTTTTCGCTCATCCCGGCCCTGAGCCCCCGACTGCTCGAGAAACGGAAGCGGACGGCCACCGAGGAGAAACGCTACCCCCGCTTCGAAAAGGCGATCGGCTTCCTCCTGCGCCACCCGGTCGAGGTCGTGCTCGTCGTCGCGGCCCTCCTCTTCGGGAGCTACAAATGGTTCCGGGCCGAGGTGACGCTCGGCCGCTGGTACCCCTGGTACTCCAAGGAATACCTCTACGTCCATATCGGCATGCCGCCGGGGACCGACATCGCCCAGACCGATGAGACCATCCGCGCCTTCGAGGACAAGGTCGTCGCCCAGCCCTATGAGAAAGAGGCCAAGGTCTACGTCTTCCCGGAGAGCGCCCAGGCCGTCATCGGCTTCCCGCCCGCGATCGAGCGGTCCTATCGGCCCTACGCCCTCAAGGAGGAGCTCATCCAGCTGGCGACCCAGTTCGCCGGCATCAACATCAGCGTCCAGGGATTCGACCCGCAGTATTACTCGTCGAGCATGGGCGCGGGCACCTACTACAGCTCGCGGATCAAGTTCTTCGGCTACAGTCTCAAGAAGCTCAAGGAGATCACGGCCGACCTCGAGAAGACGCTGCGGCGCAACCCGCGCATCAAAGAGGTCCGGACGGTCTCCGACCGGTACGGCTGGTACCGTGGCGACACCGTCGAGGACGTCCTCAAGATCGACAAGGCCGCGCTCAACAGTTATAACGTCGACCCGGATTACCTCTACTATAGTCTCCGGACGATGATCCAGGGGACGTTCGGCCAGCCGGCCCGGATCCGCACCGAGGGCAAGGACATCGTCGTCTCGGTCAAGTATCCCGACGCGGCGACGCTCGACATGCGCGGCCTCCGGGAGGCCCTGATCATGACCCGGGGCGGGGAATACCTGCGCCTCGGCGAGATCGCCGCCTTCACCGAGATGTCCATCCCCGGATCGATCGACCGGGAGAATCAGCAGTTCCAGCAGACGATCATGTGGGAGTTCCGCGGCCCGTCCAAGGCCGAGGAACGCTACCGCAAGGGGATCTTCGATTCCCTCCACTTGCCGCCGGGCTTCCGGGCCAGCCTCGAGGAGCGCTGGTACGTCACCGAGGAAGAGCAGAAGCAGATCAATTTCGCCATCGCCGTCGCCCTGGTCATCATCTTCATGATCCTGGCCGCGCTCTACGAGTCGTTCATCCTGCCCTTCTTCATCCTGCTGGCCGTGCCCCTGTCGCTCATCGGCGTCTTCGTCGCCTTCATCGTCGCCAAGGCGCCGTTCGACCCGACGGCCTACATCGGCGTCATCCTGCTCGCGGGCATCGTCGTATCCAACTCCATCCTCCTCGTGGACCATATCAACTTGAAACGGCGGCAGGGGCTAGGGCTCAAGGAGGCGGTCATCCTCGGCACCCGGGACCGGGTCCGGCCGATCTTCATGACCGTGTCGACGACCATCTTCGGCATGCTGCCGATGCTCCTGATCAGCGCGGAAGCCAACGAGCGGCAGATCTGGTCATCGCTGGCCCTGTGCACGGTCGGCGGGTTGACCAGCTCGACGATCCTCGTCTTCGTCGTCCTGCCCGTCCTCTACTACCACGGGGACGGACTGAGGGCGTGGGGCGCCGAGAAGGCCCGCGAGGCGCGGGAGCTGTTCAAGCCCCGGAAGCCCGATGGCAGGGGGACCGACGCGGGGAGCGGCCCGGCCGGACAGGCCCGTATCTAGCGCGCCCGAACGCCGGCGAGGTGGCAGCGGGTGCACGGCAGCGCGGCTAGGTCGGAGTGGAAGACGTTGCGGAAGAAATCGTTGTCCTGGATCATGTCCTCGGCGATCTGCGTTCGGACGATCGTGATCAGGGACGCGAGCGCCTCTTCGACAACGGGCCCGGGTTCCGGCCGCAGCCGGGCGATCTCGGAGCCCAGCCAGTAGATGATCACTTCGGGGGCCGATTTGACGCCGTTCTCGCCGATAAGGGCGGCCGGCTCGGAGAGGTCCTCGGCGACGCCGACGTACTCGGCCGTAATCGCGGGGTTCCCCGCCGCCTCGACAGCCCGCCCGATGGCCGCGGCGAACCTGAGGTCGGCCGGGCGCGAGGCGCACAGGAAGACCCGGAGATGGACCGGGTCGACCAGGGCGACGAACGAGGTTAGAGCGATCGGCGAAGGCGCGGTGGACGCGGCCGAAGCGTCGGCCGCCACGGCCAGCTCGACGACGCGGTCCTTCGAGATGTAGCCGATGAGCCCGGCGGCCTGCCCGCCGCCTCCGGCCGAAGTCGCGAGGGTCAGCATCAGCGCCAACGCGCCTCCGGCGGGGCCCCGTCTCGCGATTCGCATGCCTAAACTCACCGCGCCAGCCGGGCGGCTACGAGCTTATCCAGGAGCTCGAAATACTGCCGCCCGGAGACGGACTTGTTCTGCGTCCTGGCCAGGTTCGTCTTGTGTGCGACGACGAGGTCGAGCTTCGGCAGGACGGTGATGTACTGGCCTCCGGCGCCCATCCCCGTGAAGGCCCCCTCGTACGGACCTTGCGCCCACGGGCCGTCGAAGACCCACCAGAGATAGCCGTAGCCGACGCGCCCCTCCCGCATGAAAGGCGGGTTCATGTCGGGAAGGCGCGTGACGGGGGCTGTGATCCTCTCGATCCATTCGCGCGGCACGATCTGCTTACCCGCCCAGTTCCCCTTCCTGAGCATCAGGTAGCCCAGGCGGGCCATGTCCCGCGTCGAAAGCCAGATGTGATAGGCCGGATGGACGGACTTTGTCAGATCCCCGGACTTGCGCTGGGCCTCGCGCTTGAAGTCCTGCATGCCGAGGGGACGGGCCAGGTCGGCCTCCAGGGCGTCGTAGATGTCCCGGCCGGTCTCCTTCTCGAAGATCGTGCCCAGGGCATTGAAATCCCAGTTGCTGTAGAGGAAGTAAGCGCCGCGCTTCTTGGAGCCGCGGGGCGGGGCGTCGGCCAGGTTGTCGCCGGCGTTAGAGGCCGGGTGATAGACCCCCGAACGGGCCGAGAGAAGGTCGGCGACGGTGGCCTCGAGCTCCTGGGGCATAAGCCCGCCGTGGTCGTTGATCCCGAGCTCGGCCAGCGTCTTGTCGAGGCGGATCCGGCCGCTGGCGACATAGCTGCCGAAGAGCATGGCCAGGACGCTCTTGCGCACGGAGGCGAGGTAGCTTAGCTCGACGACGTCGCCGTGATCGAGGAGGACCCGGCCGCCGGCGACGACGACGAGGCCCGTCGTCGGCAACGTCTTCACGTGCTCGACAACGGCGGCCAGGCCTTCGTTCGACCAGCCGGCTTGCCGCGGGGCCCAGATCCTGTCCCAATCCGCGGCGGGGAAAACGACCGCCGGTGCTTTGGCCGTGGCGGGGACCTTCAGGCCCGTACAGGAGGGCGCGAGTAGGGAGAGCGCCAAGGCCGCGAGCGCCAGGAATGCCGTTCGTTTCGTCAAATCACTCTCTCCTTACTCGAGGCTCTTCAGGATCTTGCGACAGGCTAATTCGAGCGGCCCGAGCTTGTCGACGACGACATCCCAGACGATCTTCGTGTGGATCCCGAAATACTCATGGGCCAGGACGTTTCGGAGGGCGATGATCTTGCGCCATTCGACTTCGGGAGAAACGGCCTTGAGATCTTCGGGGATCCGGCCCGTCGCTTCGCCGATGACCTCGAGGTTCCGGACAACGGCGTCGATCGTCAGGAAGCTCTTGGCGAAGGCGACGAAATCCATGTTCTCCGTATACATACCGATCCGCCGGACCGCCTCCAGGATGTCCTCGAGGTAGATCCGCGGATCCCTAGGCATAGAGGACCTCGCTCCGGACTGAGCCGCGGAGCCCTTCCTTGAGCGACTCCTCGAGGACAAGGTCGCAGGGCCGGCCGAACAGGCTTTCGAGATAGAATTTCAGGTCCATGTAGCGGTCAAAGGCGGGGTCGTCGAATTCGACGAGCACGTCGACGTCGCTCTCCGGCCCGGCCTCGCCCCGGGCAACCGAACCGAAGACGCCGATCCTCTTGACGCCAAACCGCTCCTTCATTTCCGGTACTGCCGCCCGGAGCTGCTGGAGGAGGCGATGGCCTTCCAGAGGGTTCCCCAAACCGGCCGAACGCCTTTCGACCCATTCATCCACCTCGGACCGCCTGAACTTCAGGAGCCGCCCTGCTTTCCTGGCGGGCAGGCCCAGGCGTTCGACCCATTTATAGACCGTCCCGCGCTTGATCCCGAGGTGGGCAGCGACATCGTCGACCGACAGCCAGCGCTCATCTGCCATTTTTGGTCTTGAATTGTCTAATTAAAGATATCTAATATGATAATATCATAATAAATACTAATAAAAAGTCAATACCATATGCTCTTACGGTTTACTCCGTCCGAAATTCGCCCCAATTCTTGATCCGGTGGCGGATGATTCTGATCAATCCGGCCTCTTCATCCTGGCGGACCTCGTAGACGAACATAATTCCGGGCTATTCTCCCTGGACCTTCAAGCTCTTTTCGTAGGGCGGGCGGAGGACGCCGCGCTCGGTGACGATGGCCGTGATGTAGGCGGCCGGGGTGACGTCGAAGGCGGGGTTGCGGACCTCGACGTAGGGCACGGTAATGAGGCGGCCGCCGATCTCGCGGACCTCGTCGGGATTGCGCTCCTCGATGGGGATGCCGCCGCCGTCGGCGAGGGAGGCGTCGATCGTGCTCGTCGGCGCGGCGACGTAGAACGGGAGCCCGTTCTCCTTGGCCAGCACGGCCAGCGAGTACGTCCCGATCTTGTTGGCCGTGTCGCCGTTGCGGGCGATGCGGTCGGCCCCGACGACGACGGCGTCGACCTCGCCCCGGCGCATGAACCAGCCGGCCATGCCGTCGGTGATGAGCACGACCGGGATGCCGTCCTTGTCGAGCTCCCAGACGGTCAGACGCGCGCCCTGGAGGAACGGCCGGGTCTCGTCGGCGTAGACGCGGATCCGCTTGCCTTTCGCGACGGCTGCCCGGATGATGCCGAGGGCCGTGCCGTATTCGGCCGTGGCCAGGGCCCCGGCGTTGCAGTGGGTCAGAACGGTCATGCCGTCGCGGAGGAGGGCCTGGCCGTGGAGCCCGATGGACCAGTTCGTCTCGACGTCCTCGAGCTCGATGGCCTTGGCCTCCTCGAGCAGG
>Ga0316622_100000527_pt1 | contig 22407 bp, 10 predicted proteins | sample OWC_Aug_OW2_C1_D_FD_207646 | JGI IMG/M metagenome (GOLD analysis project Ga0316622, IMG submission 207646) | Wetland soil microbial communities from Old Woman Creek delta, Ohio, United States - OWC_Aug_OW2_C1_D5_C | ecosystem: Environmental > Terrestrial > Soil > Wetlands | place: USA: Ohio... | reverse complement strand
CGCCCCGTGTGCTGGGGTCAGACCCGGGTCGGACCCCGCCTACTCCATGCGCAGCGCGACGGTCGGCGAGATCTTCGTCGCGCGGCGCGCGGGCAGATAGCACGCGGCCAGGGACGCAGCCGCCAGGAGGAGCGGGGCGACGGCAAAGACGAGCGGGTCGAAGGCGCTCACCTGGTACAGCATGCTGGCGACACCCATGCCGATGCCGATGGCGATCAGGAAGCCGGCGCCAATCCCGGCGAGCGTCAGCCCCAGCCCTTCCTTGAGCACGAGCCACATCACGTTGCCCGGTGTCGATCCGAGCGCCATCCGGATGCCGATCTCGCGCGTGCGGCGTGCGACGACGTACGCCTTCACCGCATAGAGCCCGACCACGGCCATGAAGACGGCGACGCCGCCGAAAACGGCGAAGAGGCCGGCGCCTGCGCGCACGATCCAGTAGAGGATGCTCGAGCTGCGGTGTTGCGCCATGGTCTTCAGGCCAAGCACGGGGAGGCGATCGTCCACCGCCCTGATCTCCTGCCGCACGGCCCGCAACATGGCGCCTTCAGCCGCGGGGCCTCCGGACGCCATCCGGAGATGAACGCTCATCGCACTGCGGAACTGGCGCCCGGACGGGACGTAGAGGTGCGCCACTGGCGACTTGTCGAACAGTTCGTGACGCAGTCCGGGGACGATGCCGACAACCTCCATCACTTCACGCGTGTCGCTCTGACCGTCGATCACGATTCCGTTCCCGCGCGCAGGCCCGGCGTCCTCCTTCGCCGGAAGCTGGACCTGCTGCCCAAGCGGATCCTGCCCGGGGAAGAGCGCCCGCGCCAGCGGCTCGTCGATGATCGCCACGGCGGGAGCCTTCGGATCCTGTTCCTCGGCCGGCGTGAAGCCGCGCCCGCGCAAGACCGGGAGGCCGAGGGTCCGGAAATAGTCAGCTCCGACGATGTAGTAGACAACCGAGACGCCGGCGCGGCGGCCATCCTTGCCGAACCCCGGCGGGGTGCCGCCCTTCTGCACGGTTTTCCCCTCGGTCATGTCTCCAAACGCCACCACCGAGGCCATGCTCGCCGACTGCACGCCGGGAATCGCGCGCAGCCGCTCCATGAGACGCCAATACAGCTGGCGACCCTGCGCCTCGTCAAACCCGGCCAGGCCGGTGTCGACGGCGGCGAGGAGTTGTCGATCCAGCGAGTACCCCGGGTCCGCTTCACTGGCCTTGAGCGCGCCCTTCGTGAACAACCCGGCAGCTGTGAGCAACCCGAGCGACAGGGCAATCTGCGAGGCGACCAGGATGTTCCTTGCGCCGAACCAGCGTGCCCGCCCCTTGTGCCCGCCCTCGCCGCTCTGCTCCTTCAACTCCGGCACCACGTCGGTCCGGGCGAGTTTCCACGCGGGCCCGAGGCCGAACACCAGCGTACTGAACACGCAGAAGGCCAGCGTCGCCGCAAGCACCCGGATGTCGGGCCGACCGTCAAACGAAATCGGCACTGGCGACAGGGGCAGCAGCGTGGCCACGAGCAGGTTGACGCCCCAGTACCCGAGGATCAGGCCGCCCACACCACCCAGCATCGACAGCATCAGGCCCTCTGTCAGCAACTGACGGACGATGCGCCCGCGTCCACCGCCCAGAGCCAGGCGCATCGCGATTTCCTTGCGCCGGGCGGTGCCGCGCGCCAGCATCATGTTCGCGATGTTCAAGCTGGCCACGAGCAGCACGGTGACCGCCATGGCCATCAGCATCACGAACATGCCGCCCAGTTCGTCATTGTTCTGGGGGTTTGTGGAGATACCCACGCGCGCCAGCCGGTGTGACGTCAGCAACAGGTTCTTGTTTTCGGCCGGGTAGGCCTGCTCCAGTTGCGTGGAAAGCACGCGGAGCGGCGGCTCCGCGGCGGCCTCGGTGACACCCGGTTTCAGCCGCCCGACGACCATCAGGGCCTCGCTGCGCCGGTCGGCGATCGATCTTGGGCCCGAATCGCGCATGAAATCGTTCAGGACGAGATCGGCAGCGCCGGTCGGTACCCAGACCTCCGGCGAGACGAGGACCGACGTGCCGGTGAACCCGGGCGGTGCAATGCCGACGACGGTGAAGGGGCGGGCGTTGATCCGCATCGTCGTGCCGAGCATCGACATGTCGCCGCCGTGGCTCTTCCAGTACTGGTAGCTCACCACCGTCACGGCGGCCAGGCTGTCGGGCCGTTCCTCCTCGGGTGTGAACGTGCGGCCCGCCAGCAGGTCCACGCCGAGGGTCGAGAAGTAGTTGCCGGTGACGACCGATCCGAACGTCCGCCTGGTCGCATCCCCCTCCCCGATGCCGACGAAGGCGAGGGTGAAGGCCATCACCTGGCTGAAGCTGGTGCCGCGGTCGCGGACGTCAACGTAGGCGGGATACGAGAACGCCTTGTAGGAGTCGGGCCGGGTCCGATCCTGCGCGTAGATGCCCACCACCTGGCCGGGACGCTCCGAGCCGGCCACCGGCTTCAGGAGCAGCGTATTGACCAGGCTGAAGATGGCCGCGTTGGCGCCAATGCCGAGCGCGAGCACCAGGATCGCCGTCAGCGAGAACCCCGGGCTCTTGAGCAGCAGGCGGATGCTGTACCGGAGATCCTGGAAGAGGTTCGACATGGTTCACCCCGGCACCGCAACCGAGACGGCGCCCCTGCCAGACACTACGCGCGGCCCGGCGTGCATGTTCCCTCGGGCCGTCGCTCAACGCAGGCGGTCTTTGCCGGCCGCATGCACTTCGAACACCGATGCTCTCCAATCCGTCTAAGTCCACAGGGCGAAGCGTCGGGGCGTCGATCCGCCCGCTTTCGGGAACCCGCCTTGGGAACACGCCATCATGCCCGCTGAATCCTTCGTCCAGGACCTCCGTATCGGCCTTCGCGTGCTCGCCAAAGAGCGGTCCTTCTGCGCGCTGGCCGTGTTCGTGCTCGCGCTCGGCATCTGCGGCGTCACGACGATGTTCGCCGTCGTCAACGGCGTGATGATCCGCGGGTTCTCGTTTCCGAACGCCACGCGGCTGACGAGCGTCAATTTCGTCGACCCCACGACGGCCAACTTCTTCGGCGTGAACGGCCAGGTCTTCGCGATGGACTTCGAGGAGTTCGCGCCCGAGCAGAAGTCCTTCGAGTTGATGGCCGCTTACCTGAACGGCTCGACGGTGAACCTGACGGTCGACGGCCAGGCCCGGCGCTACACCGGGGCGTACACCACCGAGCACTTCCTGCGCATTCTCGGGGCCGGCCCGATGCTGGGCCGCGACATGACCGCGGCCGACAACAGGGCCGGGGCCGAGAAGGTCGTGATCATCAGCCACGGCACGTGGCAGCGGGATTTCGGCGGCGCGGCGGACATCGTGGGCAAGGACGTGCGGCTCAACGGCAAGCCGGCCACCATCATCGGCGTCATGCCCCGGGGCTTCACGTTCCCGGACAACGAGGAGATGTGGATCCCTCTGTACAGCGAGTTTCCGGTCCGGCCCAGAAACGACCCGCGAGCCAGCAATCCCGCCGTCATCGGCCTGATCAGGCCGGGAGTGCCGCTGGACCAGGCCCAGGCGGAATTCTCGGCGTTCGCGAAGCGTTTCGCGGCCGCCTATCCCGACACGAACAAGCAGTTCAATGCCGCGCTGGTGGAGCCGCTCATCAAGACGTTCACGCCGCTTCCTGTCCGGGGCCTGCTCCTGACGATGCTGGCGTTCTGCGCCGGCGTGCTGCTCATCGCGTGCGTGAACGTGATGAACATGCAGTTCGCGCGCGCCACGCTGCGGGCGAAGGAACTGGCCATCCGATCGTCGCTCGGCGCCACCCGCATCAGACTTGTGCGGCAGATGCTGACGGAGAGCGCGCTCGTCGCAGCTCTCGGCGCGGCCCTCGGTGTCGGCCTCGCGTACCTTGCCGTCGACTGGGTGTCCGCGTCCTTCCACAGCCTCGAGAACGGGCCGCCGGCGTGGATGATCTTCGAGATCGACGGTCTGGCGCTGGCCATCACCGTGGGCGCCACGTGTGTCGCGGCGCTCGTGTCAGGACTGCTGCCGGCCTGGATGTCGTCGCGCCCCAATGCCGCCGCGGCGCTCGGAGACAGCGGGCGCGGCAATACCGGGGCGCGCGTGAGCGTGCTGACGCGGGGCCTCGTGGTCTTCCAGATCGTGATGACCTGCATCCTGCTGATCGGATCGATCCTGCAGGTCCGGTCCATCCTCAACCAGCAGCGCATCGACTACGGCTACGACACGGGCGGCATGATGTCGGCCCGGATGGGCCTGATGGACGGCGCCTATCCGACGCCGGAGTCGCGGAAGCTCTTCTACGACCGGCTCCTGCGCGAGCTGCGCAGCTCCCCGCAGTTCGAGTCGGTCGCCCTGACGAGCCGCCTGCGCATGGTGTTCGCGGGCGCCGGGCCGATCGAGATCGAAGGCAGGGTCTACCGGGAGCGGCGCGACCGCAAGAACGCCAACTTCGAGCAGGTCACGGGCGGCTTCTTCCACCTCATGGGCCAGAGGCTGATCGAGGGCCGCGACTTCACCGACGAGGATCTCGACGCGCGGCTCCCCGTGGCGGTCGTCAACGCCGCCTTCGCGAAGCAGCACTTCGGGAGGGAAAGCGCCATCGGAAGGCGGTTCCGCACGGGCGACGGCTCCACGCCCCAGTACGGCCCATGGCGCACCATCGTCGGCGTCGTCACCACCGTGCGCATGACGGGGCCCTTCAACAACCCGAACGTGGACGAAACCGGCTTCTACGTGCCGTTCTACTCGAACCCGTTCGGCCCGGCGCCGCCTGAGCCGTTCGCGAACCAGTTCGCCACCGTGATCGTGAAGCCGCACGGGGGCCAGCGTCCCGAGGCGCTCCTCCCTGCGCTGCGGCGCGAGGTGAACAAGGCGGACCCGAACCTGCCGCTCTATTTCGTCGGCACGCCGAAGCACAACCTCGATGGGTTCGTGGCAACGAACCGCATCATCGCCATCATGTTCACGGTCTTCGGCGGGGTGGCCGTCGTGCTGGCCGCGGTAGGCATCTACGGCGTGATGTCGTTCTCCGTGAGCCGGCGCACGCAGGAGTTCGGCGTCCGCATGGCCCTCGGCGCCGACGCTCGGCGCATCCTCGCGATGGTGCTCAGGCAGGGCGGGCGGCAGGTTGCCCTTGGCCTGGCGTTGGGTCTGGTCCTCTCGCTGGGCATCGCCACCGCGGGCGCCGACGGAATCGGCAACATGCTGTTCGGCGTCGGCGCGCGCGACCCAGTCACCTATGTCTCCGTCTTCGCGCTGGTCGCGGCCGTCTCGCTCATCGCCGTCTTCGTCCCCGCGCGCCGGGCGACGCGCGTGGACCCGCTGACGGCCCTCCGCACGGAGTAGGTGACCAGGAAGGCCTGCGCCTCTACTCGCACCTCAATGACACGACGAGATCCACGCGCGCGGCCCGGCGCGCGGGGAGATAGCCTGCGGCCAGTGCGACGATGAAGAGCACGGCAGGGATCGCCGCGAAGGTGAACGGGTCGCCCGGGCTCACTCCGTACAGCAGCGCCGCCATCAAGCGGGCAAGCCAGAAGGCTCCGACCAGACCGACGACAACGCCGGCGGCTGCGAGCGTCAGTCCCTGCCGCAACACGATCCAAGTGATTCGGCCCCGGCTTGCGCCCAGGGCGATCCGGATCCCGATCTCCCTTGCACCCTGGCCAACCAGGTACGCCATCACGCCGTAGGTGCCGACGGCGGCGAGCGCCAGCGCGACCGCCGCGAACATGCCCAGCAGCACCATCGAGAAACGGTGCCGCGCCAGCGATCGCTCGACGTACGTCTCCATCGTCCGCACGGAGTACATGGGGAGGGCGGCATCTACCTCGCGGATCTCTTTCTTGACGGCCGCGGTCAACCCTGCGGGATCGGTCCCGGTCCGCACCACCACGCTCATCGCGCGGGCGGGTGCCTGCCCGTGCGGGAGGTAGAACGCGACCCTGGGGTCGTCATCCAGCGACTGGTGTTTCACGCGTCCGACGACGCCGACGACCGTCAGCCACGGATTGGCCGAGTCGAGTCCGCCGCGCCGGAGGCGCTTTCCGATCGGGTCCTGGCCCGGCCAGAAGTCGCGGGCCATCCGTTCGTCGATCACGACGACGCCCGGGTTGCCGGCGATGTCCTGGTCGTTGAACAGCCGGCCCTGGCGCAGCGGAATCTCCATCGTCTCGAAGTAGCGGCCGGCGACCACGCGCAGGTCCGCGTTGATGAACTTCTCCCCCGGCGGCGGCGTGCGGCCTTCGATCGAGATGGGTGTCCATGCCGGGCTGTCGGTGAGGGGCAGGTCCGAACAGCCTCCGGAGGTGCGCACGCCGGGCAACCGATCCAGGCGCTCGCGAATCTCCCGGTACGTGGCCAGCACCGGTTGCGGGCCGTTGTACTGCCGGCCGCTCAACTGCAGCGCGAAGGTCAGCACGCCGCGGGGATTGAACCCTGGATCGACGCGCTGCAGGCTCGCGAAGCTGCGGATGAGCAGCCCGGCACCGATGAGAAGCAGCACCGATACGGCCAGTTCGCCGGCCACGAGCAGGCGGCGGGTCGTGTGGCCGCGCCCCCAGTGCGCGCGCCCGGAGCCAGGGCCGGCCTGCTTCAGCGCGGCATTCAGATCGACTCTCGACACCCGCAGCGCCGGCAGGAGACCGAACAGGAGGCCCGAGCCCAGCGAGACCAGCACGGTGAACGCGAGGACGCGTCCGTCGATGGCGATCTCCGCGAGTCGCGGAATGGTCTTCGGGCCCAGCGCGCGTATCCAGCCGAGGCTCCAATACGCGAGCAGGGTGCCGAGCGCGCCGCCAGCGAGGGCGAGGATCGTACTTTCGGCGAGCAGTTGCCGGACGACGCGGCCGCGGCTCGCGCCGAGTGCGGCGCGTATGGCGATCTCCTTCTGACGGGCGAGCGCGCGGGCCAGCAGCAGGTTGGCCACGTTCGCACAGGCGACGAGCAGCACGAGCCCGACAGCGCCCAGCAGCACGTAGAGCCGCAGGCGGACGCTGCCGACCGCCTGTTCCAGGAGCGGCACGACGCTGAACGTGAGACCGCCGTTCGGGGGATACACGTCGGGGTGATCCCGGCGGAGGCGCGCGGTGATCGTCTCCATTTCGGCTTGCGCCTGCGCGACGGAGACGCCGGGTTTCAGCCTGCCGATGATGTTGTAGTCTTCGCGGTCGCGCGTGCGCGGCGCGGCGGGGCTGAGCGGCAGGGGAAGGAGGATCTCGGTGACTTCGCCGCCGTAGAGGAGCGGCACGACTTCCCTCGGCAGCGAGAACGACGCCGGGAGGATCCCGACGACTTCGAAGGGCTGACCATTGAGCGTCATCGATCGGCCGATGACATCCGGTCGCGAGCCGTAGCGGCGTGCCCACATCCCGTGAGTCAGCAGGGCGGTGCCCGTCCTCCCTGGGACGTCTTCTTCCGGCGTGAAGAGACGGCCGTGCTCGGCCTTGACGCCGAGCATCGGCAGGAGGGCCGACGACACCCGGACCGCGCCAATACGCTCCGGCTCGCCATCGTCCGTCAGGTTCACCAGGGCGCCGATAGCCATGGCGAGCCGGTCGAACCCGCGGTGCCCGTCCTTGATGTCGAAGTACTGCGCCGTCGAGAACCAGTCCTCGGTGATGTTCAGGCCGGGAGAGCGATTCCAGAGGATCGCGAGGCGGTCCGCGTCCTTGTACGGGATGGGGCGAAGGAGCAGGGCGCTGACGACGCTGAAGATTGCGGTCGTCGCGCCGATGCCGATGGCCAGTGACACGATCGCCGCGGCGGCGAAGCCCGGGTTCCGGGCGAGGGTGCGCAGGCCGTAGCGGGCGTCCCGCACCAGGTCGGCCATCGCCGCGAGGGCGCCCCCCGCCCGCGCGGTGTGCGGCGTGTCGGCATGCGGATCGTTCGGCATGCGCCAAGTATATGAGGGGCTGGTGGCCTACGCCGCCTGGATCCACCCGTCCTTGAGGCGGATGATCCGGTTCCCGTACGCGGCGTTCACGTCGGAGTGCGTCACCTGGACGATGGTCGTGCCTCCGCGGTTGAGGCGCGTGAAGAGCTCCATGATCTCCTGGCCCTGGGCCGAGTGGAGATTGCCCGTGGGCTCGTCGGCCAGGATGAGTTTCGGGCCGGCAATGATGGCCCGCGCGACGGCGACCAGCTGCTGCTGGCCGCCGGAGAGCTGGCTGGGGAAGAGGTCCTTCTTGCCCACGATCTGGAAGCGGTCGAGGACGTCGGCCACGATGGCCTGGCGCTCGCTCTTCTTCACGTCACGGTAGGACAGCGGGACCTCCAGGTTCTCGTAGACCGTGAGGTCGTCGAGCAGGTGATAGCTCTGGAACACGAACCCGGTGTGTCGCTTGGCGAGCGCGGCGCGCGCTTTGGGAGGGAGCGCGTGGACCGGCTCGCCGAGGAAGTCGAACTCCCCCGACCAGTCGCCGTCGAACATCCCCAGGATGTGAAGCAGCGTCGACTTGCCCGCGCCCGACGGCCCCATGATCGAGACGAACTCGCCTTCGTGAATCTCGGCCGTGATCCGCCGCAGCACGAACGTCCGGCCGGCGCCGTGGGCGAAGGACTTCTCGAGGTTCCGGAGCGCGATGATCGCGCTCATGCCAGCGCCGCGGCCGCGTGCTCGTCGACGATCTGCCCGTCGAACAGATGCACCGTGCGATCGGCCTGGCGGGTGAACCGAGGGTCGTGGGTGACCATGCAGATGGTCGCGCCCTGCTCGTGCAGTTCGTGCAGCAGCTCCATGACGGCCTCGCCGTTGCGCGAGTCGAGGTTGCCGGTGGGCTCGTCGGCGAGAAGGATGAGCGGGCTGCCGACCAGCGCCCGGGCGACGGCGACGCGCTGTTGCTGGCCGCCGGAGAGCTGGCTCGGCAGGTGCTTCGCGCGCGCCGACATCCCCACCTTCTCGAGGGCCTCGGCCGTACGCGTCTTCCGTTCCGCAGCCTTCATGCCACGGTAGGTCAGCGGCAGTTCGACGTTCTCGGCGACGGTGAGGTCGCCTATCAGGTTGAAACTCTGGAAGATGAAGCCGATGTCGCGGTTGCGGATCCGGGCGCGCTCCGCCATGGTCAGATTGGCGACGGGATGGCCGTTGAGCGCGTAGCCGCCGTGGGTGGGCGTGTCGAGCAGCCCGAGGATCGACAGCAGCGTCGACTTCCCGCAGCCCGAAGGCCCCGCGATCGACACGTACTCCCCCTTGTCGATGCGCAGGCTGATGCCCGCGAGCGCGTGCGTCTCGACCTCGTCGGTGAAGAACGCCTTGGTGACGCCGTCCAGCTCAATCAGGGGTTGCGCCGTGGCCGTGCCGCTCATCGCTGCCTCCTACTTCAACTTCACGCGGTCGAACGCGTCGAACTGGGACATGTCGGACAGGATCACCTGGTCGCCGGCCTTCAGGCCGCTCTTCACCTCGATGGTGTTGACCGACGTCCGGCCCACCGTCACCTTCGCGCTCACGCATGTCACGCCGTCCGGCTCGACCCGGAACAGGCTGATCACGCTCTGCTCCTGGCCATAGGCCGGGCGCCCGACGTACAGGATGTCGGCGAGCCGCTCGAGCTCGATGGTGCCGTCCACGCTCAGGTCGGGCCGGGCACCCTTCGGCAGCTCGCCTTCGAGCGCGACGTCGACCGTGACCGTGCCGCCCTGGACCGCCGGATCGATGCGCGACACGCGGCCCGCGATCAGGCCGTTGCGGGTGTCGATCGAGGCGGCCTGGCCCAGCACGATGTCTTTCGCCTGAGTCTCCGCGATCTTCAGCTGCGCCTTCAGGCGGGCCGGGTCCGCCACGCGCGCCAGGTTCGTCCCCGGCGCCACCTGCTGGCCGACTTCCACCGGCACCTGCTGGAGCATGCCGGCGATCCCCGGCCGGACCCTCAACTGGCTCACCTGGCTGCGCCGCAGCGCGACCAGCGCCTGGAGACGATCGACCTCGGCCTGCTGGACGGCCAGCTGCGCCTCGATCGACCCCCGCATCTCCTTGAGGCGCCGCTGCTCGATCTGGTCGCGCGTGACGAGGTTCTCGGCCCGCACCTGCGACAGCTTCGAGATGAGCGCCGAGACCAGCCCCTCGCGCGCCATCTCGGCGTCGGAGTCCGCCTGCAGCCGGGCCTGGCGCAATTCCGCCGATACCCCGGTCGCCGCGGCCTCCTGCGCCAGCACCTCGTTCTGGATGCGCACGCGCAGGCTGGTGAGCTGGGCGATAGCGGCCTTCAACTGTTGCTCCGCCTCGAGAGCGGCCTGCGTCTGGGTCGGATTGCTCAATTCGAGGATGACCGTGTCGGCCGCCACCGCCGTCCCGGGCTGCACGACGATGCGCTCGACCCTGCCGTCGGTGGCGGCGGGCACCCAGCGGATTTCCTCCGGCACGAGGGTACCGAGTCCGCGGACCTGCCGCACCATCGGGCCGCGTTTCACCGTGTCCAGCCAGACCGTGGCCCTGTCCACGGTGGGCGCGGCCGGCTTCAGGCGCGACAGACCGATGCTGATGAGGGCGATCGCGACCACGGCCACGGCCACCATGGCGATGCGGCGATTGCGGCGATTGCGCGCAACACTGGCCGGGCGCTGGATATCGACCATACTCGCTATGCTTAGACGGGATTCGGCGCCAAATCGATCACGGCCCGGACGGGTCAGTCGCCCGGCGGCCGGGCTGGGGCGGCGGCCGGCTGCATCTTGTACTCCCTCGGCGGATCGACGCCCAGGAGGTGCTGCACGAAGTAGTCCCATCGCCGCCGCATCATGTACGGCCCGTCCGCGCCGTACCCGTGCGGCTGGTGCGGGAAGAGCAGAAGGTCGAAGTCCTTGTTCGCCTTGATGAGCGCGTCGACCACGAGCAGGGTGTTGTACGGGGGCACGTTGCCGTCCATCATGCCGTGGGCCAGGAGGAGCTTGCCCTTCAGGTTTCTGGCCATGGTCTGGTTGGCTTCGATATCGTAGCTGTCGCTCCCCTTACCGTCTTTGACGAGCAGACCCTGGTAGCGCTCTCCCCAGTCGTCCTCGTAGGCGCGCTGGTCGTGGTTCCCCGACTCGGAGATGCCGACCTTGAAGAAGTCCGGGTAGCGGAACATGGCGTCGGCGGCGATGAACCCGCCGCCCGAGTGTCCCCACATCGCGGCGCGATCGATGTCAATCCACGGATACCGCTGCGCCAGCTCCTTCATTCCCGCCACCTGGTCCGGCAGCGTGTTGTCCCGCCCCATCGCCCCGTAGTAGGCGTCGTGGAACGACTTCGACCGGCCCGGCGTCCCCATGCCGTCAATCGACGCCACCACGAATCCGAGTTCCGCGAGCGCCTGCTTGTCGCCCCGCGCGGCCGCGAACGTGCGCCCGCCAACGCTGCCCGACTGCGGGCCGGGGTACGCCTGGTTGATGATGGGGTACTTCTTCGACGGGTCGAAGTTCGTCGGCCGGAACAGCATGCCGTAGAGGTCCGTCTTGCCGTCGCGCGCTTTCACGCTGAACGGGATCGGCGGCTTCCAGCCGGCGGCCAGCAGCTTGGAGACGTCGGCCCTCTCGAGCGGCATGATCACCTTGCCGGTGAAGTCGCGCAGCACGGCCACGGGCGCCTTCTCGCAGGTCGAGTACGTGTCGACCATGTACTTGCCCGACGTCGAGAGCTGGACGTCGTGATCGCCGTCCTCCGGCGTGAGCGAGACGTAGCCCTTGCCGTCGAGGCCAACCCGGTACGCGTGCCGGAAGTACGGATCCTGCCCCTTCTCGCGCCCCATGGCCGCGAAGGAGACCGTGCGGGCCTTCTCGTCCACGCGGATGATCTGGCTGACCGGACCCTCGCCCGACGTGATCCGGTTCTTCAGCTTCCCGGTCGCGAGGTCGTACAGATAAAGGTGGCCCCAGTCGTCGCGCTGCGAGTACCAGATCACCTCGTTGGCCGCCCAGAGCACGCGCCAGCCCGTCCGCGACTCGTAGTGCGTGGCCACGGCTTCGTCGAACACCGTGCGGACGTCGCCCGTCGCCGCGTCGGCCACACGGAGCACGGCCGACTTATGGTCGCGCGACGTCGACACGAACGCCAGTTTCGAGGCGTCGGGGCTCCACGTCATGTCGCTGAGGCTGAAGTTGTCGCCGAGCGTGGCACGGTGATAGTCGGGATCCATCTTGAAGCGGACCGTCGCGCCCGTCGCCGCGTCGATGATGACGCGATGCAGCATTGCCACGGCCTCGTCGCCCGGGAGCGGGTACTTCCACTGCTGAAGCACCGGGTGCCCGGCCTTCGTTTCGACGAGGTACATGTCGCCGACCTTGCGTTCGTCCTGCTGGAACGTGGCGACCCTCTTCGAGTCGGGCGACCAGAGCACGATGGCGCGATTGCTGCGGGCCCAACCGGCGTTGTCGGTGGCGTAACCGAAATTCTCGGCGCCGTCCGTTGTGAGCGCCTTCTCCTGGCCCGTCGCGACGTCGCGGACCCAGAGGTTCCAGTTCTTGATGAACGCCGCGCGCGTGCCGTCCGGCGAGTTCACGGCGTTTCCGGCGCCGGCACCGCGCCCGCCTCCTCGGCCGCCCGCCTCCCCGCCGCGGCCGCCCCTGGCCTGGCCGGCGTCCTTGCACGCGGTGCCCGCGACATCGCACGACCAGCGCCTTGTTTCGACGTCGAACGACACCGACCGTCCGTCGGCCGACAACTCGATCGACTGGAAGGGGAAGGCCTTCGGATCGAAGGTGGCCCCGGCCGCAGCCCCGAGCGCCGCCGCCACTCTCGCATGGTCGAACGCCGGGACCCTTGTCCGCTTCACGGGGTCCACGAGCAGGAACTGCACGCCGTCCGCCGTCGTGCTGCGGTACGTGAAGCGGTCGTCGGGCAGCCACGCCGCGGCGACGCTGCCGCCGACGACCAGCGGGTTCACCGCCGGCGCCAGGAACTTCTCGGCGCGCGCGTAGTCGGCCTCCGTAACGGCGGCAGGCGCGTTGCCCGCGCGCTCCTGGGCAGAGACGGGCCGGGCGGAGACGAGCACGGGCAGTACGGCCAGTATTGCGACCACTGCCCGGGTGGAGAATCGGTCAGCACGCGACAGCATCAGCAGGCTCCTGTTCCCGGAGGGCTCCGGCGGCGTAAAGCAGGAATATGATACACACCTGCCCGCGTCTGGAGTAGGCAGGGTCGCGCGCACTGGAGGATCATGGACTTCCTCGGAGCGGGTTTGGGCCGGATGTCCCGCGGATTGGTCCGGTCGCCCCTGTTCTTCGTCACGACGCTCCTCACGCTCGGCATCGGCATCGGCGCCAACGTCGCGCTCTTCAGCGTCGTCTACGGCGTCCTGCTGAAGCCGCTGCCCTTCGACGAGCCGGACCGGCTGGTCGGCGTCTGGCACACCGCGCCGGGCATGAACCAATCGCAGGTCAGCCAGGGCCCTGCCTTTCATCTCACCTATCGCGACGAGAACCGCGCCTTCGAGAACATCGGCATGTGGAACAGTGGATCCGCCACGCTCACCGGCGCCGGCGAGCCGGAACGAATCCCGGTGCTGCGGGTGACCGATGGCGTCCTGCCCGCGCTGAGGGTGCGCCCGTTGGTCGGCAGGCTCTTCAACCGCGAGGACGACTCGCCGCGGAGCCCCGAGCGCGCCATCCTGACCTATGCCTACTGGCAGCGGAAGTTCGGCGCCGATCGCGCCATCGTGGGCCGCCGGTTGATGGTGGACGGGCAGCCGCGCGAGGTGATCGGCATCCTGCCCGACGGCTTCGACTTCTTCGGATCCAGGGCGGCGATCCTGCTCCCGATGCGGCTCGATCCCGCCGAGGTGTTCGTCGGCAACTTCGCCCATCGGGGCTTGGCGCGGCTGAAGCCCGGCATCACGGTGGCCCAGGCCAACACCGACATTGCCCGCATGATCCCGCTCGTCCTGGAGCGGTTCCCATTGCCCCCCGGCTTCACCCGGAACATGGTCGACGAGGTCCGGCTCGGCCCAAACGTGCATCCTCTCGCCATCGACGTGATTGGTGAGGTCGGTCCGGTCCTGTGGCTGTTGTTCGGCGCCGCCGGCCTGGTGCTGCTCATCGCCTGCGCGAACGTGGCGAATCTCTTCCTGGTGCGAGCGGAGGGACGTCAGCAGGAATTCGCCATCCGGTCGGCCCTGGGTGCGAGTTGGGCCCGCCTCGCCGGCGAACTGCTGGCCGAAAGCGCGCTGATCGGCGTGGCCGGCGGCGGATTGGGTGTGGCGCTTGCGTGGGCCGGTCTGCGGATGCTCGTGACGACGGCGCCCGTCGGTCTGCCGCGCCTCCACGAGATTGGCCTCAACCCGGTCGTGTTGCTGTTCACGCTGGCCATCTCGATGCTCGCCGGCGCGCTGTCCGGCCTGATGCCGGTCTTCCGGCTGACCCGCCCTCGCCTGGCGGCGCTTCAGGACGGGGGGCGGTCGGCAAGCGACGGGCGCGAGCGGCACCGCGCGCGCAGTGCCCTGGTGGTCGCGGAGATCGCCCTGGCCGTCGTGTTGCTGGTTGGCGCAGGCCTCATGCTGCGCACCTTCCAGCGCGTGCGCGGCGTCGAGCCGGGATTCATCGACCCCCAGGACGTGCTGACGCTGCGGCTGTCGATCCCGGAGACGGTGGCGGCTGGCGCAGAACAGGCGGCACGAACTCACGAGCAGCTGGTCCGCCGGATCGAGCAGGTACCCGGGGTCGTCTCGGTCGGCCTCGCTTCCGGGATCCCGATGAGCGGTGACAGCAGTCACGATCCGGTTTTCGTCGAGGACTTTCCCACGCCGGCCGGGCAGATGCCGCCCACGCGAAAACACAAGTGGGTGTCGCCCCGCTACTTCGAGACGATGGGCAACCGGCTCGTGGCCGGGCGCACGCTCACCTGGGCGGACCTCTACAGCCGGACACCGGTCGCGCTCGTCTCCGAGAACCTGGCGCGCGAGTACTGGAAGACACCGGCTGCGGCCATTGGCAGGCGGGTCCGCGAGACTCCCGAGAGCGCGTGGCGGGAGATCATCGGCGTCGTGGGCGACGTGCGAGACGACGGCGCCGCACAGAAGTCGCCGTTAATCGTCTACTGGCCATTCCTAATGGGCCAGTTCTGGGGCGAGGAGCAGTTCGTGCAGCGCAACATGGCCTACGCCATCCGGACGAAGCGGCTGACCTCCCCCGGTTTCCTGAAGGAGATTCAGCAGGCCGTGTGGTCGGTCAGCCCGAGCGTGCCGCTCGCCAATGTCCGCACGTTGAACGACATCCGGGCCGATTCGATGGCGCAAACCTCGTTTGCGCTCATCATGCTCGGCATCGCCGCCGTCGTCGCCCTGTTGCTCGGCGTCGTGGGTGTGTACGGCGTGATCGCCTGCATCGCCGCGCGGCGGACGCGCGAGGTGGGGGTGCGCATGGCGCTGGGGGCGGAGCCGCGAGATGTGACCAGGCTCTTCGTCCGTCACGGCGCGCTGCTCGCTGGTGCGGGCATCGCGCTCGGTGTTGCCGTCGCCGCGGCTTTGAGCCGGCTGATGTCTTCGCTGCTCGTCGGCGTGAGTCCGATGGATCCGCTCACGTACGCGGCCGTGTCGGGGGGCCTGGCCGCCCTGGCGATCCTGGCCGGATATCTCCCTGCGCGTCGGGCATCGCGCATTGATCCGGTAGTCGCGCTGAGAACGGAGGCGTGACGCCGCCGGCGCGCCGCGGGCGGGCGTGCCGCCTGACGGCTCTACTCCGCGCGGAGGACTTGCACCGGGTCCACGCGCGTCGCCTTCCACGCCGGGTACGCGCTCCCCAGCAGACCGACGGCCAGGACGACGGCCACGCTCGAGCCAATCACGAAGGGGTCGCCGGCGCTGACACCGAAGAGCAGGCTCGACATCGCCCGGCCGGCTGCCCATGACGACCCGATCCCCAGCACCCCGCCGAGCCCCGCCAGCCAGAGGCCCTGCCTCAGGACCATGCAGACCACGTCCCGGCGAGAGGCGCCGAGGGCCGCTCGGATCCCAAACTCGCGCGTCCGCCGCTCGACCGAGTGGACGATGACACCGACGAGGCCAACCGACGCGAGCACCATGCCGGCGATGGCGAGGGTGATGGACAGCACGGCCTGCAGCCAATCCTGGTACAGCGCGTCCCGCATGTGTTGCCTCAAGGTGTTGACCGTCAACTGCGTGTAACCCGGAGCCGCCGCCCGCATCTCGCGTTTGATCGCAGGCAGCAGCGTGGTCGGCTCCCCGAAGGTCTCGAAGACGAAGGTCGCCTCCCCGGCAGGCAACTGGGCAAATGGGAAGTAGAGGAAGGGCTGCGGCTGTTCGTGAAACGAGTTCACCGCGGCGTCTGCCACGACACCGACGATCTGCACCTCGGTGTTGTCGACACGAATCCAGCTGCCGACGGCGCGACCGGTGAGCCAGAACTGGCGGGCCATCGTGTCGTTTACCATGGCTACGCGCAGCGCGTCGGCCGCGTCCGTGCGCAGGAACGCACGGCCCGATAGCAGCCTTGTGCCCGTGGCGGCGAGGTAGTCGGAACTGATCTGGTTGTAGCGGATCCGCAGGACCTCCTGGCCAGGGCGCACCTCGCGGCCCGGGATGACGACATCGCGCGTGGCGCCTCCGCCGGAAGACGCCATCGGAAACCGCCGGCAGTATGCCACCCGCTTGATGCCCGGCAGTCTCGACACCCGCGTGGCGATCTCGTCACCTGTGGCGGCCCTGCGGTCAGCCGGCCCGCTGAGGCTCGCCATCACCAGGAGCATGTTCCGGCCCGCGTCGAATCCCGGGTTCGCCTCCTGCGCGCGCGCGAAACTGAGGGCCAGCAGGCCGGCGGCCGAGAGCAGCGTCACGCCGAGCATGGCCTGCGAAACCACGAGCAGATCGCGGCCGATGGAGGACCGCCTGGCGTTCCATCCGCCGGTCTTGATGACCGACGTGAGATCCGCGCGAGCCCCCCGGACGGCCGGCACCAGGCCGAAGAACAGCACCGTCAGCATGCAGGTGATGATGGTGGCGACAACCACCCGGAGATCAAGGCGGATGTCATACCGGACGAAGGACGGGCCCGGCGGCAGCAGTGATGGCAGCAGCGGGATGAGCCAGGCCGCAACCAGCATGGCCACGACGCCTCCGGCCGCGGCGAGCAGGGCGCTCTCGGTCAGCAACTGGCGAACGAGCCTGCCGCGGCTGGCGCCGAGGGCCTGGCGAATGGCCATCTCGCGGCGGCGCGTCTCCGATAGGGCCAGGAGCAACTGGGCCACGTTCGCACAGGCGATGACGACGAGCAGACCGGTAATCGACAGCAGGAGAGCCGACAACAACCGCCCGCGTCCACCGCTCTCAAATTCGCTCTGGGTCCTGACGACGAGACGCCGGCCGCGACTGGCCTCCGGCTGCTCTTGCTGCAGGCGGCTCGCGAAGACGTCCAGCTGCGCCTGCGCGGCTCCGAGGGTTTCACCGGCTCTGAGGCGGCCGATCGGTTCGAACTGGCCAACGACCCGCTCTTCGAACTCGCGGGCATTGCCCATCGCGCGCCACGAACTGACAGGGACCCAGATGTCGGTCATGACGCCCCGGCTCAAGCCACGGAAAGACGGCGGAAGGATGCCGACAACGGTGAACGCCCGGTTGTTGAGCCGCAGCGTGCGGCCCACCAGACCCGGATCGGCTCCGAAGCGGCGTCGCCATAGACCGTCGCTGATCGCCGCCGCCGGTTCGCGCTCCAGGGCCTCGTCGAGACCGGCGCGGAACAGCCGGCCACGAGCGGGCTCGATGCCGAGGAGCGGAAAGTAGTTGTCCGACACGACGGTGACCAGCGTCAGTTCGACGTCGTCACCCGTGCCGAGGAGACCACCCCTGCGGTTCTGCGCGGCAATGTCGCCGAATGCGCCATCCGATTCCCTGAGGGCCTGGAGGTCGGCCCACGCCATGGCGCTCGTCCGGCCATCGACGCTCTGCCATTCGATTCGCACGAGGCTCGCCGGATCGCTGACCGGCAGCGGCCGCAGGAACATGCCATCGACCAGGCTGAAGACGATGGAATTGGCGCCCACGCCAAGGGCCAGCGAGAGCACAGCGATCGCCACGGCCCCGGGGTGAGCCCGAAGCACCCGTAACGCGTGGTGGATGTCCTGCCAGATGCTGCGCATGTGCGCCTCCTGCCTCCCGGATCCGGGAGGCCTGCGTGTGCCGGAGCACGGCAGGCTTCGCTCGGGACGTCCCGGCAGCAGCTGAGACGCGTCCTGGGCACCCGCGGGCGGTCACTCACTCGTGGCGCAAGGCGTCAATCGCGTTGATCCGCGACGCCCGCAGGGCCGGCCCCTGGCTGGCCAGCAACACCACAAGCAGCAGCACGCCCGTCGCGACGGCGAGCGCGATCGGGTCCATGGGCTCGACGCCGAGGAGCATCGAGCGCATCAGGGCGGCGATGCCGATCGCCATCGCGCCGCCCGCGAACATCCCGGGTATCGCCAGGCGCACGGCATCCCGGAGGACGCCTCGCAGGATCTGCCCTTGCGTGGCGCCCATCGCGATCCGCACGCCGAGCTCCCGGGTCCGGCTGTCGACCGCGAACCGCACGACACCGTACACGCCGCTGGCTGAAAGGAGCAGCGCCAGCAGACCAAGCGCCCCGGCGGCTCCGGCCGTCGTGCGCTGCGGTCGCATGCTCTGCTCGACGAGGGATTCCGAGGCGACGACCGTCGGGGCGGGAAAACGCGGGTCAACGGCCAGCACGGCCGATTGGATGGCCTTGGTGATCGTGGCCGCGTCCCCGGCTTGTCTGACCGCCAGCACGAATCGCGGCCGGTCGTAGTGCTGCAGCAGCGGCACGAACACGTGGGGCCAGTCCTCCGTCGGCCTGCTCGACGCCACGACACCGACGATGCCGACGACCGTGTGGGGCTGCGGCTCGTCCCTGCCCAGTGTCAGGCGGAGTTGCCGTCCGAGGGCCTCTTCCCCGGGCCACATCCGGTCCGCAAGCGGCTTCGTGATGACGACGACACGGCCCGCGGTCGGCGTGTCGGCCCGCTCGATTCCGCGGCCGCGGAGCAGGGGCGTGCCGACGGTCCGGAAGAACCCGTCGGCGACGCGCGTGAATTCGACCTGCACGCGGCCTGCGGTCTCGTCCTGGCGGTCCGCCCGCGACACGTCCGTGGAGTTGCCGACGAGGTCGAGGGGGATGCCGTCGGCATAGGCGATGGATGTCACGCCCGGCAGCGACGCGACCGACTCCCTGACGCGGTCCAGGAAGGCCTGCCCCTGCTCAACGGTGTTGTAGCCCTGCGTGGAAAGATCGAGATCCACGATGAGCAGGTTGTGCGGCTCGAACCCGAGGGCCCTTCCGTCCATCCGGTCGAGCGCGCGAACGAAGAGCCCGCACGTGACAAGGAACATCAGCGCGAGCGCCGTCTGGGCCGAGGCGGCGATTCGGTGCAGCCGCCCGACGCGGGGCCCCCCGCTGCCCGGGTCGCGCGTCACCGACGCCAGCACCTCGGGACGGCTGCAGCGGAACGCCGGCAAAAGGCCCACGGCAAGCGCCGCGACGAGCACCAGCGCAACGGAGCCAAGCAGCATCATCCAGCTCGGGCGGAGATCGAGATTGGGAAACCCGACGAAGGCCGTGGAGGCCGCGATGCTGGTCGCCCAGTAGGCCAGCAGTACGCCGATTCCGCCTCCAGTACCTGCCAGGACCAGCGCGTCCGCCATCAACTGCCGGACCAGTCGGCCCGAACTCGCACCGAGCGCCATGCGGACCGCCATCTCCCGCACCCTGGAGACGCCGCGGGCCAGCGTCATGCCCGCGATGTTGCCGCAGATGACCAGCAGCACCAGTCCCGCGAGGGCGAGGACCGCGGCGGCGGCCGCCATGTCGCCGGCCCTGTTCAGTGCGGGGACCGGCCCGAACAGGACGGCGCGCGCCCCGCGGTCGCGATTGCTCGCCGGGTGCAGTTGTGCCAGCCGGCCGAAGATGATCCGGAGTGCCGCGGTGGCCTGGTCCGCGCCGGCGTCCTCGCGCAGCCGTCCGAGGACGTTCAGCCACAGCGCATCCCGGTTATCCTGGTAGCTCTGCTGACCGCTCAGGAACGGGATCTGCACGATGGGCACCCAGAGGTCGGGGGGAGGTTCGAGAGAACGGTGCCCGCGAAACGACTCCGGCGCCACCCCAATTACCGTGTACGGCGTCCGATTGAGCGTCACGGCCCCGCCGACGACGTCCGCGCCGCCGCCGAGCTGGTCCCGCCACAGGGCGTGGCTCACGATGGCAACCGGGTGCTGCCCGGGGCCCACGTCTTCGGATGGGACGAAGTCCCGCCCGCGGGCGAGCTTCACGCCCAGCAGGTCGAAGTAGCCGGCCGAGACGTACATCACCCGGACCGTCTGCGCGCTCTCCCCGGTCCCGAGGGTCCCGCGGCGCATCTTCCAGCCGGCCAGGACATCAAGGGGGGTCTCTTCGGCGCGCACGTCCTGGAAGTCGGGGTAGGCCCACTCCTGGATGTCGCCGCCGGCGCGCGTGAGCAGCACCTCGACGATGCGGTCCGCCCCGGTGACGCCCGGCACCGGCCTGAACATCGTCGCGTCCACGAACGCGAGCAGCGCCGTGTTGATGCCGATTCCGAGCGCCAGCGACAGGACTGCAACGATCGTGAAGCTGCGGGCCCTCGACAGGCTCCTGACCGCAAACCTGACGTCTCCCGCGAGATCCGCGAGCGCGTGCCACGCGTGCCGGCCGGCCCCTCGCAGCGTGTCCATGGCCCTGCCTCCATCGTCCGATGCGGATAGCGTTCGAAAAACCCGGCCAGGAATCGGCGGGGCCGGGCAGCGGAGCACAGCCGCCGGCACTGGATCCTACGTGCGATCCTTCACGAAGGTTGCCCCGGACCGATTCGGAATCGAGGTCGAAGCACCGAACATCGGCGGCGCGCGCCTACTCTCCCCGGAGCGCCTGGACCGCGTCGGTGCGGGCCGCGCGCCACGCCGGCAGCGCGCTGGCCGCGAGCGCGACCGCGGCGAGGCTCAGCAGCGCGGCCGCCAGGGACAGCGGATCCGTGGGCGTCACCTCGTAGAGCATGCGCTCGATCAGGCGGGTGCCGGCGAGCGAGGCGCCCAGCCCCAGCGCGAGCCCTGGCACCACCATGAACCCGCTGCGGGCCAGGACATGGCCGAGGATCGCGCGGGCGTCGGCGCCGAGCGCCATGCGGACGCCGATCTCGTGGGAGCGCTGCGCCACGTAGTAGGCCAGGACGCCGTACAGCCCCAGCGAGGCCAGCAGCAGCGCCGCGGCCGAGAACAGCGACAGCGTGACGGCGATGACGCGGTCGGCGGCGAGCGACTGTCCGATGATGTCGTCGAGGCCGACCAGGCCCTCCACGGGCACGTCCGGGCTCCGCGCCGCCACCACCTGGCGCAGCGTGGCGACCAGCGCTTCCGGGGCCAGCGCCGTCCGGACCACGAGGTTCAGCCTTGCCCTCGGGAACTGGCGGGCGGTTACGTACATGGTCATCGGGGCGGGCTGGCCGACGCCGTAAATGCGGGCATCGCCGGCCACGCCCACCACTTCGAGCGCGACAGGCTCGGTGCCAGTCGGCATCATGACCCTGCGGCCGAGCGCGTTCTCGCCGGGAAACAAGGCACGCGCCATCTCCTGGTTGATGACCAGCACGCGCGGGGTGCCATCGCGGTCGGTTTCGGCGAGGTCGCGCCCGGCCACGAGCGGAATCCGAAGCGCGTCGAGATAGCCCGGCAGCACGACCCGGAGCGCCGCGGTCCGCTCCTGCGACGAGTCGGCCGGCGGGCGCTCCGCGGCCCACACGGGGGGATCGCCGGCCGGGTCGCGAACGGGCACGTGACTCGTGAAGGACACGGCCGCGACACCGGGCACCGCCGCCACATCGTCGCGCAGCCCCTCGAAGAACTGGAGACACCGTTCGGCGTCCGGGTAGGGCGCCTGTATCTGCCCCGTCAGGACCTGCCGCGCGTCGAACCCCAGATCGGTCCGGGCCAGCCGCGCCAGGCTCCGGATGAGCAGCCCGGCACCGACCAGCAGCACGAGCGTCACGGCAACCTGCGCGACGACCAGCGCGCTTCGCAGCCGCGTGCCGCCCCTGGAGTCGGTTGCGCGCTGGCCGGGCGCCAGGCTCTCGGCGAGGCGCAGCGAAGAGCTGCGCAGGGCCGGCGTGATCCCGAACAGCAGCCCGGTGGCCACCGACGCGGCCAGCGCGAACGCCAGCACCGGCGATTCCAGCCCCGATGCCGCCACCCCGCGATCGGCCAGGCCCGTGGCGACGGGGAGCACGCGCTGGAGCCACACCGAGAGGACGATGCCCGCCGCGCCGGCGATCACGGCCAGGACGACACTTTCGACGAGCAACTGTCCCACGATCCTCCCGCGGGTGGCTCCGAGCGCCGCCCGCACCGCCAGCTCGGAGCGCCGTGCGGCCCCGCGCGCGAGCAGAAGCCCGGCGACGTTGGCACAGGCGATGAGCAGGACCA
>Ga0316622_100000526_pt1 | contig 22410 bp, 18 predicted proteins | sample OWC_Aug_OW2_C1_D_FD_207646 | JGI IMG/M metagenome (GOLD analysis project Ga0316622, IMG submission 207646) | Wetland soil microbial communities from Old Woman Creek delta, Ohio, United States - OWC_Aug_OW2_C1_D5_C | ecosystem: Environmental > Terrestrial > Soil > Wetlands | place: USA: Ohio... | reverse complement strand
CTTACTCCCTGTCCGTCGCTCTCGCGCTGTCATGGAGCCGTCATCCACGCGCGCTCGAATTCTTCCGCCTCGTGCACGAGGACGACTTCGACGAGCGTGCGCACGAATGGCACGCCCGTGCGGCGCTGTGGGCCGGGGACTGGCACGAAGTGGAGGTGGCGGTCGCCGCGATGCCCGACATCCTGCGCGACCAGCCGCGCTGGCGTTACTGGTCGGCGCGAGCGAACGAGAAGCTCGGTGAGCCTGCCAGGGCACGCGAGTTGTATGCCGCGGTCATCCCCACCGACAACTGGTATGCCGCGCACGCGGCGGCGCGACTGGAACGCAAGTTCACGCCACGGCTCGAACCGCTCGCGCTCAGCGACGCCGAGATCGATGCGCTGGCAGCCGACCCGGCCTTCGTCCGCACGCGCGAACTCCTGCGCTGCGACCTGGACGCCGAAGCGACAGCCGAATGGCGCGCGGCCTACGACGAACTGCCGGCCGCGCGGCAGGTGCAGGCCGTGGGGCTCGCATCCCGCTGGGGCTGGCACCACCAGGCCATCTCGACCGCGGCACGCCAGAAACTGTTCAACGATTACGACGTGCTCTATCCGCGGCCCTTCGACGCCGAGGTGCGCAGCGCCAGCCGGCGCACCGGGCTGCCCGAGGAATTGATCTACGCGATCATCCGGCAGGAGAGCCTGTTCCGCACCGACGCAGCGTCCGGTGCCGGCGCGATCGGGCTGATGCAATTGCTGCCCGAGACGGCACGCATGACCGCGCGCCGCGCTGGCCTGCCCGTGCCCACGCGCGCCCAGCTGGTGCAGCCGGACGTGAACATCCCGCTCGGGTCCGCGTTTCTCGCAACCCTGGTCCAGCGTTTCGAAGGCGAGACGGCGCTCGCCTCAGCCGGTTACAACGCCGGGCCCAACGCCGCGCGGCGCTGGCAACCTGCCGGGCCGATGGATCTCGACGTCTGGGTCGAGAACATCCCCTTCAACGAAACACGCGCTTACGTGCAACGCGTGGCATGGCATGCGCTGGTGTTCGCCTGGCTCGTCGAACGCAAGCCACGCGACGTGAAAGACTGGCTGCGTGCCGTGCCGGCTGCGCCAACGGCGGCCGTGGCCGCAGCTCAGTGAGCACCGCCCGAGTCAGACCAGGCCCCGCCAGTCGGCGATGAAGTCGCCACTGAGCGTGCCGTCGCAATCGGCAAACTCGCACCAGACCGCTGCCGTTTCCGCCTCGTCCAGCCGCGCCCGCAAACCGGCCAGCCGCTCGTTGATTGCGGCATCCCCGAGGCGCAGCAACGCGACGAAGACGGCGACCGGGTTCAACGCCAGCCGGCGGCGAATCCAGTCAAGCGCGTCGCCCGCCGCACGTTCACGGCGCTCGATGCTGGCGGGCGTTCCGCCGAGATAGCCCAGCACGGCCTCGCGGACCAGTTCCGGATCCGTTTCACCGAGCGCGACGGGCAGCCAGGCGCGGGCCGTCGTCTCGCCCCGCCGCACAGCCGCACGCAGCTCTGCGACGACCCATCGTCGCTGCGTCACGCTGGCCAACCGCAGCGCTTGCCAGTAGCGCATGAGTGCAGCGGTGGTAACGGCTGGCGCGGCACGGCACCCGCCCGCAAGAATCAATGCGCGAAGCAAGCCACGATGCGCCGCGACGTCGGTGCGCTCCGTCTGCGGCGTCAAGCGCGAGATGACGGCGTGTTGCAACTGGATCGACATGTTCAAAACCTCCTGGCCCGAGGGCGTTGCCACCTGGCCGGTAGGACGAGGCGCGTCTGGCGGCGTGTCTGGAGGGAAGGTTCGCAAACGAAAAACCCTCCGCCGCATGACGCGCCGGAGGGTCCAGTGAGTTTGCACCCGCTTCGTTGCCTGCCGGCCGCATCCGCACCTTGCGGTGCGAGCCACCTTGCCCGGGAAGGCAGGTTGGCCTGGGCGCGGAAAACGCCCTGTCTTGATGCTGGGGCGAAGTATAGCCGGGTCGTCGCCGCCGCAAAGATCCGGACTATCCGCAATCGCCGGCAGCGCGCCTGAGCCCGCCTCAGGTCTGCACGCCGTACAGCGCCTGCAGCAGCGCATGCGTCGGCACGAAGACGAACGCAACGAAAGCGAGGAAGAGCAGCGTCACGTAGGTCGCGGGCGACAACGACGAACGGCGCGCACCGAACCCGTGAGTCCAGTTGATGTTGCGCTCAGGCGTGCTGACTGCGCGGCTCCACGGCAGCACCACCGCGGCCAGCACGATGGCGCCCGCCAGGCCCGCCCGCGCGTCGTACCCGTACTCGCGCACCATCCAGAGCAGCACGAGCGGCAAGGGCACGTGAAACAGCGACAGGCCGCGCAGCAGCTTCGGACGCTCGGGCTCGAACATGTAATCCGTCAGACCCGTGATGCGGCGTCGCAACGTCAATCGCGCCACGAAATCCACGTTCCAGAGAATTTCGGGCACCAGCACGGCGACGGCCAGCATGCTCGCCAGCGCTGAACTCTGCAACCAGAGCGCAGGCACCGCGCCGATGAACGCGATGTCGGAGAACCACAGGAAGTTGCGCCAGCTGTAGTGGCGCCACCAGATCGCGACCACGAGCAGAACGAATGCCGTGTACGCGATCTTGAACGTGAGCATGGGCCGGCACCGGCCGCGGAGGCGGCGCAGGCAACCTTAGCAGACGGACTGCGACGAGTCGCCTGCACGACGCGACGAAGCGTCGGTAAAACGCGCAGCAGCGGGGTCAAACTCAGTGCGCGGTGAATGGAAGCACATCGATCGACACAGTCAGGAGAGAACGTCATGCAAGCGAACACACAGAGATCCCGGATGCTCGTCACGATGATCGCCTTCGCGGCGACGGCCGGCTTCGCCACGACGGCACAGGCTGGCGACCCAGACCAGGCGAGTCCCCACTACGACAGCGTCGTGGTGAAGTACTCGGACCTCGACCTCAAGAGTATCGCCGGCAACAAGGTGCTCTATGCGCGACTGTCGGCAGCCGCAGAGCGCGCCTGCGGCAAGGATCCGCAGGCGCGGGACCTGCAGCGCCGGATGCAGTACCGCACCTGCTACGACAGCGCGCTGAACCGGGCAGTCGACAAGATCGGCAGCCGCGAACTGCAGGCGCTGCACGCGACAGGCGCCGTTCACAACGTGGGTTGAGCGATCAGGACGGTTATCGATGCAGGGCGGGGTCACAGGGACGTGACCCGTCCTGTCTCGATTCGAGCGCTACCGGAAAAACCATCCTGAAGCCTTCGATCCGCGCTGCCGTGAGCACGGTTGCGCGCGACAAGTCCGGGAACAGTTCCGGGTCGAAGCGCCACTGGCGCAGCCGGCACAGTCGCAGGCTGCCCGAGGCTTCGGGCCGGTAATAGCAGGTCCGGCCGTCCTGCCGCTGCGCGAAGGTGCCCAGTCTGCGCGGCACCCAGGACGACCTGAGCGGCAGCCGCACGCCAGTCGGTTCGGTGAATTCGAGCGAGCACAGCTCCCTGCCGTCGCTGGTCACGCGCCAGTGGTCGCCGGTTTCGCCGCGAGTCCAGTCGAAGTCCGCCCGATCTTTCGGAATGCCCCAGTTGCTGCGACCGTTGACGACGCTGTCCCAGGTCGACACCAGGATGCGGCTGATGGAGGGATGGCGCGCGTCGCCGAAATCCATCGTGCCCGGGATGAACAGCAGCTCGCGGTAGGGACCGCAGGGCGCCTGGTCGTAGGCAACGCACATCAGCACCGAAAACGCCGACTTCACCGTGGCGCGGAGATCGGCGGGGACGAAGGCCGTCCGCGCCGGATCGCCGGCGGGCAGCCGCAGCACCACCATCCATGCGTGCCCGCGCAGCGACCACGGCGCAGGACAGCGCGGCACGTCAGGCGGGGATTCGTTGGAGTGCAGCATCGTCTTTGCCGCCGTATATCAACCACTGATCACGGACGGGGTCAGCGCCAGCAGCACTTGCGCGAGGTAGTACAGCGGCAACCCCCACGCACGATTGGCGAACTCCTGGTGGACGAAGCGATCACGCGCCACCGCAATGTCGGAAGCCGTGAAGGCAATAGCGCCCGCAGCAACAATGGGCGGACCGCCTGCCCCGCTTACTGCGCAGGCCAATGCCGTCATGACACCGATGACCAGGAAGTACGCCTGCACCGGCCGACGCATGTCTGCCGGCAGGCTGGGACTGAGCCAGCGCCACACGCCCGACAACGCCAACGCAAGTGCCACAGCCGCGACGGCCAACCAGGGCAGGCTGCGCGGCTGCGTCAGGAACGCAGCGGCAAACGCGACGTGCCCGGCGAGGAACGCAAATACACCCGCCCGGAACACTGCGAGGCGGCCCTCGGGGATCAACAGGACGTCACCGAGCAGGCAGAGACCGAGGCCGAGCAGGATCAACCGCCCGTAGTCCGAGTCGAGCGCGCCCGAGATCACGGCGACCGCAATGAACGCCGCCGAGGCGACCGGCTTCGCGAACCATTTGCCAACCTGTGATTCGCGCCGCTCGGCGACCAGCAGTGCGGCCACTGCTGCCATGCAAATGACGATCGCTGCAGTCGTGTCCAATGCCCGCTCCCTGTCGCTGCCTGCGCCTCTTGTTCGAATCGTAGCGCAGCGCTGCGGGCCCGTCGTGCGAGCTGCTAGCATCGACTTCCCGATGAGCGACCGATCCCGCCCATTCATCCTGCGTGCCGGCCCGCGGGCCCTGCGCCATGTGCTCGACCGTGGGCTGGCCCCGGGCGACATCGAGTGCATCCCCGCGGCCGCAGGCGGACCCAAAGGCCTGGCGCTGCTGCCCTTCGACCGCCTGCTGCTGCAACACGGCTGGCTGCCCGAAGATCGTCCCGTGGAGCTCATCGGCGCATCGGTGGGTGCGTGGCGCATGGCGGCGCTGGCGCAGGACAACCCGTTGGCCGCACTGGACCGGGTCCAGCACGCGTACGTCCACGAACAGAGCTACAGCGCTCGCCCCACGCCACCCGAAGTCAGCACCGTTTGCCGTCGAATCGCCGCCGCCGCGCGCGGCAACGATGAACTGCGCTGGCGAACCGGCGTGACGCTTGCCATCGTGACCTCACGTGCGCGCGGCCCGCTGCACGATCGCGAGTCGAAACTGGCGTTCGGCCGGGCCGTGCTGAGCAATGCCTTTTCGCGCTCGCGTCTCGCCGGCTACCTCGAGCGGGTCGTCTTCCATGCCGGGCCCGGGCCGAGCGTATTCGACGGCGACGCGTTCGACGAGTTCGGCCTGGTCCGTGTAGGCCTCGACACGGCCAACGCCGAAGATGCCCTGTTGGCGTCGGGTACCATTCCACTGGTGGCCTCCCCCGTCCGTGGCATTGCGGGCGCGCCTCCCGGGCTGTACTGGGACGGGGCGCTCATCGACTACCACTTGCTGCTGCCCTACCCACGACGGGCCACGGCTGAGCGCATCGTTTTCTATCCGCACTTCAATGAATTCGTCACCCCGGGCTGGCTCGACAAGCACCTGCCGTGGCGTCGCTCGCCCCGCGCGCATCCGTGGCTCGACGACATGTTGCTCGTCGCTCCCTCACCCGACTTCCTGGCCACGCTGCCGAACGGCAGGCTGCCAGAACGGCAGGATTTCTATCGCTACGGGCCCGACCACTCGGGCAGGATCCGTGCATGGGAAACGGCCATTGCGGAGTGCGGTCGGTTCGCCGCAGCGGTCCTCGGCTGGATGCAGCGGCCGGACCCGACGTTGATCGAGCCAATCTGAGCCGGTCCCATTAGAATTGGTCCGATGCGAAGAACACAGCCCCAGACGGTCGCCCTGGCCTGCCATCCGTCCAGTCCGAGCACCGCGGTGCATGGCATCACTGCGAGCGCACGCATCGGCGGCGCCGGCAAGCTCGCCGTGCGGTTCGTGCTCGACGCCGACATGTCGCAGGTCGTGCTGCCGAAGCTTCGTCCTGCCGCACGCACCGATGAACTCTGGCGGCACACGTGCTTCGAAGTCTTCGTCGCGCTCCCCGACAGCGATGCGTACTGCGAACTGAATTTCTCACCGTCGACCGAGTGGGCGATGTACGGATTCGTCGCCTATCGGCGCGGCATGACTCCGATCGAAGTGCGACGGCCCCCGCGTGTGGCGGTGCGACCCACCCAGCGCGGGCTGGTGCTCACAGCCGTGACGTACCTTGCCGAACTGCCGGTGCCGCAACCCGGGGCGCCGTTGCGAGCAGGCGCCGCGGCCGTCGTCGAGGAAAAAGATGGCCGGCTGACCTACTGGGCGCTCACGCATCCCTCCGCACTGCCCGACTTCCATCACCGGCTGGGCTTCGTGCTCCAGGTCGGCAAGCAACCGGCCGGGTCGACGGACCTGCTGCGCGAAGCCGTGCGGAACCCGGGCTCGTGAAGTTCGGCATCGACCGGCTCTGCACCGATCCCGCTCTGCGCAAGGACCTGCGCGGCCGCCGAGTGGCGCTGCTCGCGCATCCCGCCTCGGTCACGGCCGAACTCACGCATTCGCTCGACGCGCTGGCCGCGCTCGGCGACGTGCGACTCACGGCCGCTTTCGGCCCGCAGCACGGCTTGCGTGGCGACAAACAGGACAACATGGTCGAGTCGCCGGACTATAACGACCCGCAACTGGGCATACCGGTCTTCAGTCTCTACGGCGAAGTGCGGCGCCCCACGGAGGCGATGCTCGACACGTTCGACGTGCTGCTCGTCGACCTGCAGGACCTCGGCTGCCGCATCTACACCTTCATCACGACGCTGCGTTACGTGCTCGAAGCCGCGGCGCGCCGCGGCAAGAGCGTGTGGGTGCTCGACCGGCCGAATCCGATCGGCCGCCCCGTCGAGGGACTGAGCCTGCGGCCCGGCTGGGAGAGTTTCGTCGGCGCCGGCGAAATGCCGATGCGGCACGGGCTCACGCTAGGTGAGATGGGCCGCTGGTTCATTCGCCGCCTCGGACTCGACGTGGACTACCGCGTCGTCGAAATGACAGGCTGGCAGCCGGAATCCGCACCGGGTTTCGGCTGGCCACTCGGCGAACGCGCCTGGATCAACCCGAGCCCCAACGCGCCGAATCTAGCGATGGCGCGCTGCTACCCCGGCACCGTGCTGCTGGAAGGCACCACGCTCTCGGAAGGCCGTGGCACGACGCGCCCGCTCGAGCTGTTCGGCGCCCCCGATCTCGACATCAGCGCGCTTGTCAGCGAAATGCGCCGCCTCGCACCGGAGTGGCTCGCGGGATGCCGGGTTCGCTCCTGCTGGTTCGAGCCGACGTTCCACAAGCACAAGGGACTGCTCTGCGCGGGACTGCAGACGCATGTCGAAGACGGCGCGTACGATCACGCGGCCTTCCGTCCGTGGCGACTGCAGGCACTGGCGTTCAAAGCCCTGCGCAACCTGCAGCCAGGTTACGACCTGTGGCGCGACTTCCCCTACGAATACGAACGTGATCGCCTGGCTATCGACCTGATCAACGGCGGTGAACTACTGCGTACCTGGGTCGACGATCGTGCGGCGCTCCCCGGCGATCTCGAAGCCCTCACGCGCGTCGACGAACTCGGCTGGAACGAGCAGCGTGCGCCCGTGGTTCTCTACCGTTGACCGCCATGCTGTGCGAGAGGTGCGCTTGCGTCCATTCGACGGGCGACGGCTTCAGGTGACGTTGACGGACGCGTTCTGTCGCCCACCACGCAACAGGAAGTAGCAGATCCCGAGCGCGACGATCAGCGCGCCGAATTCGCCGGCCAGTCCCCCAAGCCGCGGATCGATCGCCTTCGGCGCGATGCCTGCCGCAACCAGGCCCGCGATGGCGACACCCGCAAGACCCTCGCCGGCGACGAGGCCTGAGGCCGCCAGGATCCCGGTGTCGCTTTCGCGCGCCTCACCCGGCGTGCGGTTGCGCTCAACGAGCGCCCGCACGCAACCGCCGACGAACAGCGGCGCCATCGTCGCGAGCGGCAGGTAAATCCCGATCGAGAATGCGAGGCCCGACACGCCGCACAGCATCGCAGCAAGCGCGAGGCCGGCGCCGGTCAGCACCAGGTCCCACGGCAGCGCTCCCGCCAGCACACCTTCGATGATCGTCTTCATCAGCGTCGCCTGCGGCGCCGGAATTTCCTTCGAACCGAATTCGTAGGCATTGCCGAGCAGCATCACGGTCGCCGCCACGGCCCAGCAGGCAAAGGCTGCGCCGATGAGCTGGCCAAGCTGCTGACGCGCCGGGGTGGCGCCGACCAGCCAGCCCGTCTTGAGGTCCTGCGAGATGTCGCCCGCCTTGCTCGCCGCGACCGCGACGATCGTGCCGACGGTGAGTACGCCTGCCCGCGCGTCCAGGTTGACCCATCCTGCAGCCGCGAAGACCGACGCGGTCCCGAGCAACGTCACCAGCGCGATGCCGGACGTGGGTTGCGACGAGACGCCCACGATGCCGACGATGCGGGCCGCGACCGCGACGAACAGCACGCCGAACACACCGACGCCGCAGGCGAGGATCGCGCGCTGCAGCGGCGCCATCTCGCCCGCGAACACGCCGGGCACGAGGCCCGAGGTCAACACCACGAGCGCCACGCCACCGAACACGAAGCTGCCGGGCAGGTCGCGATCGGTGCGCAAGGTCGCACCGCCACGGCGCGCGTCATTGTCCTGCATGCCGCGTGCAACGGACGTGAACGCATCCAGCATCGTCGGCAGGCCTCGCAGCACCGTGAGGATGCCCGCCGTGGCCACTGCACCGGCGCCGATATAGCGAACGTAGCGCGACCAGATGTCGCCGGCGTCCATGTCGACGATGAGCCGCTGCGTCTCCGGATAGAGCGGTTGCGTCATCGCCGCGCCCATCCAGGCGATTAGCGGCGTAATCACGACAGCCGAGACCAGCGCGCCCGCCACGCAGACCGCCGCCTGCCGGTAACCGAGGATATAGCCCACGCCGAGCAGCGCCGGCGCGATCTCGAGCGCGAGCACCGCTTTCGGCAACACCGGCAAGGCGAACCCTATTTCGCCGGGCAGCAGGTAAGCCAGCGAGATGACGACCTTCACCGCGGCGCCCGCCGCCATGCCGCGGAAGATCCACGCGCTGGCATTCGCCGCGCCGCTCGATTCGTGCGCCGTGGCGCGCAACACTTCGGCGCAAGCCGTGCCCTCGGGATACGGCAACTCGTCGTGTGCCTTGACGATCAACAGCCGCCGCAGCGGCACCATCGCGGCGATGCCCAGCAGCGCGCCCAGGAACGCGAGCGCCACGACCTGCAGGTACGGCGGCGTGGCGCCCCACAGGAAAAGCGCCGGAATCGTGAAGATCGTGCCCGTCGCGAGCGAGGTGGAGGCCGACGCGACCGTCTGCGAAAGGTTGGCTTCGAGGATCGTGCCGCGCACTCGCAACAGGCGAAAGACCGCGACGGTCATCACTGCGGCGGGAATCGACGCCGACACCGTCATGCCCACCCGCAGGCCGAGGTATGCGTTGGCGGCGCCGAACACGATGCCGAGCACGACGCCGACGACGATGGCCTTGAGGGTGAACTCCGCGACGCCTTCGGCCTGTGTCATCGCCGGATCATCGCGTAACCCCGGCGCGGGGCGCAATGCGGAGCCCGCTGATCTAGAATCGGGCCTCGCCTACGCAGGTATCCGCATGCCGCAGTTCATCCTCGCACTCGACCAGGGCACCACCAGTTCGCGGTCGATCCTGTTCGACGCCAACGGCACGCCGGTGGCGACCGCGCAGCGCGAATTCACGCAGTACTTTCGCTACTCCGGCTGGGTCGAGCACGATGCGGAAGAGATCTGGGCGACGCAGGCCGCGACGATCACCGAGGTGCTGGCCCGGGCGCGCGCGACGCCGGCGGACGTGGCGGCCATCGGCATCACCAACCAGCGTGAGACGACCGTGCTGTGGGACCGCAGCACCGGCCGGCCGGTTGCGCCGGCCATCGTCTGGCAGGACCGGCGCACGGCCGACCGGTGCCAGCAACTGAAAGCCGAGGGTCTCGAGCCCGAGGTCTCCCGGCGCACGGGCCTGTTGCTCGATCCGTACTTTTCCGGCACCAAGCTGGCGTGGTTGCTCGAGCACGTGCCGCATGCGCGTCAGCGTGCCGAGAATGGCGAACTCGCGTTCGGCACCATCGACAGCTGGCTGGTGTGGAAGCTCTCGAACGGTGAGCGGCACGTGACCGACGTGACCAATGCCAGCCGCACGCTGCTGCTTAACGTTGCGAACGCCGAGTGGGACGACTTCATGCTCGATCGGCTGCGCATTCCACGCGCCGTGCTGCCACGAGTCGTGCCGTCGTCGCTCACCGGGAACGCACCGGTTGCCACCCTCGGCAGGCACTCGGTGCCGATCACGGGGATCGCCGGCGACCAGCAGGCCGCGCTGTTCGGCCAGGCGTGCTTTGAACCTGGCATGGCCAAGAACACCTACGGCACGGGCTGCTTCCTGCTCATGAACACCGGCGCCGCGCCGCTCATCTCGAGCAACCGGCTATTGACCACCATCGCCTGGCAGACGACCGATTTGCGTTACGCGCTCGAGGGTGCGGTGTTCGTCGGCGGCGCGGTCGTGCAGTGGCTGCGGGACGGGCTCGGCATCATCGAGCGCTCGGCCGACATCGAGGCGCTGGCCGCGAGCGTCCCCGATGCCGGCGGCGTGTATCTCGTGCCCGCCTTCACCGGACTCGGCAGTCCGCACTGGGATGCGTACGCACGCGGAACGATGGTCGGGCTGTCGCGTGGAACGACGCGGGCGCACATCGCCCGTGCCGCGCTCGAAGCGATCGCCTTCCAGAGCGCCGAGGTCCTGCTGGCCATGCAGCGTGACGCCCACCACCCGCTGATCGAACTGCGTGTGGATGGTGGCGCCACCGCCAACGACCTGCTGATGCAGTTCCAGGCCGACCTGCTCGGCGTGCCGGTCGTGCGACCGCAGGTGACGGAGACGACGGCGCTGGGAGCCGCATACCTCGCCGGATTGGGCGCGGGCTTCTGGTCGTCGCCAGCGGACGTTGCATCGAACTGGCGGGCTGAGCGGCGCTTCGAGCCGGCAATGTCGCGTGACGAGGCGGGCACTCGGCTGGCTCGCTGGGCGCAGGCCGTGGACCGATCGCGCGCCTGGCACGTCGAGAGCTAGGATCGCAGCATGGGCAAGGCCATTGCGTTCGCGACCCCGGTGTTCTTCCTGCTGATCGCGCTGGAACTGCTGGTCGCGCGCGCGCGCGGCATGGCGGGCGCCTACCGGCTGAATGATGCCGTTAACAGCCTTAGCCTCGGCGTCATGAGCCAGGTGGTCGGACTATTCGTGCGGGTGTTCAACTATGGCGTCTACGCGCTGGTCTTCGAGCACGTGGCGCTCGGCACCTGGCCAGGCGCGTGGTGGGCGTGGGTGCTGGCCATCGTTTTTTACGATTTCTGTTATTACTGGAATCATCGACTTGGTCACGAAAGCGCGGTGTTCTGGGCCTCGCACGTCGTGCATCACCAGAGCCAGCGCTACAACCTGTCGACGGCGCTGCGGCAGACCAGCAGCGGCGCGTTCCTCGGCTGGATTTTCTACCTGCCGATGGCCGTCGCGGGCGTGCCACCCGCAATGTTCGCGGTGGCGGCGATCGTCGACCTGCTCTACCAGTACTGGATCCACACCGAAGTCATTGGCAAGCTCGGCTGGTTCGACCGCTGGTTCGCGTCGCCATCGAACCACCGTGTGCACCACGCGGTGAACGACCGCTACATCGACCGCAACTATGGCGGCATCTTCATGGCGTGGGATCACCTCTTCGGCACGTTCGTCGACGAGTCCGAACGTTGCGTGTACGGCACGCGCGCGCCGCTCAACTCGTGGGATCCGCTGTGGGCCAACCTGGAGGTGTACGCGGACCTCGCGCGCAAGTCGATGCAATGCGATCGCTGGAGCGACCGCGTTCGCGTCTGGCTGAAGCCGCCCGGCTGGCAACCGGCCGCAGCCGACGGCACCGCCTGGCACAAGCCGCATTTCGACGTGTCGCAGGTGCAGATTTACGACCCGCCGATGCCACGCCACGTGCGCGCTTTTGCCTTGGTCCAGATCACCCTGGCCATCCTCTGCTCGATGCTGCTGCTCTGGTATGCCGAGGCACTCCCGCCGCTGCCCCTGGTCGCGGGGGCTGTCGCGGTGGTCGCCGTGTTGTGGCTGACGGGCGCCGTCATGCAGTCGCGTCTGCGCATGAGCCGCGCGGTCGCGCTCGAACTTGCCATCGCCGGCATCGCGATTTTCGCGACTGGCGCGTCAGCCACGTCTGCTCGCGCTGTGCAACCGGCGATCGTCCCGGTGGTCGTTGACGACGCACGAGTACAACACGCCGTCGAATACGCGCGCGCAGGTTTTCTGGCGCTGCAATCGTTCGATCGCATGCACGTGACCGTGCTGCTGCAGGACCGCGACGGCCACTGGCGACGGGGCGCCGTCGAAGGCGATCGGCTTGCGTATCCGGCAAGCAGCGTGAAGCTGGGCTTTCTGGTGGGCGCGGTGCACTGGTGCCACGAGCAGGGCAAGCCACCGGATTGCCTCGACGAGTTCGTGCGGCCGATGATCGTCGACTCCGACAACTTTGCGACCGGCGAGGTCGTCGACCGCATCAGCGGTGCCCCGAATGCACCCGCTGCCGGCAACGACGCCGAGGCTTGGATCGAGCGGCGTCGCTATACGGAACGGGTGCTCGAGTCGGCGGGCTTGCTTGGCTCGCAGCGACTGTTCACCAAGACCTACCCGACGAATTCAGGCGAGGAACCGGCCGAACTCGAGCGACTTGCCTGGCAGCGCCTCGGTCGCAACGCGATGACCACGGACCTGTCCTCGGCGCTGCTGCTCAACGTGGTGATGGGCACGCTCGAGCCCCAGGCCACGGACTACATGCGCTCGTTGCTGCGAAGGCCGGCATTCTCCGGCCACAGCAGTCTCGGCGGCGGCCTGCCTCCCGGCTCCGTGCACGAGAACAAGGTAGGCAGCGCCTTCGATACGCTGCAGGATGTGATGTATGCCGAGCTGCCGAGCGGGCAGCGGCTGGTCATCGCGGCGTTCACGAACGGCTGGGACTCGCAGGAGCCCGAACCCTGGGACGTCGCCAGGCTCGGCGATTTCACAGCTCGGCTGCTGCACGAACTGCGACTGGACGATGCCGCCGGTCGCGCGCCCACGTATCTCGAGGCTTCAAGCGCAAGCGCCGAAGCAGTGCGCTGGCGATGGCGCGTCCCGCAATCCGGCCGTTACGAGATCGCACTGTGGCATGAGGCCGATCCTGGCAATACCCATGACGCACGAGCGACCTTGGCGGCGCGCGGCCAGCGCACGGAAATGACATCGCTCGATCTCTCCACGTGGGGGCGCCGCTGGATCCGGGTGGGTGACGTTGAACTCGAGCGCGGCGGGGCCGAACTGGTGCTGACGAGTTCCGCGCCCGGCAATCTCTCGGGTGGTCGACTGCGCATCGCTCGCTGGCCCGACGCTCAGGTCGACTGAGCGCGTGAACGCCGCCAGTACTTCTGCACCTCCATCAGCACGAGCAGCGAGACGGCGAGCGCGGGCAGCAACACCCATTCGCCGGCCGTCGGCGGCCGCACGGCCAGCACTTGCTGCATCCATGGCAGGTGCATCGCCGCCACATGCAAACCGAGCGCCACGCCGACACCGGCCAGCAGCACTGGATTGTTGCGCATGGGCAGCCGCAGGACGGAAATCGTTTCGGAGCGTGCATTGATCGCATCGACGTTCTGCATCAGGACCATCAGCAGCAGCAACGCATTGCGCGCCTCGTCGAGTGACCGTCCCGCGTCCAGCAGCCAGACGAAGAGACCGAGCCCGAGTGCGGACATCCAGAGACCCGCAAGCACGCCGCGCTGGATCATCAACCGGTTGAAAATCGGCTCGTGACTCGGTCGCGGCGGCGCGTGCAGCTCGTCGCCGGTGCCGCGCTCGAACGCCAGGCCAACATCCTGGACGCCGTTGGTCACGAGGTTCAGCCAGAGCAACTGCACAGGCAGCAAGGGCAGCGGCAATCCTGCGAGCACGGCGAGCCCGACCGTGACCACCTCGGCGATGCCGGCGGCTGTCAGCAGGTACACTACGTTGCGGATGTTGCGATAGGCGATGCGGCCCTCTTCCACCCCCGCCACGATCGTCGTGAAATTGTCGTCACTGAGCACGAGATCGGCCGCGTCACGCGCGACATCGGTGCCGCTGCGACCCATGGCGACGCCGATGTTGGCGCGGCGGAGCGCCGGCGCATCGTTGACACCGTCGCCCGTCACCGCGACGAAATGCCCGGCCGACTGCGCCGCTTCGACGAGGGCGAGTTTCTGCTCCGGGGTGACGCGGGCAAATACCCTGACCCTGCCGATGGCTTCGGTCAGCTGCGCCGGCGACGCCAGCTGCACTTGCGTGCCCTGCATCACCTCGCCTGGACTGGCAGCAATACCGAGTTGGTCCGCTATCGCCAGCGCCGTGAGCGGGTGGTCACCGGTGATCATGACGACGCGTATGCCGGCGTCATGGCATCGACGCACTGCCGCGGCGGCGCCTTCACGCAACGGATCGATCAACCCGACCAGCGCACGGAACTGCAGGCCGACTGGATCAAGGCACAGGCTCGCCGGGTCCGACTCCGCAGCAAACTTCCCCTCGGCGAGCGCAAGCACGCGCTGGCCAAGTTGCGCCATGGCATTGACGTCGCGCTCGTGCGATGTGCGCTGACCGGCATCCAGCAAGCACATGTCGAGCACGCGCTCGGGTGCGCCTTTGACTGCGACCCAGCCGGATCCGTCACGCTGGTGAAATGATGCAGCGAATCGACGCTCGGGCTCATACGCAATCTGCGCGACGACAGGCCACCGCGCCAGGACGTGGTCGCGCCTGATCCCGGCTTTCGCCGCGAGCACCAGCAGCGCCAGGTCCGTGGGATCACCTCGAGTCCGCCATGTCCCGTCGACGGCGAGCAACTCCGCTTCGTTGCACGCCACGGCAATGTGCAGTGCGGCTGTCAATATCGAATGGTCCACGCTGGTGCCGTCGTCAACTCGCGTGATCTCACCGACCGGTCGATAGCCCGCGCCGGTCGCCTGCCAGCGAGTGCCGTCTTCGAGCCGCAACTCGACGGCTGTGAGTTCGTTGCAGGTGAGCGTCCCGGTCTTGTCGCTGGCGACGAGCGAGCAACTGCCGAGCCCTTCGACGGCGGGCAGCTGGCGCACGATGGCGCCGCGGCTCGCCATCCGCCGCGCGGCGATCGCCAGCGCGACGGTCACGGCGACGGGCAAGCCTTCGGGAATCGCGGACACGGCGAGCGCGACGCCGAAGGTGAACATCGTGAAGATCGGCTGATCGTGGACGAACACGGCGACACAGCCGATCAACACTGCGGCGGACAGGACGACGATCGCCACTGCATGACTGAATCGCTCCATGCGGATCGTCAGCGGCGGTTTGCCTGCCGCCGTGCCGGTCATCCTGCTCGCGATGCGTCCGACTTCGGTCGCGGAACCCGTGGCGACGACCACGCCTTGCGCCCGGCCGCGCACGACGAGCGTGCCGGCAAATGCGCAGTTGGTGCGATCGGCAACCGGGGCGTTTTCCTCGCAGACGAGTGCGGCATCGTGCGCAACGGGCGTCGATTCGCCCGTGAGCATGGACGCATCCACTTCCAGGGCCTGCGCTTCGCACAGGCGCAGGTCGGCGGGCACGCGGTCGCCGCTTGCGAGCGCAACGATGTCGCCGCGCACGAGTTGCGACGCGTCGATTTCGCGCGCGACGGCGTCGCGCAGCACCGTCGCCCGCACGCGCAGCAGACTCCGCAGGTTCGCACTCTGCCGTTCCGCGTGCAGCTCCTGCCACGCGCCGAGCAAGGCGTTCACGACGAGCACGAAGCCGATGAATCCGGCGTCCGTCAGGTGCCTGAGGCCGAGGGACAGCAGTGCCGCGGCCAGCAGGACATACACGAGCGGGCTGCGGAACTGACGCAGGAAGATAGCGACGGGATGCGCCGTCCGCGGGGCGGGCAGATCATTCGGACCGTCGCTTTGCAAGCGCGCCGCAGCCGCGGCCTCGCTCAGGCCGCGAGCCGCCTCTGTCTGCATGGCGCTCAGCACCGCCTCGGGCGACAAGGTGTGCCAGCCCATCGGAGGCGGCGACCGACGGTCGCCTGGGGTCAGGGAGGTAACGTCCATCGAGCGGACCTCGGCTCGATTGTCCGGCCGCACCGGCGCGGGCGAATCCGCGGTACTACCTAGCGGTGCGGCCGCGGGGCGACCCCGCTACACTGCCGCGACCCGCAACGAGGCCCCGCGACCCGCATGAAGAAAAGAGTCCTGAAGCCGCGCTACGACTGCGCGAAGTGTCCCGGCTACTGCTGCAGCTACTCGCGCATTGCCGTCAAGGATTTCGACATCGAGCGGCTCGCCCGGCATTTCGGGATCAGCAAGACCGCCGCCAGGCTGAAGTTCACTTACCGCTACCAGACGCAGGAACTCGACGAGCAGCTGCTGCGCCATCGCAAGGACCACGTCTTCAAGTCGACCTGCACGTTTTTCGACCAGGACCAGCGCCGCTGCACGGTGTACGAGGCACGACCGTCGGTCTGCCGCATCTATCCCGAAGACCGCACCTGCGGTTATTACGAATTCCTGAAGTTCGAGCGTATCCAGCAGGGCGACGAGGACTTCATTCCGTCCGCCTGAGCGCACGCCTCAGCGGAATCGATACCCGACGGTGACGCCGAGCGTGACCGGATCCGCGACGACCGGGCCATACGACCCGCGCAGCAGGTTGGCGCGCTCGTCCAGGTCGCACCAGCGGATGTCCGCGTTCATGCTCACCCGTGCATTCAAGGCAAGCTCGGCGCCTAGCTCGGCCGCCGGTCCGACCGCGGCGTGCCGGTTGCGGCGCGTCAGCATCGAAGGCCCAGTGGCGGCATCTTCGACATAGAACTGCGCATGGTTGAGACCGGCGCCGGCATAGGCCTGTAATGCGCCCTGGCGCACCAGGGCATATCGCAGCGTGACGAGGTCCATGCCGTCCGGACGATCTTCCTGCAGTACGACATACGCAGCACCCGCAGCGCGCTCTGGCTGCTCTGGCGCGCGTCCCTTGCGTTCATGGTGCAACCAGTCCGGAACGTCATCGCGCAGGCGCGTTCGCGCGTCGTCCCACAGCGATCCGAGCAGCCCTACGCCCTCGCGCCACCAGGCGACATCGGCGACCGGCGGCATCGTGGGTTGCGCCGCATCGGATCGTGCCACGCTGGCCTGCTGTTCGGCGCACACGACTGCGCTCCAACCCAGCGCAAGGCACGCTGCGGCGGCGACCGATCGTGGAGCGAGCCGATGCGGAAGGATCATGCGTCGGAACGTTACGCCCCCTACTCGCCCATGGACGCTACCCGCCAGAGTTTATCTGGAATCTGTGACCGGGCGCTCAACGCTCGAGCCAGCAAAACAGGTCAGCCGTCACCCTTGCACGTTCAGGCTCGTTGAAGACCTCGTGGTATAGGCCATCGTAGAGCTTGACGACGCAGTCGCGCGTTCCGAACGCCTGGTAGACGGGCCGGGTAGCCGCGAGCGGTACCAGCTTGTCAGCGGTACCATGCAGGACCAGCGTCGGCAGACGCAGGCCAGGCGCGCTTGCCGGAAATCCCCGCATCGCGCCGAGCAGCTCGACGAGCGTGCGCGCCGGAATCGCCTTGTGATGCACGAGCGGGTCAGCAGCGTACCGCGCCACGACGGACGGATCGCGGCTCACGGCGTCAGGCGGCAGCGTGAGCGCACCCGCGCCTGGCGCGACGACCGACAGGAGGCGCACGAACATCTCCTGCAATCGCGGCACGGACTGGTCCGTTGCGAGCGCCGGGGCCGACAATACCAGGCCGCGCAGCATGTGCTGCAGGCGCAGTGCGCTGGCGAACGCGACGGCGCCGCCCATGCTGTGGCCCAGGATGAACACCGGCGTACCGGGATGCTCGCCGGCACAGCGGTCCGTGAACGCGCAGAAATCTGCGACGAGGTGCGCGAAGCGCTCAATGTTGGCGCGCGGCCCGGGCGACCGGCCGTGGCCGCGATGATCGACGGCATACACGGCATATTCACGTTGGACCAGCTCGCGAGCGAGTGTCTCGTAGCGACCACCGTGCTCGGCGAGGCCGTGCGACAGCACGATGACCGCGCGCGGTGCGACCCCGGGCAGCCAGGCCTGGGCATACAGGTCGATGCCGCCGAGGCCGGCGGCAGTAAGTTCACGATGCTGCATGCAACTTCAATCCCTGTCGCGACGAGGGCTCGCCCGGCGCCCGGACCGCGGGCAATTTCCTAGTTCGTCGCGGGAGGCGAGCCCGCCGGCACGTTCTTGCAGGCGTAGTCGACGATTTCTCCAAATACCGTGCCGGAGGGCGCATCCATCCACTTCAGGTTCTTCTCGCCGATCCTGGTCTTCTGCACCGGGTCGCCCTGCAGGTCGAGCTGTGAATAAGTCTCCATCTCGCGGTAGGCGAGTCGCCGCTGCGCGCAGTCGATGCGGTACTCGTTGCGCGCCGACAGGAATGACTTGCCTTTCTTCGCCGACGGCTGCGGCTCGACGAAATTCTGCTTGGTCCGCACGATCACCCAGGATGCGGGCGAAACGCCGAGCGTCGCCGGGTTCGCGAACACTTCGGTGCGATCGGACTTGGCGATGGAAACCCAGTCCGCCGCCCGCGCGAGCGGAGGCAGGCTCCATGCCGTCAGGGCGAAGAATGCCAGGGCCCATGCCTGCGTCCGGCCGGCCGCGCGGGGAATCGAGTGCTGTGTGCTCATGGGTTGCTCCTCAAGTACCGTTCAAGCTTCAGTTCGTTGCAGGAAAATTCGTCCGCACCCGGCGGACCGCGTTGTTCCAGCGAGCTGCGGCCGGCTCAGCGCGAGAAGAGCAAGGTGCGCGGCGACTCCCCGTCCTGCGGCGCGACCAGCAGCAACCGGCCCGCCTGGAATGCGTACGAGGTTGTTGCGCGCATCCGGTCGAGGAAGGCTGCTTCGATCTCGTTCGCAGCGGCATCACAAGCCTTCCGCGTCACGGCGAGTTCACCTATCTTCACGTTGCCCGGTGCAGATTCCGTGATGGGCCCCGTGTACCGATTGCAGCCCGAGAATCCCGCGGCCTTGCCGTATTGCACCAAAGTAGTCGGCGGCACGAGACCGGCCGTGAGCGGTTGTCCGTCCATCTCGACCAGCATCCAGTCGGTGGCGGCCAGCAGGTTGATCGAGAGCCCACCGACGGCATCGCTCGCGAGCAGCTGCAGCCTGCCGTCTTTCCAGCCGACGGCCTTGCGCGACAGGTGGGTCGGACAGCAGGACGGGTCGCCGGGGCCGGACTCGACGAGGTCGAGCAACACCTTGCCCGGTTCGTGCCAGAGTCGGAAGAGTTGTACCCGGTCACCCAGCGGCACGACACCCAGGGTGGCTGCCTTGCCGTCCTGCACGCTGAACACGCCGAGATGCGAGTACGTGCCAGTGCCCCCTTCGCCCGACGTAAGCAACGCGACACCTTCCTCGGGCGGGACGCCGTCGATGTCGACGAACTGGATCGTCGAGTCCCAGAGCTTCAGCGTCGGCTTTGAAGCCGCACCCGCCTCCGCTGGCGGCCCTTCATAGAGGCCCGCGGTCAACGTGACAGGAGCGCCAAACAATCCAGTCACCGTCGCGCCCAGCAACTGCTCGCGCGTCGGTGCCACGGGTTTCGCCGCCTCCGTGGTCGCCGGCGTGGCGGACTCCTTCCTGGCGCAACCCCCCAGTGCGGCCAGGACCAGACCCATGATCATGGCGCCTGCCGACGCCCCCCCCGATCGTCCGTTGATATGTGTCATGACCGCCGATGTTGCCGCCACCCCGAGCCCACGTAAAGCGTGCCCTGCGATGGCGATGTCAGCGGCGACGTCCCAACCAGCGTTGCGCCACTTCTGCATCGCGCAGGTCGGCCGCAGTCTCGATGCCGAACCTCGGCGCAGCCTCGAGCACGATCATCAGCAACTGTGCGGTTGCGTACGCATCCGCAATCGCGTGATGACGGCCGATCGGCGGCAAGCCGAAGTGCGCCACCCAGTCATCCAGCGAGTCGTTCTCGGTCGCTGGAAACAGCGCTGGCAGGACCATTGCCAGGTCGATGAAACGCGGCCACGCGCGAAATCCCAGCAGGCTGCGGACCTCGCGCCCGAACACCGTCGCGTCGAACTCGGCGCGAAACGCCACGACGCGCGATTCCGCGATGAATTCAAGGCATGCGACCAGGCCTTCGACTGGATCCATGCCGGCGAGTTGCTGCTGGCCGCCAATCTGGTGGATCAGGATGTTGTCCACTGCGCTCGAACGATCCTGCCGCAACAGCGCCTCGAAGGCGTCGTCGTGACGAACGGTGCGCTCCGTGACTGCCACGGCACCGATGGAGATGATGCGGTCATCGTACATGCGCGGTCCGGTGGTCTCGAGGTCGAGCACGACGAAGCGCGCCAGCGCGAGCGGTTGCGCCAGTCCCGGACGCTCGAGAAATCCCCGCCGAACGCGGGCCAGCCTTGCGCGCACGGCCGGTGCGAGGCTGCGCCGGACCTTGCGGGCCCGCCACGCCTCCGCCGGGGACAGCGGCCAGGTGATCATTGCGGCTTCAATGGCCCACGGTCTGGTCGAGGTGCGTCTGCAGCACGCGCGCCTGGCGAAACGCTTCGCGCAGCATGCGCTGGTCGATTTCGTTGAGCGCATAGGGATCAAGGCGGTTCAACGCCTGTCGCGGACGCAGCGCGCCACCGCCCGGATCGGTCGCCGGCAGCTCGAGGCCGCCACGCTGCGCCCGCAGTCGCAGCAACTGCAGGAAATGGTAGGCATCGACCGACGCCGCGATCTCGCGCTCATCGCGGTTGAGCCGACGACCCGCAGCGCGGATCCGCTGCGAAGTGTTGGTGTCACCGATGCCGAGCGCGAGCGCGAACGCCCGCGCTGCGTCGACGAAAATGCGCGTGCCGTGGGTCTTGAGATCGATGGTGCCGGCAAACTCCCCTTCGTCCGTGCGGAACGTCCGGATCCAGCCGAGCGGTGGCTCTGCCTGCAACGCGTTCGCGACGAGCATGCGCAGGAACAGCTTGTTCTCGCTGCTCGTGGCATCGAGCCAGCCACGCAGCCGTTCGGCGAGCGTGAGATCCCCGGCCAGCGGACGGAAATCGAAGAAAATGTTGGCTGCGAGCAGTGCTTCCGGCGTCGGCTCGCGCATCCAGCCCGCAAAGCGTCCGCGCCACTCCTCGACTGTCAGGCAGCAGTCGGGGTTGCTGGCCATGATGTTGCCGGTGCAAAGCGGGAAACCCAGTTCGGCCAGGCGCTCGTTGGCTGCGCTGGCAAACCGCAGCAGCCGCTCACGCGCGCCCGCAACGCTGCGCTCGTCGCACTCGAACACGATCGCATTGTCCTGGTCGGTCGCGACCGTCTGTTCGCGTCGGCCCTCACTGCCGACAGCGAGCCAGCACCACGCCACGTCGTCGAGCTGGAACTTCGGCAGCAGCAATTCGAACAGTCGCTGCGTGAGCGAATCGTTGAGCGCGGTGATGGTGTGCGTGAGGGGCTCGGCGGCTGCGCCTTGCGCGACGAGGTTATCCGTCAGCGCCGCAATGTCGGCCACGATGCGCTGCAACGCCGCCACGTCGCGCGCCTGCCGCACAGCCTGCGTGATGCTGCGCATCGTCACGCGCTGCAGGCCGAAAAGGTCCCGCTCCGTGACGATGCCCGCCAGCTCACCACCGCGCACCACGAGCAACTGGTGGAATCCGCGGCTCGCCATCAGCGCCAGCCCTTCCTGTGCGCTGCTCAGTTCGTCGAGCATCGCGGGCCGCGTGGTCATCACCTCTTGTACCGCCGTCGCCAGCGAGACTCCGGGCAGCACGACGCGATCCATCAGGTCGAGCAGCGTGAAGATGCCGAGCGGGCGACGCTGGCTGTCGACGACTGCGATCATGCGCACGCCTTCCTCGCTCATGCGCTCCAGCGCCTCGCGCACCGTGGCCTCGGCGGTGCAGTAAACGGGTTCGCGCCGCACCAGCGCCTTGAGCGGTTCGAGCAGTGTCTGCTGCTCGGTCGCGCGCTGCGAAAAATGGTTGCGCAACTGGCCCAGTGAATGCTGGACCAGCGTGGCCAGCGCTTCGGTGCAGAACTGCGCGAACTCGGGCGAACGCTCACGGAGCGCATCGAAATCGGCGCGCGGCAGCAGCAGCGCAAAGACGTCCTCGGTAGCCTCGAATGTGCGTGTGCCAGCCGCGCCGGCCGCGAGTGCCGCGACCGGAAAGCATTCGCCGACGCCACGCACTTCGTCGTCCACGGCCGCATTCGGGTTGCGTACGCGCACGTGCCCGCGCTGAATGATGTGAAGATGCTCGGCGATGCCGGCGGCGGGATCGACGATCGTGCTGCCCACCGGGAAGTACCCCAGTCGCGCCCGCGCC
>Ga0316622_100000525_pt1 | contig 22488 bp, 18 predicted proteins | sample OWC_Aug_OW2_C1_D_FD_207646 | JGI IMG/M metagenome (GOLD analysis project Ga0316622, IMG submission 207646) | Wetland soil microbial communities from Old Woman Creek delta, Ohio, United States - OWC_Aug_OW2_C1_D5_C | ecosystem: Environmental > Terrestrial > Soil > Wetlands | place: USA: Ohio... | reverse complement strand
CCTCGCAGACGGAGAACTTGAACGGAGGTGTGCCATGGACCGGCACCGCGGCTTCAGCCTGACAGAGCTCGTGTTCACGATGGCGATCACCGCCGGGCTGTTGGGTTGGGGCATTCCCACCTTCCGGGACGTCCAGCGGAACTCCGCGCGCACCCGGGAGGTGAATCAGTTCGTCCAGGCCGTCTACCTGGCCCGCAGCGAGGCCATCAAGCGCAACGGCGTGGTCAGCCTTTGCCCCAGCCTCGATGGGGACCGGTGTGCACCGGTGGGCACGTCCTGGAACCGCGGATGGATCGTGTTCGTGAACGTCGACCGGGATGCGCCCGCCGCAAGGGATGACGGCGAGGACCTGCTGCGGGTGTATTCGCCGTGGAAGAGTGGTCGGGTGAAGGCCAACCGGGACACCCTGTCCTTCCGGCCGTTCGGGCAGTCGGGCGTGACGGCCACGTTCACGTTCTGCGATGACCGCGGTTCGGCGGGGGCTCGCGCGGTCATCATCAGCCAGACCGGGCGACCGCGGGTGTCGGACCGCAGCGCGTCCAACGATCCGCTGACGTGCATTTAGTCAAATCCGTCAGCCACTTATCGGTGTCGGAGCGCCGCTCGTCGGGGAAGCTTACCGACCGATTTCGGCCACCCTATGCTCCGTCGTGCCATGAAAGCGAGACAAACCGGTTTCACGCTCATCGAACTGATGGTCACGGTCATCGTGCTGGCGGTGCTCCTGGGCATCGGCGTACCGAGTTTCCGGGATTTCCTCCGCAACAGCCGAATCACCAGCGCGACGAACGACATCGTCACGGACTTCAACGTCGCACGGTCGGAAGCGGTCAAGCGGCGCGTGCCCGTCACGGTCTGCAAGTCCCAGGACGGTGCAACCTGCGATGCGGATGACACCGACCCGTTCACGCGCTGGATCATCTTCGTCGACGATGCGGACCCGGCGGCTGCGTCGGCGGACGACGGGAACGGCGAAGTGGACGGCACCGAGGCCGTGCTGCGGCAGCGCGCGATCGACGACTCGATCACTGTCACGGTCAATGCGAGCGGCCGCCGGATGGTCTACTTACCCACCGGCTTCCCTAACAACGCGCTCGCTAACACGGTGTCCCAGTTCGTGCTGTGCGACGACCGCGGCAACGTTGTTAGCGTCGGTGGCGTTTCGGCGGCCCGGGCCGTCACGGTTTCAACGACCGGGCGTCCGACGGCGACTCGCGACATAACGACGATTGCGGGTCTTGGAGGCTGCCCCCCATGACGAACCTCTCCGCGTCACCGTCCGCGCGCGCATCGCGAGGCTTCACGCTCGTCGAGGTGCTGGTCGCGTTGATCGTCCTCTCGATCGGCCTGCTCGGCATTGCCGCGCTGTACGTCGAGACCCTGAAGGCCAACCGAACCGCGCTCTCGCGTACTCAGGCCGTGACGCTCGCCGCCGACCTGGCGGATCGCATCCGCGCCAATCGCGCAACTGCAGGGGCATACGCGTGCCCGGACCCCTGCAACCCGGCCGGAGCGGGGAATGCGATAGCGATCGACGACCTGACCGAATGGCTGGGAAACGTGCAGGCGCAGCTGCCGGGCGGCGCCGGCATCGTCACATACACCGACGACGGCGTGGCCACGACTCCCAACGTCTACACGATCGAGATCGATTGGACCGAGGTCGGGCAGGCCGACCCGATCGCCTACCAGCTGCGAGTGGAGATCTGACGCATGGCCGCAACGCATCGTGCTGAGCGCTGTCGGCGTCAATCCGGCGTCAGCCTCATCGAGTTGATGGTGGCGATGGTGATCGGGCTGTTCCTCATGCTTGGGGCAGTCACCGTGTACAACCAGAGCCGTACGACGTACCGCGCCTCGGAAGGCGTCGCGCGCCTGCAGGAGGTCGCACGCCTGGCCCTGGACGTCATGGAGTCCGACGTCCGCATGGCAAATTTCTGGGGCCTGAACAGCCGCGCGGATTACATCGTGAACCAGGTCGGGGACGGCGAAACGCTGCCTGCGGAGTTCAGCGCCGCACAAGGCGGGCGGATTTCTTCGTGCGGCGGCGCCGGGAGCAACTGGGCGATCGACCTCGATGCTTACCTCGACGGGACCAACAACTCCTACGGGCTGGCGTGCGCCGCCGCTTTCTCGGGCGCCGCGAGTGCGACATCCGACGTGCTGGTCGTGAAGCGGGCGGACGAAGTCCAGGCCGCGTCGCTCGACGTCAACCGCATCTATGTCCAGTCGAGCCGCGTCCAGGGCCAGCTGTTCGTTCCGGCCTGCTCCAGTCCGGGCAACGTTGCCTGCATTCCCGCCGGTTACCTTCCGCCGGTGTCGCAGTCGCGCCAGCTCGAGGTGCACGCCTACTACGTGGCCACCCAGTCCACGATGAGGAATGACGTGCCGTCGCTGCGACGCAAGACCATCGGCAACGTGAACGCCGCCGGCTTCGTCGGCGACGAGGAAATCGTCGCTGGTGTCGAGGACCTGCAGGTCCGCCTCGGCATCGACACGAACGGCGACACCAACGTGGACCAGTATGTGAACCCCGGGGCCGTGCCGGCCGCGGCCCGTGTCGTCTCCGCCACGATCTGGCTGCGGGTCAGGTCGGAGGATCGCGATTTCGGCCACGTCGACGGCAACTCCTACCAGTACGCCGACATGGCGGCTGCGTTCACGCCCAATGACAACTATCGCCGCATCGTCGTTTCCAGAACCATCCAGTTGCGCAACACACGCATATGACCACCGCCAGACACAACGATCGAATCCGGACGCGACGCGGCGCCGAGTCGGGCGCCGCGCTGGTCGTCGGCCTGATCCTGCTGCTCGTGCTGACCCTGCTCGCGATCTCCGGCATGACCACCGCATCGCTCGAGCTCCAGATGGCCGGGAACGATCAATACCAGGAAAGCGCATTCCAGTTCGCCGAGGCCGGCATCGAGCAGGCCATCAGTAGCGGCGTTTACAACACGAACGCCACGGTCGGCAATTACGACACGACCGATCCGCTCGACCCCAAGCCGATTCGCTCCCAAGGGCAACCGGTGCAGAACTGTCCGGAATCCGCCGACCCCTCCGACGCCGAGCAGTGCGAGTACTTCATGCGGTTCGACGAAAACACGGGCACTACCGTCGTGCCCGGCGGTGGTTACAGCCTCGGCACGGGATTCCAGGCCTATCACTTCGTCGTCGACAGCTACGGCACCTCTAACCGCGGCGCCGCCTCCGAACACCAGCAGAGTTTCTACGTCATCGGCCCGGGCGGAACCTGAGCCATGCGTCATCAATCGAGGTGTCTCATGCATTTCTCCAGACACATCACCCTGTTCGTCTCGCTGGCCGTGGTCGTGTTTGCGGCCGGCCTGACGGCTCCGGTACAGCCTGCGCAAGCGAGCGACATCGAAGTCTTCTTCAGCAAGGCCGCGAACACCAACGCCAAGCCGAACGTGCTCTTCATCCTCGACACGTCGCAGTCGATGTACACGCCGGAGCTCGACGCGCCGCCAGACGAGTATAAGCCGGGAGAGGATTACGACGGGGCTTGCGACAGCTCGCAGTACTACTGGACGTCCGACAGCGGCACACTCCCGAGCTGCGGGAGTGGCTGGGCGGGCCTCTCGAGCGCCCAGCTGGACTGCCCGGCCTGGAAGGCAGAGGTCGATGCGAAGGGCTTCTACACGAAGACCTCGAGGGTGGGGCAAAAGAGCGCCACCGGTTGGGTCGGCGCGACGGCTTACAACGCGCAGCAGTCGCTGCTCACGGCGTGCCAGGGCGACACGTCGCAGGTCGGAATCAACTGGAATGCCAAGAACAAGGGCAAGGACGTATTCCAGCTCAAGTCCTATACCTACTACGACGGCAACTGGCTCAACTGGGCCGCCAAAGGCGCCGGGATCAAGTACCGCATTGACCTGGTCCGCGAGGCCGTGAGCCGGGTAATTAATAACACGGAGGGCATCAAGGTCGGCCTGATGCGCTACGGATTCGATGGCGCACGCAAGTTCAAGCAGGACACCGCGACGGCCTGCGAAAACGACCCCGACATGAACGGCGATGGAGTGATCAACGCCCTGGACGAGGCAACGCTGTCCAGCAACGGCGCGCCGGTCATCTACCCGGTGACCGATATCGACGGGACGCCCGTCCCGGGCATGCCCGGCGCGACAGTGAAGGAGCAGATTCGCTACCAGCTCGGCGTAGACGCGAACAACCAGAACCTGGGCTTTGTCGTGAACCCTTCGCTCGCGGACGCGGCCCAACCGCAGCAGATCGTGAAGAGCAACAGCCAGTGCCCGATTCCGGTCATGACGCCCGGCGGCCGCTCACCGATTGGCGGCGCGATGACGGAGGCATACCTCTACTTCAGTGGCCAGCAGTGGTCGCAGAAATACGGTAAGGCGGGCGACCTGAGCTCGTTCCACAAGTTCCAGAGCGTCCCACCGTCACGGCTCCCGGACAGCGAGATCTACAAGAGCCCGATCGTGGATACCTGCGCCAAGAACTTCATCGTCCTGCTGTCGGACGGCACGACGGAACAGGACAACGACGTGGACGGTACGATCCAGAAGCTGCCCGGTTTCCAGACGGCGATCGGCAGCAGCAAGTGCGACAACGACCCGTATCTCGACGTCAACGGCACGCCCCCGCCGTCGCAGTGCGTGGACGATGCGGCCGAGTACATGTACGAGACGGACCTGCGGCCGGGCACGGTGGCTGGGCTCAACAACGTCATCACCTACACCATCGGGTTCAAGCTGGGCGAGGACACCGCGGCGAATTCGGCGCGGCAGCTGCTGCGCGAGACGGCAACCCGGGGCGGCGGATCCTTCTACGAAGTCGGGAACGCCGTGCAGCTCGAGGACGCGTTCGGCAAGATCATCCGCGAGATCCTGACTGAGAACACCTCGTTCAGTGCTCCTGCGGTCACGGTTAACGCGTTCAATAGGACGCAGAACCTGAATTCCCTCTACATGTCGCTGTTCCGGCCGGCGTTCAATTACCGCTGGATCGGCAACATCAAGCGCTACGAGATCGACCCGCTCGACGGTGACATTATCGACTCGCTCGGCAATCCCGCCGTGGATCCGGCGAACGGCTTCTTCCGGCTCGGTTCCCGCAGCTTCTGGTCGACGAGCAACGATGGCAACGACATCGCAGCGGGCGGTGCGGCCAACCAGCTCGCCGATTACGGCAATCGGAAGATCAAGACGACGGCCGCCGACGGCTCCATCGTGAGCCTCGACGCGGCAGGCTTTTCCGACGCCGACCTGGGCATCCAGGCCGGGGATCTCGTGAAGGCAGGGGTCGCCTCCAGCGGCACGCTGACCGCCACGGAACTGATAAAGTGGTTCTACGGCAAGGACGTCGGCGACGAGGACGGCGACACGATCACGGACGAGACCCGCCACGAGATGGGCGACCCCTTGCACAGCCGTCCGGCCACGGTGATCTACGGCGGGACCGCGGATGCACGGGATCTCTACGACGACGCGCTGTACGTTGTCACGAACGACGGCGTGCTCCACGCGATCGATCCGACCAACCCGGCCGACGAGTCGCAGGGCGGCAAGGAATACTGGGCCTTCGTCCCGCGGGACCTCGTCGGCCGCTTGCGCGACCTTTATTACAACAGAGATCTCGTCGATCCCGAGGACCGCGGCTACGGGCTCGACGCCAACATCCGCGTGTTCCAGATAGACAACAACCGCAACGGCATCGTCGAGACGGCCGACGAAGCCGGCAAGCGGGACAAGGTCTACCTGTACTTCGGGCAACGCCGAGGCGGGTCCACGTACTACGCGGTCGACGTGAGCAGCAAGACCTCGCCCAGACTCATGTGGGCCAGAAGCTATGCGGCCGAACTCGCCGGCGAGTCATGGTCGTCGCCGCAGCCCGCAAAGGTGCGCGTCGGCAGCACGGACAAACAGGTGCTGATATTCGGCGGCGGCTACGACACGAAGCAGGACGACCAGCCGTACGTCGAGGATACGGTCGGCCGCGGCATCTACATGGTGGACGCGCTGACCGGCGCGCTCATATGGCGCGCGGGGCCCGACGCCGGCGCGAACCTGCGCCTGACCGAAATGCGTCATTCCATCCCTGCCGACGTGCGGGTCATCGACCTGACCGGCGACGGGTTCGCGGACCGGATGTATGCATCTGATCTCGGCGGCCGGATCTGGCGGTTCGACATCTTCAATGGCAAGGATGCGTCCGGCACCGAAGGCTCGCGACTGGTCGAAGGCGGCATGCTCGCATCGCTCGGCAACGTCGAGGAGGCGAGCCCCAGGACGCAGTCCAACACGCTCAGGTTCTACTACGCGCCGGATCCGGCCTTGATCACCAAGCCGGGCCCGAACTTCATCAACGTCGCCATCGGCTCCGGGCATCGTGAGATGCCGGCCAGCGACCTGACGACGCAGAACTGGTTCTTCAGCGTGCGCGACTACAACGTCTACACGCCGTTGCTCGCGAGCTGGTACAAGAACGACTGCAGCTCGGCCACCACGCCCTGCCACCAGGTCGTCCAGGAGGGCGACCTCGTGGATCTCACGGACGTCGTGGGTGCCACGGCGACAGCTTCGGTCCCCGTCGCGGTTCCGGGCGGGACCGCCGGCTGGAAGCTCGAACTCAGGGTAACCGGGGAGAAGACCCTGGCGGAATCGCGCACGTTCCAGGAAAACGTCTTCTTCACGACCTACTCCCCGATCGAGACAGGGACCACCGAGAATTCGTGCGGAATCAAGTTCGGCCTGAACAAGCTGTATGTCGTCAATGCGGTGGACGCGCGGCCGATATACAACTACGACGGCGTGGTCGGCGAGTCCACCGCGGATCGCAGCAAGGACCTCGCCCAGGGCAGCATTTCGCCCGAGGTCGTGTTCGTCTTCCCCACGCCACCCTCGGACGCGAACAACCCGAATCCGCCGGCCGTGCCGCCGATCTGCCTGGTCGGTCTCGAGAGCTGCGGCTTCGGTATCACGAACCCCCCCGTGCGGACCTACTGGCGGCAGCGTGGGGCCAATTGATGCTGGCCGGCGGCGACGACGCCGCCGGCCTTTCTTACCGGAGTAGAGCGCATGCGACGGACCTCAAGAGGCATGACCCTGATCGAGCTGATGATCGTAATCGTGATCGTTGCGGTCCTTGCTTCGATCGCCGTACCTAGCTACCGGCAATACGTGCTGAGGTCGCACCGCACGGAGGCGAAGGCGGCCTTGATGAACGTTGCCGCCGCACAGGAAAAGTTCTACCTGCAGAACAACACCTACACCGACAATCTGAGCGACGCCCCTCCGACCGGCCTCGGCATTCCAGGCACGACCGAGCACGGCTACTACACCATCGCGATCGACGCAGGCGCGGACGCGACTGCCTTCGCGGTGACGGCGACGCCAGCCGGCGGACAGGCAGCAGATACGCACTGCGCATCGTTCAGCATTGACCAGGCCGGCGTGAAGACCGCCACGAACGACGACTGCTGGAATTGAGCAGCCACAGCGGCCGTCGGCACAGGAGACCGCGGCAAACAGTCAGCCAGGCTTTCAGGCCGGCCGCAACTCCCGCGGCAACGCAAACACCACGTTCTCCTCGCGCCCGACGACTTCGTCCGCATCCTGGCCACCCCAGTCCCTGAGGCGTGCCACGACCCGCTGCACCAGCAATTCTGGCGCAGACGCTCCGGCGGTGACGCCCACCGACTTCTTCTCTGCGAACCACTCCGCACGCAGGTCCTCTGGACCGTCCACGAGGTAGCCCGGGATTCCAGCCTTCTCCGCAATCTCCCGGAGGCGATTCGAGTTCGAACTGGTGCGCGAGCCGACGACGATGACGACGTCGCAATTTTCCACCAGCTTCTTCACAGCATCCTGGCGGTTCTGCGTCGCGTAACAGATGTCCTCCTTGCGCGGCGTCAGCAGTTCCGGGAACCGCCGCGCCAGGGCCGCGAGTACGTCGGCTGTATCGTCCACGGAAAGCGTCGTCTGCGTGACCACGCCAACGCGCGCGGGATCCCGAACCTCGAGCTGCTCGACGTCCGCGGCGTCTTCGACCAGGCAGATGCGGCCGCCCTGCGAGTCGTCGAACTGGCCCATCGTGCCCTCGACCTCGGGGTGCCCCTCGTGGCCGATCAGGATCACGTCGCGGCCCTCGCGCGCATAGCGCGCGACTTCCATGTGGACCTTGGTCACCAGCGGGCACGTCGCATCGAACACCCGCAGGCCACGCCGCCTCGCCTCGGCCTGCACCGCCTTCGAAACACCGTGCGCGCTGAAGATCACGGTCGCGTCGGCGGGCACTTCGTCGAGTTCCTCGACGAACACGGCCCCCTGCCCCCGCAGGCGATCGACGACGAACCGGTTGTGCACGACCTCGTGCCGAACGTAGATCGGCGCGCCGAAGAGTTCGATCGCGCGCTCGACGATGTCGATGGCGCGGTCGACGCCGGCGCAGAAGCCACGGGGGTTGGCGAGGAGGATCTTCATGATCAATCGACGGAGAGGGGATAGGTGTTAGGGGATAGGGGATAGTGAAGACATGAACTTCTGACCATGGTGGATGACCCTGTGGCGCATGAAGACCGCATCTTCACTATCCCCTATCCCCTAACCCCTATCCCCTTTCTTCCTCACGGCTGCCGCTTCTCCCGGAACGCATCCACAATCAGCAGCCCGGCCCCGATCGTGATGGCGCTGTCCGCAATGTTGAACGCCGGGAAGTATGCCGCGCCCCAGTGCGCGTGGATGAAATCGATGACGTAACCGTGCAGGACCCGGTCGACGACGTTGCCGAGGGCGCCGCCGAGAATGAGCGCCAGCGCCAGTGGCAGCAGCTTCTCGCCACGCGGCGAGCGCCAGATCCAGACGAGCAGCGCCACGCTCACGACGCATCCGAGCGTGATGAAAAACCAGCGCTGCCAGCCCGACGCGCCGGCCAGCATGCTGAACGCCGCGCCGGTGTTGTGCAGCAGCGTGAAATCGAGCACCGGCAGCACTTCCACCCGGTCGTACAACTCGAGCAGCCGCTGCACGACGAACTTGGTCGCCTGGTCGAGCGCGACCACCGTGAGGGACAACCAGAGCCATGCGGCCGGATGGGTGCGCTGCACCATGGGCGGCACCGGAGTCGGCATGGGGACGGGTTGCTCGTTCGTGGCCATTTACGCAAACCGCCGCGTTTCACCCGGACCGTCGACGTTGCCTGCGCAGCGCACGCAGAGATCCGGGTGCGCCGCCACCGAGCCCACGTCCGCGCGCCTGTGCCAGCAACGTACGCACTTTGCAGCCGCGGATGGCCGGACACGAACCCAGAGCGACGGCTGCCCGTCGGGGCCCGCCGCCACTGCGTCCCCGGGGCGTGTCTCGGCGCCATGCACATATGCCTCGGAGGTGATGAGCACGAACCTCAACTCCTCGCCCAACGGCTCGAGCGCCGCGCGCATCTCGGGGCCCACGTACAGGTCCACGATTGCATCCAGCGGGGCACCAATCCGCCCCGCCACCCTCAGCCGCTCGAGTTCCCGCAGCACCGCACCGCGAGCCTCGAGGATCTTCGGCCAGTCGAGGAGCGCGGATTCGCCTGTCGCATCCGGCAGGTCCGCCCAGGTCGAGAAGAAAACCGACCCAGCGCGTGAACCCGGCATGTGCCGCCAGATCTCCTCGGCCGTAAACGACAGGATGGGCGCCAGCCATCGCACCATGGCTTCCGCGATTGCGTGCATGGCCGTCTGCGCCGAGCGTCGCGGCAACCCCGCCGCCGACGTCGTGTACAGGCGGTCCTTGATCACGTCGAGATAGAAGCCGCCCAGGTCGACCACGCAGAAGTTGTGCACCTTCTGGTAGATAATGTGGAACTCGTAGTTGCGGTAGGCGGCGATCACCTCTTCCTGCAGCTCTCGCGTGCGGGCGAGTGCCCAGCGATCGAGTGCCACCATCTGTTCAGTCGGCACGGCGTCCCGGGCCGGATCGAAGCGGGCCAGGTTGCCGAGCAGGAACCGCGCCGTGTTGCGGATGCGCCGGTAGGAGTCCGCCATGCGCTTCAGGATCTCGTCCGACACGCTGATCTCGTTGGCGTAATCGGTCGAGGCGACCCACAGCCGCAGCACGTCGGCGCCGAGCGTGCTGACGACCTTCTGCGGCAGCACGACGTTGCCGAGCGACTTGGACATCTTGCGGCCCTTGTCGTCCACCGTGAAACCGTGCGTGAGCACGGCCTTGTACGGCGCGTGGCCTTTCTGCGCGACGGATGTAAGCAGCGAGCTGTGGAACCAGCCTCGGTGCTGGTCGGAACCCTCGAGGTAGAGATCGGCCGGGTTCAGCACCTCGGGCCGGATCCGCGTGACGCAGTGATGCGAAAGGCCCGAATCGACCCAGACGTCCATGATGTCCGGCACCTTCTCGTAGTGCGCGGCCTCGGCCCCAAGCAGTTCGCGCGCGTCGAGGTCGAACCATGCGTCGACTCCGCCCTGTTCCACGAGGTTCGCCACGCGCTCGACGAGCTCCGGCGTGTCGGGGTGGAGTTCCCCGGTCTCCCGATGCGTGAAGAGCGCGAGCGGCACGCCCCAGCGGCGCTGGCGCGAGATGCACCAGTCGGGGCGGCCCGCGATCATGCCGGTGATGCGCTGCTCGCCCCAGTCGGGCATCCAGTGCACCTTGCGGATCTCCTCGAGCGCGGCGGCGCGCAGGCCCGCCTTTTCCATGCTGATGAACCACTGCGGCGTGGCGCGGAAGATCACCGGCGTCTTGTGACGCCAGCAGTGCGGATAACTGTGACGGAACGGCTCGTGGTGCAGCAGTGTGCCCTTTTCGCCGAGTACCTCGACCACGTGCTGGTTGGCGTCGAACACCTTCTCGCCGGCAAAGATCGGCGTCGAAGCCAGGAAACGGCCGTCACCGCCAACGGGGTTGTCCACCGGCAGCCCGTAACGCTGGCCGACGATGAAGTCTTCCTGGCCGTGGCCCGGCGCCGTGTGCACCGCGCCCGTGCCGCTCTCGAGCGTTACGTGATCGCCGAGGATGACGGGCACGTCGCGCTCATAGAACGGGTGGCGAAGTCTGAGGCCCTCGAGCGCCGCGCCCTTCGCGCGAGCGACCTCGCTGGACTTCGTCGCACCTGCGCGAGCGAGCACCGATGCGGCGAGATCGCTTGCGAGCAACAGCAATTCCGTGCCGGCGGCGGACTCGACCGCAAGCAGCGAATAATCGTATTCCGGGTGCAACGCGACGGCCTGGTTGGCGGGCAACGTCCAGGGCGTGGTCGTCCAGATCACGACGCTGGCGCGGTCTGCGGGCAGGCTCGACACGCCGACCCGGCGCGCGAGATCGGCGCGGTCCACCGCTTCGAAGCGCACGTCGATCGACGGCGAAGTGCGTTCCTCGTACTCGACCTCGGCTTCCGCCAAGGCGGAGCGGCAGTCCAGGCACCAGTGGACGGGCTTGTAGCCCTTGTACACGTGCCCATTGCGGATGATCTGTGCGAAGGCGCGCAGCTGTTCCGCCTCGTAGCGCGGCGCGAGCGTCAGGTAGGGATTGCCCCAGTCGCCCATCACGCCCAGGCGCACGAAGTCCTTGCGCTGCACGTCGACCTGCTCGAGCGCGTACGCACGACACGCCTGGCGGAACGCCTTGGCATCGAGCTGGCGGGCCTCCTTGCCACCCGCCTTCTCCACCTGGTGCTCGATCGGCAGGCCGTGGCAGTCCCACCCCGGTACGTAAGGCGAGTCGTAGCCATCGAGCGTGCGCGACTTGACGATGATGTCCTTCAGCACCTTGTTGACCGCGTGGCCGATGTGGATCGCGCCGTTCGCGTACGGCGGGCCGTCGTGCAGGATGAACGGTGGCCGGCCCTTCGCGACCTCACGCAATGCCTCGTACGTGCGGTTCTCCTCCCACCACGCGAGCATTTCGGGCTCGCGGCGCGCGAGGTCGGCCTTCATGGGGAAAGCCGTCTCGGGGAGGTTGACGGTGTGCTTGTAGTCGGCCATCAGGAAAGGGGGTAGTGATCAGGGGATAGGGGGTAGTGGACCGGAGATCTTGACCGAAATTGCTCTATTTTTCCAGCAGTTACGCGCCGAGGAGGGCGCGCGCCGCAGCGGCATCCCGGTGCATCTGCTCGACCAGTGCGTCCAGTGACTCGAAGCGCCTCTCGTCGCGCAGGCGGGCGACGAAGTCCACGCAGAGGTACTTGCCGTAGATGTCGCGGTCGAAATCGAAGACGTGCACTTCGAGCAAGGGCTCCGTGCCATTGATCGTGGGCCGGGTGCCGAGGCTGACGACGGCCGGATGATCGACGAGCCCCGCCCCGGTGACCCGCACGGCGAAAACGCCCCACAGGGGCACGACCTTGCGGTGCAACGCCAGGTTGGCCGTCGGGTAACCGAGCCTGCGGCCGAGCTGCTGTCCCCGGCGCACGCGGCCGGCCATTCGATAGGGGCGGCCCAGGAGCCGGGTCGCGCGGGCGAGATCGCCGCGTCCCAGCGCCTCGCGGACCAGTGAACTGCTGACGCGGTCGCCGTCGTCCAGGTACCGCCCCACTTCCTCCACGGTAAATCCGTGTCGCGCGCCCGCCTCACGCAGCGTCTCGATCGTCCCCTCCCGGTTCCGGGCGAAGTGGAAATCGTGTCCGACCACCATGTGGCGGACACCGAGGCCCTGCACCAGCAGCCGCTCGACAATCTCGCCTGCTCCCATGTTCCGCAGGCGCTCGTCGAATCGCAGCACGACCAGGCGATCCACGCCGTACAGCGTCAGCGCATCGAGCTTCTCGCGCAGCCGCGTCAGCCGCGCCGGCGCGGCGTCGCCCGCGAAGAACTCGCGCGGCGTCGGTTCGAGTGTCACGATCACCGCCGGCACGCCGAGTTCGGTGGCCCTGGCTCGCAGGGCGGCGATCATGTGCTGGTGGCCGCGATGCACGCCGTCGTAGTTGCCGATGGTCACCACGCAATCGCGGTGCCGCTCGCGCAGATTGTGCATGCCACGAACCAGTTCCATGAGCGGTGCCGGGTTTAACGTTTTAAAGGTTGGTGGCGCAGGTCGCGCACGCGCATGCCGAGCACGTACAGCGTCCCGAAATAGATGCCGGCGCCGCCCGCCACCAGCAGGGTCATCCACTGCGCGCGCTGCCACGCGCCCATCTCGAGCCAACGCTGCGTGTCGCCGCCGACCCACCACAGGAACGCCACCATCAGCGCGTTCCCGGCCGCCACCTGGAGCAGCACCGTCCGCCAGCCGCGCGCATGGTGCAGCACGCCCTGCTTGCGCAAGCCACGGTAGAGCATGATCGAGTTGTACCAGGCGCCGATGCCGTTGTTCAGCGCGAGCAGCGCGTGCAATCCTGGCCGGTCATGAATCAGCGCCAGTGGCAGCACGACCAGCAGGTTGAGCCCCATGTTGACGCCCAGGGCCTGGATGCCGATGCGCACCGGGGTGCGCGTGTCCTGCCGCGCGAAATACCCCGGCGCCAGCACCTTCACCATGCTGAACGCAAGCAGTCCGGACGAGTACGCCATCAGCGCGAGCGCCGACATCTGCACGTCCTGCTCGTCGAACTTGCCGTAGTGGAAGATCGTGACGGTCATCGGTCCCGCCAGCACGACGAGCGCCAGTGTCGCCGGCACCACGACCACCACCGTCAGCCGCACGGCCCAATCGAGCGTAGCCGCGAACCGCTCCGGTGACTGCGCAGCATGGTGCGCCGCGAGCCCCGGCAGGATCACGGTCGCGAGCGCAATGCTGAACACGCCAAGCGGGAATTCAACCAGGCGGTCGGCGTAATAGAGCCACGCAATGCTGCCCGTCGCGAGAAACGACGCGATCAGCGTGTCGAGCAACAGCGCGACCTGCGACACCGACGAGCCGAAGATCGCCGGCAGCATCAGGCGACCGATCCTGCGCACTCCCTCGTGGCCCCAGCGCCACTTCGGCCGGCGCAACAAGCCGAGCTTCAGCATGAACGGGACCTGGAACGCGAGTTGTGCCAGCCCGGCCACGAAGACGCCGACGGCGAGCACGATCCCGGGCCGCTCGAACCGCGGCGCGATCCAGGCGGCGAACACGATCATGACCAGGTTCATCACCGTGGAAGTCGTCGCTGGAACGGCGAACTTGCCGTAGCTGTTCAGGACGCCGGCCGCCAGCGCTGCCAGCGAGATGAACAGCAGGTACGGGAAGGTCCAGCGCAGCATCTCGACCGTCAGGTCGAACTTGGCCTCGTCCGCGTGGAAGCCCGGCGCGAAGATGAGCACGAGCAGCGGCGCCGCGATCACACCTACGATCGTGACGACGGACAGGAACCACGCGAGCGTGCCCGCGGCACCGTCCACCAGTTCGCGGACCTCGTCGTGCGCGCGCTGCACCTTGTACTCGGAGACCACCGGCACGAAGGCCTGCGAGAACGCCCCTTCGGCGAACAGCCGGCGCAGGAAGTTCGGGATCTTGAAGGCGACCAGGAACGCGTCCATCAGGACGCCCGCGCCGAACATGCGCGAATACACCATGTCGCGCAGCAGCCCGGTCACCCGGGAGATCAGGGTGAAGGCGCCGACGATGCTGGTGCTGCGGAAGAAGCCGCCGCTCAAGCGGGAAACTCGGTGGGCGTCATGCGGGGCGAACTATAGCGGACCCACGGAATCTTGACCTCTGCCGCGCTTGCCGCCAGAATACGCGGCTCTTTTGATCGACTCGCCGGCCAGCACACCGCGGCCCGCGACAGCAGGAGACCGATTCCGTGGCGAACATCAAGTCCGCAGAGAAGCGCGCCAAGCAGGCCGTCAGGCGCCGCGCGCACAACATGGCTGCCCGCTCGCGGCTGCGCAGCTCGATCAAGAAGGTCCTGAATGCCGTCGGCGCAGGCGACAAGGCCGAGGCCGCCGCGGCGCTCAAGGCCGCCCAGCCGATCCTCGACACCATGGTCACCAAGGGCATCATTCACGCCAACAAGGCGGCGCGCCACAAGCGCGAACTCAATGCCAAGGTGAAGGCGCTGCCCGCCAGGTAAGCGATCCGTCGGGTTCGTCCAAGAAGCCGGCTTTGCGCCGGCTTCTTCATTTTCGGGGCAGGGCGCCCGGTAGAGCTGCGACCTGCGCAATCGCCCGGGCCCGCTGTGAATAATCCCGGCCGAGATCGAGCGCCTCTTCGAACGCCTTGCGCGCGGCCACCGGGTTGCCGGCCGATAGCGCGAGCTCGCCAAGCCGGTGCCAGGTTTCCGGGGCCGTAATCCCGCCAACCGTCGTCGAAAGCTCCTGGTAGGCGGCGTACGCGTCGGACGAGCGACCAAGCCGAAACAGCAGGTCCGCGCGGGTGTCGAGCAATTCGGCTCGCGTCATGTAATACGGCTGCTGGCGAAGACCCGCCTCTGCAAACCGCAAGGCCTCTTCGTACTGCGCCCGTTCGCCGGTCGCCGCCATCGTCGCCGCGAGCTGGTTCAGGAGTCTCGGGTCGGTCGGCCACTTCTTCAGGGCGACCCGATACTCGACGATGGCGGGACTGGGCTGTCCCAACGCATTCTGCAGGTCGCCCGCCAGCATCCGCAGGCGTGGCGACTCGGGCGCCGCTGCCAGCGCACGCTGCATGGCGCTCACGGCGCCGGCCCGATCATTCGCGCCTGCAGCCAACTCAGCGGACTGGATGGCCGGGCCCGCGAGGCCACGTCCCAGCGGACCACGCTCGAGCTGGGCTGCCCGGCGCTGGGCCGCCTGCACCTGCCCGGACGCGGCCAACGCACGAATGGCGGTGAGCTCCGTCAGCGGCCCGGCCGATGCCGCTTCGGATCTGGCCGCGAGCCAGTCGAGTGCGGCGCGCGGGGACCACATCCGTAGCAGCATGGCGGCCACCGCGAAGCGCGCGGCCGCGGCGACAGTACCGATCTCCAGTCGGACAGCCGCCGAAAGAGGCGCTTGTTCCAGATCGGGATACAGGCTCGCGGCCACCGCGATGGATCCCGTCGCCACGAGCGGCGTCGGCGAATCGCCCCTTGTCACGACATCGAGCAGTCCCACCAGCGGATCACCGGCGTTCTGCTTGGCCGCGCCGGCCACCGCTGCTCGCGCTGCGGTCCGACTGCCAGACAGGAGCGCTGCGGCCGCCTCGCCCAGGTAGGGCGACGGGTCACGGGACCCGATGACACGGGCCTTCACGAACGACTCGCGAGCCGCGACGGCATCGCCACGGGCAAGCTGCAGGAGCCCAAGGTTGAGCGCGGCCGGCCCATGACGTGCATTGCGGGCCATGAGCTCGTCGAGCAGGCGCTCAGCGTCGGCCAGACGGCCCTGCAGCATCCGCGTTCGGGCCAGCTGGAACCGCGCATGCTCGTCGCCAGGCTTCACGCGCAGCAGGCGTTCGCAAGCGGCCGCGGCGGTGACGTGGTCTCCGAGCAGCGATGCGATCTGCGCCTGGTCGCGGGCGACCAGCGGATCGTCCGGCAGGGTCCGTGCAAGGTCATTGAACCCGGCCAGCGCGGCGTCGAGCCTGCGCTGCCGCGCAGCGATGTTGGCCGCGAGGAACGCGGCTTGCGAGGTCCGCCGCGCTGGCGGTATGGCGTCCAGATGCTGGCCGGCGCGGTACAGTCGACGATCCCGCAGATAGACGCCAGCCATTGTCTCGTGCAGGCCGGCGGCCAGCTCGGGTTGCTTCACCTGGAGGTGCCCGAGGCGCCGCAGGATCTCCTCGTCGTCGCCCTGGCCGTACAACTCAGCCAGGGTCGACTCATGCGCCCGAATATCCGCAGCCTGTGATGAAGCCTCGGCGCGCAGCTGCGTTGCATCGGGCAGGTCCGCGACTTCGCGCACTACAGCCGCCGCTGCAGCCGACCCGCAAAGGCAACACAGGGCCATGAACAGCAGGCTTGATGTGCGCACTCGAGGCACCGGGCCGCCGCTAATCCTCGACCGGGAGCCGCGGCTCCTCGGCCGCAATGTCATCGAGCCGTCGCATCACGGCCTGGCACAGCTCCTGCGTCCCCTGCCGCGTGGCGCCGGACATGCGAAACACCGGCCCCTTCCAGCGCAGGCGTCGCACGATGTCCTTGCAGCGCTTCTCCGCGTCGGCCGGCGGCAACAGGTCGATCTTGTTGAGCACCAGCCACCGCTCGCGCGTCGCAAGCTCCGGGCTGAACTTCTTCAGCTCCGCAGCGATCGCGCGCGCGTCCTTGACCGGGTCCGCCTCGGGATCCGGCGGCGCGATGTCCACGAGGTGCAGGAGGAGCCGCGTGCGCTGCAGGTGCTTCAGGAACCGGATACCGAGCCCGGCGCCTTCCGCGGCCCCTTCGATCAGGCCGGGGATGTCGGCCATCACGAAGCTCTTGTGCTCCCCCACGTACACGACGCCCAGGTTGGGGTGCAGGGTCGTGAATGGGTAATCGGCAATCCTCGGCCGTGCGGCCGAGACGACGCTGATCAAGGTGGACTTGCCGGCGTTCGGCAGCCCGAGCAAGCCGACGTCGGCGATGAGCTTGAGCTCGAGCCGCAGTTCGCGCTTCTCGCCGGGGAAACCCGGCGTGGCCTTGCGTGGCGTGCGATTGGTGCTGCTCTTGAAGTGCTGGTTGCCGAGCCCGCCCCGGCCACCTCGGGCGACCATGATGCGCGCGCCGTCCTGGGCCAGGTCGCCGAGCGTCTCCTCGGTATCCACGTCATAGACGACCGTGCCGACCGGCACGACGACTTCGAGGTCGCCCCCGCCCCGGCCGCTGCAATCGGCGCTCCCGCCGGGCTCCCCGTTGTCCGCTTTGAACGTGCGCTGGTACCGGAAATCGGCCAGCGTGTTCAGGCCCTGCCGGGCGACCAGGTAAACGCTGCCCCCGCTTCCGCCGTCACCGCCGTCCGGCCCGCCGAACGGGATGAACTTCTCGCGGCGAAAGCTCACCATGCCCCGGCCGCCGTTGCCGGCGTTGACCTTGATCGTGGCTTCGTCGACGAACTTCATGGGAAGTGATTAGGGGATAGGGGGTAGGGGATAGTGAAGAACAGGAATCCCGGAAAAGCAAAGGCCCCGGGGGTGCCGGGGCCTTGCAGGCGCGCCAGGTGTGCACCGGATCAGTTCGTGGTCGGGTCGATGAACACGTGCATGCGGTTCTCGGGACCCTTCCGACGGAACTTAACGGTGCCGTCCGTGAGCGCGAACAGGGTGTGGTCCGTGCCGACGCCCACGTTGTCGCCCGCGCGATACTGCGTTCCGCGCTGGCGGATCAGGATGTTGCCCGCCACCACGCGCTGTCCGCCGAACTTCTTCAGGCCCAGTCGCTTGCTCTCCGACTCGCGGCCGTTCTTGGTACTGCCGCCTGCCTTCTTATGTGCCATGGCTAGACTCCTTCAAGGCCCCCGGCTCAGCCGGAGATACCCGTGATCTTCACTTCGGTGTACTGCTGCCGGTGGGTTCCCTGCCGCAGGTAGTGCTTGCGGCGGCGGAACTTGACGATCGTCACCTTGTCGCTCTTGCCGTGCGACTGCACCGTGCCCGTGACCTTGCTGCCGTCGACGTAAGGCTTGCCGAGCCTGATGTCCGCACCCTGGCCGACGACCAGGACCTTGTCGAACTCCACCGCGGCACCCGGCTCGGCCGGGAGCTTCTCGAATCGCACCACGTCGCCTTCGGCGACACGGTACTGCTTGCCGCCCGTCGCAATGACCGCGTACATATCCTTTGCAACTCCACAGGGGCCGGGGCTGGCCCGGCAGAAAGACGCGGAAGTTTACGGGTCCGGGCCGCCCGAATCAAGCGCTTAGGCGCAAATCGGCATTCCCTCGCCCCGGGCGTCCGGGTACCATTCGCCGTCATTTTTCGGGGCCCGTCACGGGAATGCAACTGGAAAACATCAGGGAGCCGGTGGCGGACGAGCTGCGCCGCCTGGATCAGGTCATCGTCGCCCGCCTGGCGAGCGACGTGGTGCTGGTCAACCAGGTCTCCCAGTACATCGTCGGCGCCGGCGGCAAACGCCTCCGGCCCCTGAGCGTGCTCCTCGCGGCCCGGGCGTGCGGCCATCAGGGCGGGCGACACGTCGATGCCGCGGCGATCATCGAGTTCATTCATACGGCCACGCTGCTCCACGACGACGTCGTGGATGGCTCCAACCTGCGCCGCGGCCGTGACACCGCAAATCATGTCTTCGGCAACGAGGCCAGTGTCCTGGTGGGCGACTACCTGTACTCGCGAGCCTTCCAGATGATGGTCGACCTCGGCGACATGCGGATCCAGGAGGTCATGGCGAACGCGACCAACACCATTGCCATGGGCGAGGTGCTGCAGCTCATGAACGCCCACGACCCGGATACCTCCGAGGAGAGCTACCTCGAGGTCATTTACCGGAAAACGGCGAAACTGTTCGAGGCCGGTGGCCAGATGGCGGCGATCCTGGCCGGCGCCCCGCCCGAGATCGAGCAGGCCATGGTCGATTACGGCCGGCACCTCGGGAACGCATTCCAGCTGGTGGACGACGCGCTCGACTACCGGGCCGACCGCGAGGAACTGGGCAAGAACCTGGGGGACGATCTCGCCGAGGGCAAGCCGACGCTGCCGCTTATCTACGCCATGGCCCATTCGTCGATCGAGGACACCGCCCGCCTCCGCATCGCGGTGGAGAACGGTGGGCTCGAGGAGCTCGGTGCGATCACCCGCACGATTGAATCATCGGGGGGGCTTGAGTACACTGCCCGGCTCGCGCAGCGGGAGAAGGATCTCGCAATCGAGGCCCTGGGCCGGCTACCCGAGTCGGTGTACAGACAGGCGCTTCAGGCGCTCGCGGAGTTCGCGGTCGGTCGTTCGTATTGACCCGGGTTCCGGAAGTTTCAGCGACGGGATGTAGCTCAGCCTGGTAGAGCACTACGTTCGGGACGTAGGAGTCGGAGGTTCAAATCCTCTCATCCCGACCAACTCGGACCCGGGCCCAGTTTTCGCAAGTGCGCATCGCACTCTGCGATCGCGCGAGCGACCTCCCCGGGTTTCGAGGCATCCTCGCCGGTCAGGATGCCCCGCCGCTGCATGTCCTGCCAGATCCCCAGGCTTCGCACGTACATTTCGCGCGCCGCGTGCCAGTGTTCCCGCCGCTCGCCTTGCGTCGCGTCCCTGGCGCTCGCGAGCGCCAGGTATGTCGCCGCGACACGCTGGTAGACCTGCCCTCTCAGACTGCTCTGCGGACTGCTCGCGCGGTTCTCGGAGATCTCGCCGAGCAGCGCGGTCGCCTTCGAGGACTCCGCGAGCGCAGCGGCCCGCTCTCCGAGCCTCGCCTGTGTCTCTGCCATTCCGGCGCGGGTCAGGATGAAGTGATAACGCAGATACACATCCTCCGGTGAATCCGCCGACAGTTGTTTGCGCAGCGCCAGCGCCCGACGGTAGTACGACTGCGCCTGTGCGTACTCGCCCGAGACAGCCAGCAGTGTGCCGATCCGTTCGCAGCTGTACGCAAGGTCTGCGCGCGACCGCACGTCGACGGGATCGTCCGCGAGCGACTGCTCGTCGAGCACGAGCTTCCGGCCGAAGCTCTCGAGCGCCCCGCGCGTGTCGTGGACGATCGCGCGGTAGTCGCCGTCATTCTGGTGACCGATCGCGAGCAGGCGGCGGTAGTCTGCGTTGCTCGGACTCTCCGCAAGCAGCTTCTCGGCGATATCCGACCCTTTCAGGTTGCTCCCGAGGCCGCCCGCCACGTCGCCGCTCAGAACGAGCGCCCGCCCGAGATTCACGTAACTGGCCGCGAGATCGCGCCGTTGCCGCTGGTTATCCGGATCGGCCGCGAGCAGGTCTTCGCGCAGGGCAATCGCCGTGCGATGATTTTCCAGCGCGCCGGTCGCATCGCCCGATTCCTCGAGCGCGAGCCCCAGGTCGTTGTAGGCGGTCGCGAGGTCGTAGCGGATTTCCGCACTCCCCGGCTGCTCCGCAGCGAGCTCGAGGTAGACCGCCAGAGCCTGGCGCAGATACTCCATACCGCGCGTCGCGCCGGCCGTCTCGATCAGGCGGTTGCCGATCCTCCCGTAGCTGCGGGCCAGGTCGCGGCGGTTCTGCACGTCCCGAGGACTCGCGGCGACCAGCGCCTCACGAATCCTGAGCGCCTTGAGGTAGCTCTCCATGGCTCCGGGCAGATCGCCCAGATTCGCCGTACGTGCCTGGCCGCGCACGTCGCCCAGTCGTTCATAGCCGGCCGCAAGTTCGCGCTGCAGGTCGGGATTCGAGCCGCCTTCGCCCGCGAGGCGGTCGAGGTAGGCGAGTCCGTCCCTGACCAGCCGCTCGCGGACGGCCGTCGCACCCGGCAGGTCCTTGATCGCATCGTGATAGTCGAAGAGCACCGAGCGGGCGAGTTGCCGCACGTCGTTGAAGCGCCGCTCCGCGAGCGCCTTCTCGGCCTGCGCGAGTGCCTCCTGCGACCTCGCTTTCTGCGCCTGCCAGGTCGTGGCCACGAACCCTCCGAGCAGGCTCAGGAACACGAGCGCCGCGGCGGCCGTCGTCGCCGCATTCCGTCGTACGAACTTCGCGCCGCGGTAGGCGATCGTGTCCGGGCGCGCCCGCACCGGCAGTGATTCGAGGTGCCGCCGGATGTCCTCGGAGAGCTGCTCGACGGACTGGTAGCGCCGCTGCGGCTCCGTGCGCAGCGCCATCAGCACGACGTTGTCGAGGTCGCCGCGCAGCCGGCGACGCAGGCGCTCGGGACTGCCCTCGCTCGGTCTCGGCGGCTCCGTCCCGCCCACAGCCGGCGCCATGGCATCCCGCGACTCGCCCGCGAGACGGAACGGCAACCGCCCGGTCAGCAGCCGATACAGCACGACGCCCAGCGAATAGACCTCGCTGACCGTCGTGGCCGCTTCCCCGCGCAGCTGCTCCGGACTCGCGTACTCCGGCGTCATCACGCGCAGCCCGATCATCGTGGCCGCCGGGGCGGCGCCTTCGCCCGGTTGCAGGATCCGGGCGATCCCGAAGTCGAGCAGCTTCGGCACGCCGTCGGAGCCGACCAGGATGTTCGACGGCTTCAGGTCGCGATGGATGACGGCACGGCTGTGCGCGTAGGAGACCGCGCCGCACACCTGGCGGAAGAGCTGCAGCCGCTCGGTGATCGAGAGCGCCTGCGCGTCGCAGTACTCGTCGATCGGGAGTCCTTCGACGTACTCCATCACGAAATACGGGAGGCCGCTCGCGGTGGAATCGGCGTCCAGCAGGCGCGCGATGTTCGGGTGGTCGAGGCTCGCGAGGATCTGTCGCTCGTCGCGGAAATGCCGCAGCACGGCATCCGTGTCCATGCCGCGCTTGACGAGCTTGATGGCGACGAGTTTTTCGAATTGCTGGTCGGCCCGTTGGGCAAGATAGACCACGCCCATCCCGCCGATGCCGATCCGCCTCGTGACCTGGTAGTGGCCGACGGACTGGCCGATCAGCGGGTCGGCGGGCTCGTCTTCGAGGGCGCCCGCATCGAGCGTGACGACCGGGGTCTCGATGAAGTTCTCCGCGCCGCGATGCGACGCGAGCAGCGCCTCGACTTCACGGCGCAGCGATTCGTCCCCGGCGCACTTCTCTTCCACGAGCGCGGCGACCT
>Ga0316622_100000524_pt1 | contig 22504 bp, 15 predicted proteins | sample OWC_Aug_OW2_C1_D_FD_207646 | JGI IMG/M metagenome (GOLD analysis project Ga0316622, IMG submission 207646) | Wetland soil microbial communities from Old Woman Creek delta, Ohio, United States - OWC_Aug_OW2_C1_D5_C | ecosystem: Environmental > Terrestrial > Soil > Wetlands | place: USA: Ohio... | reverse complement strand
TCATGCAGAAGGGCGCCGTGGCCGGGGCCTTCCGGCGATTCCTGCCGACGATGTGGACGTTCGCCCAGCTCGGCATCCCCCAGCGGATCGCCCAACTCTGCTACCTGCCGCGCGGGCTGGTCCTCTTAACAGGGCCGACCGGCTGCGGCAAGTCGACGTCCATCGCCTGCATGATCGACCACATCAACGTCGAACGGGGCGTGCACATCGTCACCATCGAAGACCCGATCGAATACTATTTTGTGCCCAAGAAATCGATCATCAACCAGCGGGAGCTGCATGTCGACACACTGTCTTACGCCAACGCCCTGAGGTCCGTCCTGCGGGAGGACCCGGATGTCGTCTTCGTCGGCGAGATGCGCGACTACGAGACGGTCGAAGCCTGCCTGCGGGTGGCCGAGACGGGCCACCTCACTTTCTCCACGCTCCATACCAATTCGGCCGCCGAGTCCATCTCCCGGATCATCGACATCTTTCCCTCCCAATACCAGTCCCAGATCCGGATCATGCTCTCCATGTCCCTCGAGGGAGTTCTGACGCAGTCGCTCCTTCCCCGGGCGGACGGGAAAGGCCGGGTGCTGGCCATGGAGATCCTCATCCCCAACCCCGCCATCCGCAACCTGATCCGGGAGAACAAGATCCATCAGATCTATTCCTCCATGCAGATGGGCCAGGAGAAGTTCGGGATGCAGACCTTCAACCAGTCCCTGGCCAGCCTGTATTTCAAGAAACTGATCACGCTGGAGACGGCGATGAGCGTGACCTCCTTCCCGGAGGAGCTGACCGACATCATCCAGAGGAAGGAAGGCTTCGCCAAGTCGGTCTCCGGCAACTCCTCCGCGGCCAATAATCGAAGATAAGGGGTGACACATGGCAGTCTATGTCTGGAGAGGCAAAAACCGGTACGGAGACTCCGTCGGCGGGGAGCGGGTGGCCTCCTCTGTCGAGGAAGTGACCCGGATCCTGCAGAAAGAGCAGATCCAGGTCGTGAATGTCGCTCCCAAGCGAAAGGGATTTGCGATCCCGTTCTTCAAGAGGGAGAAGGTCAAGCTCAAGGAGCTGGCCGTCTACAGCCGGCAGCTGTCGGTCCTCATCGACGCCGAGCTGCCGCTCATCCAGAGCCTCACCATCCTCGCCGAGCAGACAAGGAACAAGTATTTCAAACGGGTCATCACCACCATCCGGGAGGACGTTGAGGCCGGCTCGACCCTCAACCAGGCGAAACGCAAGTTCCCCAAGGCTTTCGACGACCTTTATTGCAACCTGATCGCCTCGGGCGAGCAGAGCGGCTCGCTGGACATCATGTTGCGGCGGCTGTCCGAATACATCGAGAAAACCGTCCGCCTGCGGTCCAAGGTCCGCCAAGCCATGATCTATCCCTCGGCCATCGCGGGCTTCGCGGTCATCGTGACCATCTTCCTGCTCTGGAAGGTCATCCCCGTGTTCGCCTCCATCTTCCTGGAATTGGGCGCCCAGCTCCCCGCCCTGACGGCGTTCATCATCGCGCTCAGCCGCTTCGTCCAGAAATACATCCTCTTCATCTTCATCGGGATCATCGGCCTCATCGTCGGCTTCCGGTATTTCCGCAGGACTCCGCAGGGGCGGTGGATGACCGACCGCTGGATTTTGAAGCTCCCCCTGTTCGGGACTCTCATCAGGAAGGTCGCCGTATCCCGGATCACCCGGACCCTGAGCACCTTGGTCTCCGGCGGCGTGCCGATGCTGGAGGCCTTGAAGATCACCTCGTCCACGGCGAACAACATCCTGCTCGAGACGGCGATTCTGGATTCGAGGCAGAAGGTGTCCGAGGGAAAGAGCCTGACCGACGCCCTGAAGGAGACGGGTCATTTTCCGTTCATGCTGACCCAGATGGTCAGCGTCGGCGAGGCGACCGGGACGCTGGACGAGATGCTGACCAAGATGGCCGACTTCTATGACGAGGAGGTCGACGCCTCGGTGGCCTCGCTCCTTTCCATCATGGAACCCATCCTCATGATCGGCGTCGGCGGTCTGGTCGGGTCCCTGGTCATCTCCATGTATCTGCCCATCTTCAGCCTGATGCAAGCGTTCTGAGGACGTATGAAAACGCAACGGCGGCATATCTTCTGGTTCATCCTGATCCGGACGATTGCCGTCACCTCGATCCTCGTCGCGGTCGTCATCATCCAGTCCTCGACGACCGACTTCCTCCCCGTCGTCCCCTTTTACTACATCGTGCTCCTGGCCTATCTTCTGTCGCTTGCCTATCTCGGCCTCTATCTCTGGGGAAAGAACTATACGGTCCAAGCCTACGTCCAGGTCGTCGTCGACCTGCTCCTCATCACGGCACTGGTCTATATTTCGGGCGGCCTGTCGGGGTCCTTGTATATCCTCTACGTCTTTCCGGTCGTAGCGGCCAGCATCGTCCTGAGCAACCGGGCCGCCTACATCACCGCCGGACTCTCGGCCGTCCTGTTCGGCCTTCTCGTCGACGGGCTCTATTTTGGGATCATCCCCCACTTCAGTCCCGGCCAATACAGGGAACGCTCGCTGGGCTTGGTCCTGTTCACGATCTTCCTGGCCTGGAGCCTGATCCTGGTCATCGCCTTCCTGGCCAATCACCTGACCAACGGCCTGCGGAAGGCCCGGGAAGCGCTGCTCCTGGCCCAGAAGGAACTGGAGATCAAGGAGCGGCTGGCCACGGCCGGCCGTTTTTCCGGCCAGCTCGCCCACGAGATTCGCAATCCCCTGGCGGCCATCTCGGGGGCGGTCCAGGTGCTGCGCGGCGAGCTGGCCCTGGACGACGAACAGAGGAGCCTGATGGACATCGTCGTCAAGGAATCCCAGCGGGTGTCGGAGTCCATCGAGCAATTCCTGGATTTGGCAGCGCCCGGTCCGCAGGTCTTCTCCTGGGTCAACCTGCCCGGGGTTCTCGAAGAGACCCTGGCGCTTCTCCGGGCCAGCGGGCAGATCGACGGGCGGCATATCCTGGCCGGGAACTACGCCAGGTCCAAAGTGGACTACTACGGCAACCCGAACCAGTTCAAGCAGGTCTTTTGGAACCTCGCCAAGAACGCGCTCAAGGCCATGCCCGACGGAGGGACCCTGACCGTCGATTTTTCGCAGGACAAGAAAAAGGCCGTCCGGATCCGGTTTGCCGATACGGGCCGGGGCCTCACGGAAGAGGAGAAACAGCGGATTTTCGAGCCGTTCTTCTCTCGTTTCGCAAACGGCCACGGGCTGGGCCTGGTCGTCGTCCGCAGCATCGTGGACGACTATGATGGGAAGATCGAGGTTCAATCGGAGCTTCGAAAAGGGACCGAAATCACCCTGACCTTCCCCTTCAAGGAGGCGCGATCGAAGCCCGCCTTCCAGGAGGCGGCACCGCGATGATGAAGGAGGCCCTCCGGCTCCGCAGATAAGGACGAACGATGGAAAACATACTGATCATCGATGACGAAAAGAGCCTGCTCGACCTCCTCAGCCTGGTCCTGAAGAAAGAGGGCTACCGGGTCAAGACCTGCCTGGCTCCGACCAAGGTCTTCGACATCCTGGAGAAAGAAGAGCTGGACCTCCTCATCTGCGACATCAAGCTGCCCCAGATCAGCGGGATGGAGGTCCTCAGGTACGTCCGCGAGAACAAGCCCGAAGTCCCGGTGATCATGATCACGGCCTACGGGAGCCTGAAGCAGGCCGTGGAGGCCCTCAAGGCGGGGGCCATCGACTACATCCTCAAGCCGTTCGACGTCGAGGAGCTCAAGATCATCATCGCCCAGGAGCTCGAGAAGAGGCGCCTCAAGGAGGAGAACACCCTCCTCAAGCGGAACCTCAAGGAGAAATACTCGTTCGAAAACATGATCGGCAAGGGTAAGGCGATGCAAGAAGTCTATGCCCTGATCGAAAAGTCGGCCGGGACCGACTCCACGATCCTGATCTCGGGGGAGAGCGGAACGGGCAAAGAGATGGCCGCCCGGGCGCTCCATCTCCTCAGCCGGCGCGAGGAAAGCCCGTTCGTCTCGATCAACTGCGCCGCCCTGCCCGAGAACCTTCTCGAGAGCGAGCTCTTCGGTCACGCCAGGGGGTCTTTCACGGGCGCAGTGGCCGATAAGAAAGGCATGTTTGAAGTCGCCACCCGGGGGACTCTCTTCCTGGACGAGGTCGGCGAGACCTCACCCTGGACGCAGGTGAAGCTCCTCCGGGCCCTCCAGGAAAGGACGATCCGGCGCGTGGGCGGAACGGAGGAGATCCCAGTGGACGTGCGCATCATCGCCGCGACGAACCAGGACCTCAAGCAGAGGATCGAGGAGGGGAAGTTCCGTGAGGAGCTCTATTACCGCCTCAACGTCATCGCCTTTGAGATGCCGCCGCTGCGCAAGCGGACAGAGGATATCCCTCTCTTAGTCAATCATTTCCTGCAGAAGTACTGCCAGCAGATGGGGAAGAGGATGAAACGGGTCGCCCCGGAGGTGATCAACTACTTCGAGACATACTCCTGGCCCGGCAACGTCCGGGAGCTGGAGAACGTGATCGAGCGGGTGGTGGCCATCGAGGACCGCGAAACCGTGACCGGAGCCAGCCTGCCGCGGGAAATCGTCTTCCCGCCCAAGAAAGAGGTCAGCCTGCCCCGCATCCCGCCGAACTTCAACCTGATGGCCCATCTCGATGAGGTCTCCAAGAAATATATCAATGAGGCCCGGGCTCTCTCGGGGGGGAACCTGAGAAAGACCGCCTCGGTCCTCGGGATCAGCTACCGGTCCCTGCGGCACCTGATCGACAAGTACGGCCTTAAAGAGGTGGAGAGACAGGTCCGGGAACAGCCGTTTCCCGAGTATAAGCCCCAAATCTAATTATCCCCAATATTGCCAAATTTTGACAAATAATGACAAAATATGTTAATCTTAAGCTGGAACAAGCAGAGTTTGAACATTTTATTAATTTGTTTTCAATAACTTACGATATTTCACCCTGGCACGATTATTGCTAAGAACTAATTGCCCACCGAAACGGGGGCAATAATCTTCGAAGGAGGCTTTTTAATGCTTAAAAGAATGAGAGGTTTCACGCTGATCGAGCTGCTGATTGTTGTCGCGATCATCGGGATCCTGGCCGCCCTGCTCATCCCCAACGCTCTCTCTGCGATCCAGAAGGCGAAGCAGAAGGGCACGATGAAGGACATCAACTCCATCGCCACGGCCATCACCGACTACATCACCGACAACGGCACGGCTCCGGCGCACAGCGGACCGCTGACTTCCGGGGATTCCCTGTACACCGACCTGAGCGGATTCTACCTCAAGGTCCTTCCCCAGAACGATCAGTGGGGCACGCCCTTTGACATCTACTGCGGCACGGCTGCAGAAGGTGCCTATCAGGGTGTGACCAACACCGGTGTCGATGACTTCGTCGTCGCTTCCTACGGCCGCGACAAGACCCAGACGGCCATCGCGTTCGATCCCCTGAATCCCGCCACCGCCTATTTCCCGATCACGGGCATGCCCAGCTTCGACAACGACCTGGTCAACTGGGCCGGCAGCTGGATTCACGCTCCCAAGTCGGCCCAGCTCGGCAACACTTGATGTCGCCTGACTGAGCAAGACCCGAAGACATCAGGAAGTCAACCTCGAACGGGCGGCAAGGACCTCCTTGCCGCCCGTTTTCACGTTGGGCCGGAGGCGGGAAATGAGTGACCTGAGCAGAGGCCGAAAAACCCACGAGCTTGAACGAGGCTTCACCCTGATCGAGATGTTGATCGTGGTCGTGATCGTCGGCATCCTGGCCGCCCTTCTCATCCCGCAGTTTGTGACCTCCATCCAGAAGGCCAAGCAGAAGGGTTCGATGCAGGACATGAACGGCCTGGCCAAGGCGATCGTCGATTATATTACCGACGTGGGGTTCGCCCCGGAGCAGAGCGGCCCCCTGGTCGTCGGGTCCACCTTCGTCGAAAAAATCAGGCCTTTCTACGCCAAAGCGATCCCCTTGATCGACCAGTGGGGGACGGCCTTCAATATCTATTGCGGGACCGCCATAGACGCGGCGGGGCTGGGCGGTATCTCGGCGACGGGGCCCGATGACTTCGTCATCATCTCCTACGGGAGGGACAAGCAGCAGACGTCCTTTTCCTTTGATCCGATGGACCCGCAGACGTCCTATTTCGACCTGACCTCGCTTCCCGACTTCAACCACGACCTCGTCATCTGGAACGGTTCCTGGGTCCATGCCCCCAAGGGCGGACAGCTCGGCCAGCACTGAGCCCGTCCGCCGTTGGATTTGACAGCCCCCCTGTCTTTTGCTAAGTACAGTCCGTCGAGGACAACCCTTTGACCGGCCCGCCCGAGTTTCTTCAGCGCGAACCCCGGCTCATTTTCATCCTCCTCCTCCTGACCGTCAACCTGTTTCTCTTTCTCCCTTCCATGTCCGGGGATTTCCTCTGGGACGATAAGTATTTTGTGAGCGAGAACTCAAACCTCCTCGGGGCCCATTTTCTCCGGGACTTCTGGAAAAGCCCCTTCGGCGGTTTTTCGGGGACCGATGAGAACAGCCTGAGGATCGACCGGGGACGTCAGTTCTATCGTCCCCTGACCTCGCTCTCCTTTTGGCTGGATTTCAAGCTCTGGGGACTCAACCCGGCCTCCTTTCATCTGACCAACATTCTCCTCCAGGCGGCCAACTCCGTGCTCCTGCTGCTCCTGCTTCTCCGCGTCGGGATGAGCGGCGCCTCGGCGCTGGCCGGGGCGGTCCTTTTCTCCGTCTTCCCGCCCCATTTTGAAAACGTCGCCTGGATCTCGGGCCGGACCGACCTTCTCTCCTTCCTTTTCGCTGCGCTCTCGGCGTTGAGCTTCCTCTCTTATCTCGAGAAAAGGAAGCGGGCCCCGCTTCTTCTCTCGGCGGCATTCTTTTGGTTTGGCCTTCTGGCCAAGGAGAATATCCTCTTCGTTCCCTGCCTGTTCCTCCTTTTCCTTTTGAGGAAGGGAGCGAAGCGGCGGGACATGCTCGCGGTTTCAAGCCCCTTCCTCCTGGCGGCCGCCGCCTGGTTTTATCTCCGGTCCATGGCTTTCGCCGGCGCCGCCCCCTCCCTGGCCGGCCGGACCATCACCGACGCCCTCTCAGCCCTCGGCTTTTATGCCGCGCGGCTGCTCGTTCCCTTCGGCCTGAGCGTGACCGTCGATTCAGGGCCGGTGTTCGAGAGCCCCGCCTATGCCGCCCTCGGCGCCTTGACCGCCGCCCTGTTTACTGTCTCTCTCGTCATCGTCACAGACAGGCGCCGGAAGCGGATCGAGGCGCCCTCCATCCTTTTGGCGGCCGTTCTGTTGCTCCTCCCTTCGATCGCGGTCATGTTCTCTTCTCTGTCCCTTTCCCTCCTCGCCTGGCGGTTCCTTTATCTTCCGTCGGCCGTCTTCGTCGCCGGCCTGGCTTATTGCGTTTTCCGGTTGATCCGGCCCCGGGCTATCGCCTATGCCATCCTTGGACTCCTTGCCCTCGCCTACGCCGCCGAAACCTCTCCCAAGAGCCGCCTCTTCGGCCGGGATGAGGCCTCATTCTGGCTCGGGATCCAGCGGATCGGCCGGGAAGACCTGATCGTCCGGTTCAACGTCGGCATTCACACTCTGCCCCGGGATGAAAAGATGGCCCTTGAGATCTTCGACCAGGTCCTGAAGGCGAAGACGCACCCGCTCTTTCCTGTATGGCAGGTCCGGGTCTATGAAGAGCTGGCCATGTACTATGCGTTTCAGAAGGATTTCCCAAGGGCGGAATTCTATTTCGGCGAGCTGTCGAAGAAGCCGGGAGGGCAGTCCCTCCACTCCACCTTCAACTATTCCTATTTTCTGGCGTTTGCCGGGAAACGGGAGGAGGGCGAAAAGATCGTGCGGGACATTGTCTCGCGCTATCCCGCCAACCATTTCGCCCTGACCCGGGCGGCCAAGTTCTACCTGATCGTCAAAGATTATCCCCGGGCGGCCGCCCTCTATGGAGAGGATTACCGGCTTTTCCGGAACGAACAGACCCGCAGACTTCTTGAAGAGCTGCGGCCGCTGCTCCCTCCGGCTCCTCAGTGAGGGGTGTCGGGCCAGACGTCTTTCAGCTTTTCCACGTACTCTTTCTTGAGACGGCCGACAAGGACGACGATCTCGGGCTGGGATGGGTTCAGGGCGAGGGATTGCTCAAAGTAGCCGAGCGCCTGCTTGACCCGGACCAGGTTGTAAAGGTAGAAGAAGCCCGCCTTGTTCAGGGTCTCGATATCGGCCGGGTTTCGCTCGACGATCGCCTGGACGGCCCGGGCCCCCTCGCCGACCTTCCCTTCATAGAAATACAGCCGGGCCAGCAGGAACTCATGGTCGAGGTCGAGGCTGGGCAGCGTCCCGACCAGGTCGACGGCCGCCGGGAAGTTCCGGTTCTGGATGAAGAAGGTCATTCTCTTGTCGAAGGGAAGAGTCTCGACCTCCTTTTCCATCTTGGCCGTGTCGGTGGCGGCGAAATAGGCCGGGAAAATGGTCTTCATCGTCACTTCGAGCTTGGCCGCCTCCGGCCAGCGGCCGCGGCTGACGTAGAGGTTGTAAAGGTCGCTGTAAGCCTCCTTGACGGTGCTGTAGCCGCGGATGTTCTCGAGCAGGAGTTTCTCCGCCGCCGCGATATCCCCCTGGGAGGCGAAGACCCGGGCTTTCTTGGCGTTCACCTGGTAGCGGATGAACGGGGCGATCTTGATTTCCGCTGACTTGTCGAATTCCTCGAGGCTGGCCATCCAGCGGAGGACGCTGGGATAGTCCGCCCGCATCATATCGATATCCGCGTACAGCATGCTCACCAGGATGGCCGTTTCCCGTTTCATGGTCAGGCCCAGGGACCGGTTCAGGTCCACCTCGGCGGAGAGGTAGTCCTTGTTCTCGATGGCCGTTTTGGCCGCCTGGAAGAGGACATAGGCGTCGTTCGGCGAAGCCCGCTTGGCCCGGCTCCAGAAAGTCGGGCTGTTCTTGAAGGCGCCGGCGTTGATGACGATCGAGGGGATGAAGACGATCAGGATGACAAAGACAATGCCGAAGCGGGGCCTCTCCTTGATCCGTCTCAGCAAGAGGGCGGCGAGCCAGACCAGGCCGAGGCCGGCGACCATCATATAGCGGGAGAAAATCTGGTAGGGAAGGATGTTGGCATAGATGAGCGGGATATGCCCCAGCCAGAAGAGGAGAAAAAGGGTGGCCGGGAGAACCACTTCCTTGTCCTTCCTGGCCCAGAGGACCAACCCGACGATGAAGGCCACGGCCAGCACGCCGAAGGCGAGGAAGACAACGCGGCTCATGTCGGAGACGGGAAGGAACATGTCGTAGCGGACGGGGAAGATCATGGTCCGGAGGTAATACCCCAGGGTGCCCAGGGCCATCCGGGCGTTTTCGAGCGAGTTGGGGGTGTAGACCATCCGGATATTCTTGATCCCGAGGACGAGGTTTTTGATGAAGAAAAAGAGGAGGATGATGGCGGCGTTGACCAGATGGAAAGGCCAGGCGATCTTCCGGCGCCGGACTTTCTCGTGAATAACGAGGAGCGGAAGAAAAAGGATGAAGGTCTCCTTGGAAAAAACGCCCAGAAGAAAGAACAACGAGGACCCCACGAGCCAGAGCGGCCGGCCCCTCTTGAGGAAGAGCTCGAAAAAGAGAAGGGTCAGGCTTCCCCAGAGGAGGAGGAAGAGGTCCCCCCGTCCGACCACCCAGACGACGTTCTCGCTGTTCAGGGGGTACAGGGCGAAAAGAAGGGTGGTGATCTCCGGCAGAAAGAATTGATCCGAATGGACTTTCAAAAAGATGTAGAGACACAGCAGCGAAAAAAAGAAGATGAGGAGGTTGGAAAGACGCAGGGTGATGTTCTTTATCCCCCAGAGCTCGTTCTCCAGGAGGAAGGAGAGCGTCAGAAGGGGGCGGTAGTAATGGTCCTGTCCCTGGATGCCGAGCTGCTCGCTGAAATAGCTGTACTTGAAGGCCGAGGTCAGGGGCTGGTGCTCGATGAACAGGAGGTTGTGCTTGAAGAAGATCTCGTCATCCCAGATGAAGTCGTAGCTGAACGTCTTCCAGTAGAGCCCGGTGACGATGACGGCCAGGAGGACCACGAAGAGGAGGTCTTTTTTTCGCATGGGGGTATGTTACGGCCTGGGCGCCTTTATTTCAAGTTGTGCGCGTGCCCCCGAAGACATCTCGGGAACGTCAGATATCCTTCGACTCTTTAATGACAGCCAGTTCGAAATATGGTTTTCTCTCGACAATCGTAAACTCAATCTCTTCTCCATCTCCTGCAAAAGGAGCCGAGTTCGCAAGATCAATGATTCGATAAAAGAGTCCTTTTTCCTGTCTCAATACGATGTAATCCACGTTTTTATGCTCGGCGAACTTCAGGATCTGAGGAAGGGGGGAAAAAGGCATGACCTGCCAATCCGAGTGAGACCTGATCGCGAGATTTGGATAAAGAGACATTATGACAGCGGGGTTTTTGGGCTTGAGATATTCGCCGATCTGTTTTTCGATCATTAACGAATGCTTGAACTCGGGTATGTTCAACTGATACTTGCTCAACCGCACGAGATGATCATTAATGACCGCCAGCCCGATGAGTGCCAATACGATCTCCATGATCCATTTTTGCTGTTTCTTTTTAAACGAAGGCAGATGCGAAAAAAAAGCATTGAGTCCGATCATGGAATAGAAGCACCCCAACGGCACTAGAAACAGATGATGTCTGGGAATAGGATAGGAAAGAGCCGCGACAGCAAGGCTGTAGGGGATCAGGATGAACAGGCTAAGATGCAAGCCGTCTCTTTTCTTGAAGATGCCCAAGAGGCCGACAGCCAGACCCAAACCGGTGAGAATAGCCAGATGAAGGGGGAGCAAAACCTTGGGGACGATGGGATACAAGGCCAGGTTTTCCCACGTCTTTCTCAACCCGAATGATGAAGAGGGCTCCTGAGTCGTCTTGCTTTTCAGGTGGAAGCCGAAATAGATATCGTTCATTTCCATCGTTTCCGTGTTTAAAGAATAATGGTTGCGCCTGAAGGAACTCCAATTCTCGTTCTTTATGACCTCCAGGAGTGCGGTCCGATAGCTCAGCGCCGACCCGACTTTTCCGGATAAAGTCCATTGTCCGGTCACTTTCCTCAAATAGAAAATATAGGGCCCGGCCAGAAGGACAAAAACAGCTAGGCCGAGTGCTATCTTTTTGTAGGAAACACGGATCATGGAGACGAATTTCAGGCTGCACAAACCGATGAACACGATAATGAACAAGAGGAAACCCTCCGGCCTCGTCAAGTATGACAACGCCAAGAATAGACCTGCTCCGGCGGCGTGTAGCGCCTTCCCTTTGTCAACCAAAAGGATTGTGAAATACAGGCTCAAGAAGACGAGGAGGCAATTGACGATATCCGAGCCTCTATAAAGATTCCTGATATAGGGCTCGGCAAGAGGCAAGAAGGCGTTCAGTTGGTATAGGAACAAGGTCAGCAAGGAGGCAGACAGAGCCAAAAGAGGGACAACCATCCTCCTGGCTAGTGAGTAGATCAGGATCCCAAGCAAGGAGCCGCTGAGGGCGGATATCAGGGCAAGAGAAAATTGAAGGTTCCGGAAGATCAGATAAAAAAAGCTGATGGCGAGTGGAAGGAAGGGAGGCATGACAACGTTGGGTAACCCATTGAATGTGTACCCTTTTCCCTCTAGAAGGTTCTGAGCGAGCAAAAGATAATAGCCTTCGTCTGGATCGATGTAGAGGCTTCTTCTGGAAAACAGGAACAGCTTGAAAAAAAACGCCAGGATTGCGGCGGCGATGGCGATGAAGGAGCAATAATCGATTCTCGGCTTTTTAAGCAGGCCCATCGGATCGATGTCCCTCCGGCCTCATTTTCTTGGTGGCGACGGTCAATTGATTCGGCAACAGCGTGTCGAGATGCGCCCGGCTCAACAGGCTTTCAATCGTTCTTTCACCCCAGAATCCCACCGGGGATAACATAAATCCCCGATTTTCGAGAATTCCCAATTGAGCCCTCTGGCATAAGTCAAGGACATGCCGCGCCTTGAAGTGCGACTGATGGTCGCCACCGATCAGACCGACCCGGCTCGCCGCCCTTTCCCAGAAGCGGTGAGGGACGGTCAGGATAAGGATGCCGCCTTTTCTGAGCAGCTCTCGGCAAGCCTCGAGGAAGGGGAGGGGTGCGGAGAGGTGTTCAAGGACGGCGGTTGCAATGATAACATCAAATGTTTCGTTGGACCTCAAGCTCAACGACTGGATGTCGGAACAAACAAGATGGATGTTCCTAAAGCGGGAAGCGCCGTAATGGAGGAGGCCCAGAGAATACTCAATGCCGACACAAAAAGCCGCCGGATAAGCCTGCTGGATATCGGAGAGCATCTTTCCCTCCGCCGTCCCCATGTCGAGGACTCTCTCCGGGTTGGGAGCGTAGCTTGCTATAGACCTTAAAACTTCCTCAGTCCTCCTCTTCAGTCGATATCTGAAGTCGGGTCTTCTTTGTCGTTGGCGGGCATAATCGAGGTCAAGAGTGCCCTTCATCGCACCTTATCGACCCCCTCTTTTTTCATTTGGAATACGGACAGCCCGGCTTTCGCCTTTTTAAGAAATTCATCTCCGGATCTCACCCGCAGGATGCGGGAGAATAGGTACCGTGGCCTTAGATAAAAGCTTTTGTAAAACCGGACAATCAGCGCATAGAGTTGTTCCCGCGTGAAATGCTCTTCCCAAACGGGGATTTTGAAACCAGGGACTGGGTTCTTGGCAAACTCCCTCCAGATATCGGTCTGGAAGAGGCCTTTTTCAAGGCCGAGGTTGAATAATTCTGTCCCTGGATACGGCGAGAATATCGTGAAGTGGGCATAGTCGGGACGGAGTTCCTTCGCCAGCTGGAATGAGTCCTGAACATCTTCAGGTCTCTCTGATGGCAAGCCGATCATGAAATAGGCGAGGGTCTCAATCCCCATTTGCCTGGTGAGACGAAAAGTTTCCCTGACTTTCTTGACTGTGAACCCTTTTTTTATGACTTTGAGGATGGTGTCGTTCCCCGCTTCCACTCCGTAGTGGATAGCCACGCATCCCGCTTTTTTCAGGGATCCGAGTATTTCCTTGTCGACGGCATCCACTCTGGTCCTGATGTCCCAGCGGATATCGAGCTTTCTGGCGAGGATTTCTTCACAGATCTCCAACACGCGCTTCCGGTTCACCGTGAAGGTATCATCATAGAAGAGGAAATCCTTGATGCCGAGCTCCCGGCATGCCGAAATCTCAGCAACGACGTTTCCGGCGTCTCGAGCCCGGAAATGAGAGGTGATGGGAGAGAGGGGCCGATCGCAAAAGGCGCAGTGAAAGGGACATCCCCGGCTGCTGATGATCGTGGTGCTCAGCGAACCCCGGCTGAGCAAGGAATCATAGAGCCGGACATTGAGGATATCCCTCTCTGGAAAAGGAACGTCATTGAGGTTTTTCACGGGGGTGAACTGATTTTTAATGACCGTCCCATCTGATGTCTTGTATACAAGGCCCGGGACGTTGGACACATCAGTCGCGGTTTCGAGCCGGTTGATGAACTCCAAAAAAGAAAACTCGGCTTCCCCTCTGAACGCGTAATCGATACCGGTGAGATTGAGCGTCTCGTCGGGGAACAGATGAACATGGGTGCCTCCGAGGACAATTTTGGCGTTCGGGAGGCAGGCCTTGCTGATTTGGGCGGTTTTATAAGCATCGATCAGTGTGAAGGTCATCGTCGTGATGCCGATGACGTCGTACCGCTGTTGGCGCAAGAACTCTTCGAGTTGTGTATAGGTCCACCGGTGAGGCTGGGCATCAAGGACATGCACCTGGTGGTTTGAGAATTTTTTTATGGTTGAAGCGATATAGAGCAGGCCGAGGGGCGGGTTGAATCCCCTGTGTTTTTCAATGATGGACGGATTCTTGCCCACAAGCTCATGCCAGCGGGGCGGATTGATCAGGAGGATCTTCATTTTGGAAGTCGTTTATCAATCAGGTCCGCCAGCAGACCAAGAGCCAGGATCTGAAGCGCGGTGACAAAGAGAAGGATGGTCGTGATGTCCCAGACTCTCCCCAGGAGATAGGAAATCACCAAGACGGCTATCGCCAAAAAGAAAAGGGAGAGACTTAGGGGGAGGAATATCTTGAGGGGATTGAAGAACATCACTGTTCTGATGATCAATTGGACAAAATTCAGGGTGTCCCGGAAGGGCCGGATTTTTGATTTCCCTTTTCTTTTATGATAGCGGACCGGAACATAGATGATCTTATGGGCACTGGCCAGGAGTGAGAGTGTCAGCGTGGTGGTGAAGGAGAAGCCGTCGGGCAGGTATCGGGCCATTTTTTGGAAGAGGTCTTTTTTGAAAACACGAAGCCCGGAATTGAGATCGGCGATTTTTTCTTCGCTCAGAAACTCAGCCAATTTCCTCAGAAAAAACTTAAAGAGCCTTCTGAGTGTTCTCGCTTCGGCGACCTTTCCGGTGCGGGCCCCAACGATCATATCTCCGTCGACTCGCACAAGCTGGGCATAAAGCTCGGCGATCATCTCATTGGGATAGGACCCGTCCGCGTCCGTAATGGCGATATATTCCTTGGCCGCCTGCTTAATGCCGCTTTTTATGGCCGCCCCGTATCCTCTATTGCCGTCATGGCTGATGACCCTGAGCATCTGGCCGGCGTTCGCTTCGAGGATCTTGAGCGTTCCATCGGTTGATCCGTCGTTGACGATGATGACTTCGATTTGGGGGTATTTCTCTCGAGTGGATTTGAAGAAATCAATTGTCTCCAGGATCGCCGCTTCTTCATTATAGACGGGGATGACAACGGAGACATTTTCCATTGTCCGAAATTATACCATACTTATTGTTGAGAAGAACAATCGCTCCGAGGACCCGCTCTTCTCGCCAGATGGAGGGGAGATTTTTCCTGGATTCATAAGTCGACCTAGGTGAAAGCAGGACTCAATATGGCATCTGTTCTGTTCAGACGCGCTATCCAGGGACAGACCTCATGGACGCGGGAAAGATTTCAGGACTTGATAGAGCCGCCAGCGGCCAGATGACGTCAGCGGCGTAAGAGAGCGGTCCCGAACGGCCGCGGCATGAATGCCCTCGTCGCCGCTGATCAGGGCGTAATCGAAGGACAGCAGGTCGCTTTTCTTAGCCCGCTCCGGAAACCATTCGAGCGCTGAAGTCCAGTCCAATCGCCGGGGCTTCTTGTAGATGACCAGGCTGGGCCCGAAGTCGGCGAAGGAGAAGTTCAACTCACCCCCCCGATAGACCTGAGCGTAGGCGAAAACCTGGATGAAGGGGCGCTCGCGGACGATGGCGCTCTCCCTCATGAAGCTTAGCCCGATCACATGCTGGTTCCTGGGAAGCGTCGTGAGCGACCGGCCCAGACCGGAGAGCTCGCTCTTCTCAAAGGCCAGCCAGTTGACCGCGGTGAGGCCGAAAAACACCAGCAGCGAGGCGACGACGGCGGCGGTGAGGATGGTCTTGCGGACCTTGATCTCGGGCAATCCGAGGAGCAGGAAGACCAGGCCCGGTGGGACCCACCTCTGGCAGAACTGGATCGTGTTGGTATGCTTGTCCGGAAGGACGAAGGCCGCGAGGAAAAACAGGGCGCTGAGGACGAGGAGGTTCTTATCGGAGTTGGAGATAAGCCGCTTGCGGTTGGGCAGCCAGGCCAGGAGGATCCAGGTGACAATCAGGCCAAAAACGACCGGCTCCAGGGCGCCCTTGAGGCCTCCGAATGACGCCTCGGCGAGCCAGGTCGGGAGGAGCCTCTCAAAGGGGACGGTGAACCAGAGAGTCTCCGATTTAAAGCCGTATGTCGCCAGGTTCGGGTACCAGGCTGCGGCGAGGATAAGGAATGGGGCGGCGCCCGCCGTCCGCAGGAAGAGTGTTTTGATATCCCGCCGGATAAAAAAGTGTGTTACGCCGAGCCAGCCGAGGGCGGCGAGAAACCAGAAGATGTGGGCGAAGTAGAGGACGATCCAGGCCCCGAAGAAAGCCAGGGCTTCTTTCCAGCGGCTCTTGAACTCCACCCGGAGGAGAAGCTGGAAGCCGAGAAAGACGAGCCAGCCGAAGGCGAACTGATAGAACCCCCAATATAAGATGTGCCCGAAGAAAAGGACCGAGGCGAGAGCCGCGGCCAGGGGCGGCCGCTTCAACCGGGCGGCGAGAAGATGGAGCAGGATGGTCCAGAGGACGGCGATGGCGAGCATTCCGAATCGCCCGGCGTTTTCCGGCCCGAAGATGAGCCAGCTCGCCCCGACCACGGTGTAGACCAGGCTGTAGGGGGTCATCCATTGGATGCGGTAGGGCGAATCGGGCCGGCCGACGGCTTCTCCGAAGAGCCGGATCTGGGCCGCGTGCTGCGGAAGGTCGGTGATCGGGGGGAATTTGACCAGGAGAAAAGGCAGGGCGGCCAGGCCACAGCAAAGGACGGCCAGGAAGAGCCTTTCCCTCGGGCGCGCCATTTGCGGGCATCTTACCATGGTTCTGACAAAAACTCTATGCTTTTGGCGGACCTAGTGTCCCGTCCCGTAGATACCTTGCCAAAGTCAACGACATGGACGGGACACTTCCAGGGGGGAGTCAAGCTCCCCCCTCGGGCCTTTAACGGAGACACTCACATTTCTCCGCCCCTAATTGTAGGGGCGGTAGGTGGGGTTAATACATTAAGAATAGAGTCCGGAAAAGTGTCTCTGCAATTTAGAGCTTCGCTGACCCCCTGAGGGGAACGACGCCGTCCCCCTCAAACTCCCCCGCGGTGGCGCGTCTTCCGATGATTATGACAAACCAAGGCTATTTGTGAGACGCGCCACTAAAATCCTCTCTCGGGCAGGACATCGTAGAGCCGGCGCTCGTTGAAGTTCACCTTCTCCATGAAGGCACGGATTTTGCGCGCCGCCTCGGCCTGGCCCGTCTTCTGGTAGCAGGGGAGGAGCCGGTTGAGAAGGTTCCGCCGGACCCCGGGGTCGTTCTCGACCTGAAGGGCCGCCTCGAAACAAAACGCCGCCCGCCGCGGATCGCCCCGGGCTTGGGCATCCATCCCCATCCTTTCCAAGAATCTTCCATCCATGTCGGCGAGGCTCGCCTCCTGGAAGAGCCGCTGCAAGAATTCGCCGAAGTCACTCGAATAGGCGGAGAAAACGGCCGCGGGGTCGCCGACGATTCGGGAGGATGCCCGCTGCTGAAACGCGGGCCGGAGGGGCTTTCCCATTTCGATTCCGGACTCGCTTTTCCGGAGAGGAACGAACACGCCCTTGTCCAGCGTCCCAGCGTAAAGAAAAACATGCCTGTCCGGATAACAGACAAAGAGCTCGTCATAGCTCTTTTGCCGGTCTCGCACATAGATGACCTCCGACCGGAGGTCCGGGTCGTCGTGAAGGAAGCCCGAGCCCCAGCCCCCCTCTTCCGGGAAAGTCGAAGGCGGACGGTTCCAGAGTTTGAGAACGACGAGCGCCCGGCCGGGGTTGAGCTCGGCGATCGTCCGGCCGAGCCGGCCGGAGGTTCCGGCAAAGGAGTAGTCGTAGCGGTCGAAATACCAGCGGGCTTGCGGGGGCCGGAGCCGCTGCGGCAGATAAACAACAAACGCATAAGCCGCCAGCACTGAAAGAACGAGGGCGGCCGCTTTTTTGATTGCCTTTTCGGGAAGCCCGGGTGCAAGCCGGCCCGCCAGGCCCGGAATCTCCACCATCCCCCGGGCGCTCAGCAGAAGGAAAAGCGGCAGTGCGTCGTAAAGCATCCGGGCGCCGATGAAGACGAACGCGCCCCAGAAGAAAGAGAAGGCGACGACGAGGCCGCCGATGCCGCAGAGAAGGAGCAGGTCTTTTTTCCGGTCCTCCGGCTTGAGCCGGGTCAGCCAGAGAAGCGGCAGCATGGCCAGGAAGGAGGAGACCGGCCAGCCGAAAAGGTCGGAGTTGAGCGCCCGCAGGTTGTCGGTCATCTGGATGGCTCCGGAGAGGGGCGTGAACTCGGAGTCCATGGTCGCCGCCCGGCCGAAGATGACCGAATAGCTGGCGCCGTAGCGTTCCAGGTAGCCCATCCGGGTGGGAGACCCGGTGGTGAGACCGTTATAGAGAAGGAGAAGCCCGATAAAGGCGAGGACCGGGACGGGAAGAGCGAGGGCGTTTTTGCGCATCCGCCCGTCCCGGCTTTTTATCAGGCGGCCGGCGAAGAAAAGCAGGAAGACGAGCGAAAAGACAAGCGCGTTGAGCGGCCGGACGAGGAAGGCGATTCCCCAGCTCGACCCGGCGGCCAGCCCCAGGCCCGGGGACGGCCGGCGGAGAAAGCGGAAGAGCAAAAGAAGGAAAAGCGTGTTGAAAAAAAGGCTCGAGGAATGGGACATCAGGGTCGACGACATGAGCAGAAACCAGGGTGAGACGGCCGCCAGAAGGGCCGCCAAAAGGCCGACCTCGCGGCCGTATATCTCTCGGCCGAGCAGGAAAAGAAGGAAGACGGTCAGGGCCGCCAGCACCGGGTTGACGAGCCAGGGGGCGCGCAGCAGGAGGCCGGGGACGAGGAGCAGCGGATAGCCGGGCGGGTAGATGCTGTACCACTTCCCGTTGTTGATGATATGGGGAAAGTCAAAGAACTCCCTGGCGCAGGGCGAGGGAGCGTAGAGCCGGCCCGAATGAAAGAGCCTGGCCTGGAAAAGATAGGCGACCTCGTCGTTGACGTGGGGAACGCGCTCGAAGACGAGCGCCGAAAAGAGGCCGCAGAAAACGAAGACGAAGGAGCCGGCCAGCATGACCGGAAGGGGGATCGCCGGTTTTTTCTCCGCCGGGCTCGCGTCCATCCGGCCTCATTCTAATCGCATCCGGCCGGCGCTTGCAAGCCTGTTGAGCTGATGGGCTATCTCCGTTCCGGTGATTTGAGGGGTGATCAAAGCGGGGCGTCACGGCGCGGAATTGTGGTATAATCCCCCCCAGCCGGAAATGCGGACAATCCTCCTGGGCTTGATCTACATCATCCTGATCTTCGTGCTTCTCTTCGCCCTGCTCATCTTCTGGCCTTTCGGGTTGCGCGAGCCTCTCCTGCGTCTGGGCAAATGGGCCATGAGCCTGGCCCCCGGCATCCTGGGGATTGAGATCCATGTCTCCGGGCTGGAGACGATCGACAGAAAAGCGAAGTACATATTCATGTCCAACCATCTCAGCTTTCTCGACGGGCCGCTGCTCTTCCTCCTCATCCCCCAGTCCGTCCGGGTCATCTTGAAGAAGCAGGTCTTCCGCATCCCCGTCGTCGGGCAGGGGATGCGGTTCGTCGGGTTCGTCCCCGTTGACCGCAAGAGAGCCCGGGGCGGAAAAAAGAGCATCGGGCAGGCCGCCTCCCTGATGCGGGAAAAGGCGTATTCCTACCTGATTTTCCCCGAGGGCACGAGGACTCGGGACGGACGTCCCCAGCCCTTCCGGCGGGGCGGCTTCTTCCTGGCACTGGAAAGCGGGGCGGCGATCGCCCCGATCACCATCAGCGGGACGTACGAGCTGATGCCCCGAGGAGCGATGTTCGCAAAGAGAGGCGCAATCGACGTCCTCTTCCATCCGCCCGTTCCCACGGCGGGCTACAACCAGAACACCATGCAGGCGCTCGTCGATAAGGTCAGGGACACCATCGTCTCCGGCCTTCCGGCGTGAAGGGAGATCGCGATGGAATATCGGAACGTCCCGGAGGAGATCAGCCGCCTCTTGGAGGATTTCCTCCACGAGAAAGGGCTTCTCCTCGAGAAATCGACGCATGCCCTGGTGAAGGCACTAAAGGCGGGCCGCAAACTCCTCGTCTTCGGCAACGGCGGAAGCGCCGCCGAGGCGCAGCACCTGGCGGCCGAGCTCGTGAACAAGTTCTCCCGGCCCCGAAAGCCGCTGCGGGCCCTTGCCCTGACGACCGACACGTCGACGCTGACCTCGATCGCCAACGACTCGTCCTACGACTCCATTTTCAGCCGCCAGGTCGAGGCGCTCGGCGATGAAGGGGATGTCGCCCTGGCCCTCTCGACGAGCGGGACGTCGCCGAACATCGTCGAGGGACTCAAGGCGGCCCGGAAGAAAAAGATGCTGACGGTTGCCCTTACCGGTGAAGGCGGCGGCAAGCTCGGCCCCCTGGCCGATTTCCTGCTGGACGTCCCCTCCCGGCACACCCCGAGGATCCAGGAGGTCCACCTGGTGATCCTTCACCTGATCGCCCAGGAGCTGGACGATCAGCTCGCTTCGTGAAAGCAGCGGGCGCGGTTATTCTTCTTCCCAGATGATCTTCTTGATATCAGTGGCCCCGCCCGTCCCGCTGTTGAATAGATAACAGGAGACGCCGTCCAGCAGGCGGCCGAAACCGGCCTTCTGAATCTCCAGCTTCTCTCCCGCTTTGAAGAGCAAATGGGGGTTGTAAAAGAGCTGGGGCCTGGCCGGGCTCAAGGCCTTCTTGGCGCCGGCGGTTTCGCCGCTTTCGAGAATGCGCAGGGCTTCGTCCTTGGAGAGCTTGACCGCCGCCGGGGAGACGGGGTCGTTGCGCAGGATGAAAATCCAGCTGAGCTCGGTCCGCTTGGCATAGGCGGACTTCCCCCCGATCCAATATGGATCGAGCATGGCATGGGCCTCGGGCGAAGCCTTGTAACAAAACAGCGAGCCGCGGTCCAGCCGGCAGTCGTCCTGCCTCAGGCAATCGGCGTTCTTGCAGTCATCCTTTTGGGTGACCACGTTCTCGCATTTGCTGCCGTCAAAGAGGGAGGCCAGCCGGGGGAAGGCCTCGACGGTGTTCGTGGCCATGAAAAGCTTCCGTTCGACGCAGTCGGCCGAGGCCTTTCCCGCCGACTGGCGGACGAAGACGATATCGTTCGCGTGAAGACGCAGGCGCTTGTCCCCGAGGAGTTCGTAAAAGAGCTCGGTCTTGCGCGTCCCCGGAGGGCCGACGAGGATCAGCCCCTTTCCTCCCGCGTCGGCCGACATGCCGCGCACGGCGCAGACGCCGAAGAGCCGTTCCGAGGCGTCCATGACCAGGCCCAGGGCGAGGCTCCTCAGGGGGCCGTAGTTGTCGGTGTTGACGATGACGCCTGTCTTTGTTTCTGAGTTATAAAAAACCCGCGGCTCCCGGCCGGCGATGCCGTCCACTGCATAGATGACTCCATGGGGCTCCAGGTCGGCCTCGATCTGGGCGGGAGACCAGTTCTCCACCCAGAAGTCATAGAGGTGCGAGACGTTGGTCCGGAGCTGGACGATGACGCCGGAGATGTTGGCGTTCCACTCATAGTAATTCTCGGGAGTGAGATGACCGTCCATCTCGGCGACGAGGGCGTCTCTCACCTTGGTCGTGACTGTGGCCTCGACCGGGACGGATTTTTTCACCCGGGTGACCGCGTTGCTCAGGGCGACCCGCCTGACCTTCTTCGGCGTCTTGAGCTTGGCCATGGCCTCGCTGATGCGGTCCAGGCCCTTTTCCAGGTTTTCCATGGAGGTGGCATAGGAGAGCCGGATGTTCGCGTCGGCGCCGAAGGAATCGCCCGGCACGATGGCCACCCGGGCCTCCTTCAGAAGATAGTAGGCCAGCCCGTAGGAATTGCGGATCTGGACGCCGCCGGCCTCCATGTTGTAGTAGGCCGAAAAATTGGGGAACAGGTAGAACGCGCCCTGCGGCTTGAAGCAGGACACATGGGGGATCGCCCGCAGCCGCATGAGGCAGTAGTTCCGGCGCCTCTGGAACTCGGCGACCATCTTCGAGACCTCGTACTGCGGTCCGCTCAGGGCCTCCAGGCTGGCATACTGGGAGATGGAGCAGGGGTTGGAGGTGGAATGGCTCTGGACCTTGGCCATGCCGTTGATGATCTCGGCCGGACCCAGGGCATAGCCGATCCGCCAGCCCGTCATCGAATAGGACTTGGAAACCCCGTTGACGACGACCGTCTTTTTCTTGACATCCTCGCCCAGCGACGCGAAACTCCGGAACTCGAAATCGTCGAAGATGAGCTTGCCGTAGATCTCGTCGGCGATCACGAACACGTCCTCGCCCCGGACGACCTCGGCGAGCGCTTCAAGCTGGGCCTTGGAGTAGGCGGCGCCGGTCGGGTTGGAGGGGTTGTTGAGGATGATCGCCTTGGTCGACGGGTTGATCGCCGCCTTGAGCTCCTCGGGAGTCATGACGAACCCGTTTTCCTCTCGGGTCTTGACGAAGACCGGCTTTCCCTTGGCCAGGATGACGGCCATCGGATAGGTCACCCAGTAGGGAGCCGGGATGATGACCTCCTCCCCCTCGTCGATCAGGGCCTGGAAGATGAGAAAGAGCGAGGCCTTAGCGCCGGGCGAGACGATGACCTGGTTCAGCTCGTAGCCGAGGCCGTAGTCCTCCTTCATCCGGGCGAGGACCGCCTTCTTGAGGGCCGGGATGCCCTCGTTTTCCGTGTACCTGGTGTAGTTCTGCTGGATGGCCCGGATGCCGGCCGCCTTGGCGTTCTCCGGGGTGGGGAAATCGGGCTCGCCGACGCTGAGGTCGACGATGTCAATCCCCTCGGCCCTCATGGCCTTGGCCTTGGC
>Ga0316622_100000523_pt1 | contig 22506 bp, 21 predicted proteins | sample OWC_Aug_OW2_C1_D_FD_207646 | JGI IMG/M metagenome (GOLD analysis project Ga0316622, IMG submission 207646) | Wetland soil microbial communities from Old Woman Creek delta, Ohio, United States - OWC_Aug_OW2_C1_D5_C | ecosystem: Environmental > Terrestrial > Soil > Wetlands | place: USA: Ohio... | reverse complement strand
GTCGGCAACACTCCGCTGGTGCGCCTGCAGCGCCTGCCCGGCAAGACCTCCAACACCATCCTCGCCAAACTCGAGGGCAACAACCCGGCCGGCTCGGTGAAAGACCGGCCGGCGTTGAGCATGATCCGGCACGCCGAGGCGCGCGGCGAGATCCGGCCCGGCGATACCCTGATCGAGGCCACCTCCGGCAATACCGGCATCGCACTGGCGATGGCCGCAGCCATGAAGGGCTACCGCATGGTGCTGGTGATGCCGGAAAACCAGAGCCTCGAGCGGCGCGCGACCATGAAAGCGTTCGGGGCCGAGCTGGTGCTGGTATCAAAGGCGGCTGGCATGGAGGGCGCACGCGACCGGGCCGAGCAGATGCAGCGCGACGGCCGCGGCCGGCTGCTCGACCAGTTTGCCAATCCCGACAACCCGCGCGCCCACTACGAAGGCACCGGACCGGAGATCTGGCGCGACACCGAGGGTCGGGTTACGCACTTCGTCAGCTCGATGGGCACGACCGGCACGATCATGGGAACCTCGCGCTTTCTGAAGGAGAAGAACCCGACGATCCAGATCGTCGGCGTGCAGCCGAGCGAAGGTTCGCAGATCCCGGGTATCCGCGCCTGGCCGCAGGCCTACCTGCCGAAGATCTTCGACCGGCAGCGGGTCGATCGCATCATGGAGGTCTCACAGCTTGACGCTGAAGACATGACCCGCCGGCTGGCGCGCGAAGAGGGGATCTTCTGCGGCGTCTCCTCGGGCGGCGCAACCCTGGCGGCACTGCGGCTGTCCCGGGAACTTGAGAACGCCGTGATCGTGACCATCATCTGCGATCGCGGCGACCGCTATCTGTCCACCGGCGTATTCCCGGACTGAAAACAGCCCAACGCAGAGGCGCAGAGAAAACAGGATGGTTTGCTTGAATGATATCTTTTGGTTTTCTCCGCGCCTCTGCGCCTCCGCGTTGAGTTTTTATCTTAAATGAACATACTCGTCTTCGACATCGAAACCATCCCCGACCTGGCCACCGGCCGCCGGCTGTACGGGCTCGAAGGCCTGAACGACGCCGATGTCGGCAAGATCATGTTCCACAAGCGCCGCGAAGAAACCGGCGACTCGGAATTCCTGCGCCACCACCTGCACCGGATCGTGGCCATTTCGGTGGTGCTGCGGCGCGCCGACCAGCTGCGGGTGTGGTCGCTCGGCGACGAGCACTCCGACGAGGCCGACCTGATCCGTCGCTTCTACGACGGGCTCGACAAGTACGCGCCGACGCTGGTCACCTGGAACGGCAGCGGCTTCGATCTGCCGGTGCTGCATTACCGCTCGCTGGTGCACGGCATCGCGGCGCCGCGCTACTGGGACACCGGCGAGCTCGACCGCGACTTCAAGTGGAACAATTACATCAGTCGCTTCCACTGGCGCCACACCGACCTGATGGACGTGCTCGCCGGCTACCAGCCGCGCGCCAGCGCGCCGCTCGACGACATCGCCCAGATGCTCGGCCTGCCCGGCAAGCTCGGCATGGACGGCTCGCAGGTGTGGAGCGCCTACCAGGCCGGCCGGCTCGGGGAAATCCGCGACTACTGCGAGACCGACGTGCTCAACACCTATCTCGTGTACCTGCGCTTCGAGCTGCTGCGCGGCAATCTCGACCAGCCGGGGTACGAGCGCGAGGTCGCACGTGTGCGCGAGCTGCTGAAGACCGAGGACCGGCCGCACTGGCGGGCGTTTCTCGAGGCCTGGAAGTGACCGAAACGGCGCACCGCAGAGACGCGGAGACGCAGAGAAAGGCCTTATCGGAACCGCTTCGCTTATTTGCGTGCAGACCCCAAGCCGCTCGGCACTTGATGCGACTCTTCTTTCTCCTGCTTTTCTCCGCGCCTCCGCGCCTCCGCGGTGAGCAGTTCTATTCATGAAGCCCGGCGACATCACCACGGTTACGGTCGAGTCCCTCACCCACGAGGGCCTCGGGGTCGCGCGCGTCGACGGCAAGGCGGTGTTCATCGACGGCGCGCTGCCTGGCGAGCGCGTGCGCTTGCGGGTCACGAAACGGCGCAAGAGTTACGACCTGGGCCGGGCCGAGGAAATCCTCGAGCGCTCGCCCGAACGGGTCGAGCCGCGCTGCCGCTACTTCGGCGTGTGCGGCGGCTGCAGCATGCAGCACCTGCGCGCGGAATCGCAGCTCCCGGCCAAGGAGCGGGTGCTGCGTGACAACCTGCAGCGCATCGGCAAGGTCGAGCCCGAGACCTGGCTGGCGCCGCTGACCGGTCCGCACTGGGGTTATCGGCGCAAGGCGCGCCTCGGCGTGCGCGTGGTCGAAAAGAAGGGCGGGGTGATCGTCGGGTTCCGCGAGCGCAACAGCTCGTTCATTACGCCGCTCACCTCCTGTGAAGTGCTGGACCCGCGGGTGAGCGCACTGCTGCCGGCGCTGCGCGAGCTGATTGCCGGCCTGTCGTCACCCGACCGCATCCCGCAGATCGAAGTCGCGGTCGGAGATGAGGCCGTGGCGCTGGTATTCCGCCACCTGGTACCGCTGACCGATGCCGACGACGGACGTCTGGCGGAGTTTGCCCGTGCGCACGGCGTGCAGGTTCTGCTCCAGCCGGGACGCCCCGATGCGCTGGTGGCGGTGTGGCCGGCGCAGCCAGAGCCGCTGCATTACGCGTTGCCCGAGTTCGATGTCGCGTTGGAATTCGCACCGGCCGATTTCGTACAGGTCAATGCCGAACTCAACCGTGCCATGGTGCGGCAGGCGCTGGCGCTGCTCGACCCGCAGCCGGGCGACCGGGTGCTCGATCTGTTCTGCGGACTGGGCAATTTCACCCTGCCGCTGGCGCGCCGCAGCGGCCGGGTGCTGGGCATCGAGGCCGATGCCGCGCTGGTCTCGAAAGCACGCCACAACGCCGAACGCAACGGCATCACCAATGCCGAGTTCCGCCAGGCGGATCTGTACGGTGCCGATGCGCCCGATCCATGGGGCGAGCAGGCCTATGAAAAATGGCTGCTTGATCCGCCGCGCACTGGCGCTATCGAGGTGGTCAAGCGACTCCCCGTCAGCGGTGGCCCACGCCGCATCGTCTACGTCTCCTGCAATCCCGCCACCCTGGCACGCGACAGCGAGCTGCTGGTGCACGCAAAGGGCTATCGGTTGCGCGCCGCCGGGGTCATGGACATGTTCCCGCAGACCAGCCACGTCGAGGCCATGGCCCTGTTCGAGCGGGCCGACTGACCGCATAATCCGCATCCATGCTGATCGAAGTGCATGTGCCGAGCCAGACCCTGCGTCTCAAGGACGACGGCGGGCGCGTGCTCATGGAGCGGCGCATCTCCACCGGGCGCAAGGGTGTGGGCGAGGTGAACGGCAGCGAGCAGACGCCGCGCGGCTGGCACCAGGTGCGCGCCAAGATCGGCGCCGGCCAGCCCGAAAACGCGGTGTTCGTGGCGCGGCGCCCGACCGGCGAGATCTACCATCCGGAGCTGCGCCAGCAGTATCCAAACCGTGACTGGATTTTGACCCGCATCCTGTGGCTGTCGGGCCTGGAGCCGGGCAGGAACCGGCTCGGGCAGGTCGATACCATGCGGCGGTTCATTTATATCCATGGCTGCCCGGATGACGACCCGATGGGCGTTCCCGGCTCGCGCGGCTGCGTGAAGATGCGCAATCGCGACCTCATCGAGCTGTTCGACCGGGTGCCGGTCGGCACCCGCGTCCATATCCAGGCCGAAGACTGATGTCGCTCGGACCGGTCATGCTGGACGTCGCCGGCCTTGAGCTCACGGCCGAGGAGCGCGAGCGCCTGCGCCACCCGCTCACCGGCGGCGTGATCCTGTTCGCGCGCAATTACGCCACGCCTGAGCAGGTGGAGCGGCTGGTGCACGATATCCATACCGTGCGCAGCCCGCCGCTGCTGGTGGCGGTGGACCACGAGGGCGGGCGGGTGCAGCGTTTTCGCGCCGGGTTCACGACCCTGCCGGCGGTGGCGCGTTTCGGCGAGGTCTGGGACGAGAACCCGAAGCGCGCGCACCGCCTGGCCGAGACTGCCGGCTGGCTGATGGCGAGCGAGCTGCGCGCGGTGGGGGTGGATTTCAGCTTCGCGCCGGTGCTGGACGTCGACCGCGGCATCAGCAAGGTGATCGGCGACCGCGCGTTCCATGCCAGCCCGGACGCGGTCGCCGACCTGGCCCACGCCTACATGACCGGTATGCACCGCGCCGGCATGGCCGCCACCGGCAAGCATTTTCCCGGGCACGGCGGGGTCGAGGCGGATTCGCACGTGGCGGTACCGGTGGACGGGCGCAGCTACCAGGACATCTACCTGGAAGACATTGTCCCGTTCGAGCGCATGATTGCCTACGGCCTCGAGGGCATTATGCCGGCACACGTGATTTTCTCCGCCGTCGACCCGCAGCCGGCCGGATTTTCCCGGTTCTGGCTGCAAAAGGTGTTGCGCCAGGAACTGGGTTTCGAGGGCGTGATCTTCAGCGACGACCTCTCCATGGAGGGTGCCAAGGTGGCCGGCGGGGTGGTGAGCCGGGCGCAGGCGGCGCTGGCGGCCGGCTGCGATATGGTGCTGGTCTGCAACGACCCGGCGGCGGCCGGCGAGCTGCTCGATGGTCTCGGTCCGCACGACGACCCAGCCGCGCGTCTGCGCCTGGCGCACATGCACGGCCGCCACCCGGTGAGCCGCGCCGAGCTGCTGGCCGACGCCGGCTACCGCGAGGCGGTGCGGGCGGTGGGCAACCTCGCCTGATGGTTGTACAATTCGCGGCCCCGCCGCCTGCGGACGGGGCTACACTATATTGACTGGGGTTAGGGCAGAAGGGGGTATCCGGCGTTGGCTGATCTGATCCAACCGCTCAAGAAGTTGAAGCTCGAAAGCTTCAACAATCTCACCAAGACCTTGAGCTTCAATATCTACGACATCTGCTACGCGCAGAGCGAAAAGGCCCAGCGCGAGTACATCGCCTACATCGACGAGGCGTACAACGCCGAGCGCCTGACCCAGATACTGTCCGAGGTGTCGCAGATCATCGGCGCCAACATCCTCAACATCGCCCACCAGGATTACGACCCGCAGGGCGCCAGCGTCACCATGCTGATCTCCGAGCTGCCGATCCACGAGGAGCCGCAGAACCCGGAGGCGCCGGGGCCGCTGCCGGGCGCGGTGCCGGGCAGCCCGAGCCCGCAGGAGTCGCTGGCCCTGGAGCCGGCCAAGGAATCGGTAGTGGCGCACCTCGACAAGAGCCACATCACCGTTCACACCTACCCGGAATCGCACCCGGACAACGGCATCGCCACGTTCCGCGCCGATATCGACGTGTCGACCTGCGGCAAGATCTCGCCGCTGCGGGCCCTGAACTACCTTATACACAGCTTCGAGTCGGACATAGTGATCACCGACTACCGGGTGCGCGGTTTTACCCGTGACGTGAAGGGTGTGAAGCACTACATCGACCACAAGATCAACTCGATCCAGAACTTCGTCGACAAGGAGACCCTGGGGCGCTACCAATCGATGGACGTGAACGTCTACCAGGAAAACATCTTCCACACCAAGATGATGCTCAAGGACTTCAACCTGAACAGCTACCTGTTCGGCATCACCGAGGCCGATCTCAGCGCGGCCGAGAAGAAGCTGGTCGTGCACCGCCTGCAGCACGAGATCACTGAAATCTACAACGGCACCAACATCCCCAGCACGCCAAAGTAATAGCGACTGGCGCAGCATTGAAAAGCGGGCCTGCAGGTCCGCTTTTTTGTTTTCAGAAATAGGGATGGGTACATATTTATATCATTAAAAAACAGGTATTTGCTTAACTATTCTAGTGCTAAATCTAGGCACGTTTTTCTGCTAAAGTGGTCGCCGGCCATAACAAAATTCACCCCGGTCGCCGACATGCCTGCCTTCAACATTCACTGCGTCGACTGCCCACGACTGGCCAGCCATCTGGCGCATGTGCGTGAGAGTCATCGCGGCTACCATGCCCGCCCGGTGGCACCGTTCGGCGACCGCGCTGCGCGCCTGCTGATCGTCGGTCTGGCCCCGGGCATGCACGGCGCCAACCGCACCGGCCGGCCGTTCACCGGCGACTATGCCGGAATCCTCCTTTACCAGACCCTGCACAAGCACGGCCTTGCCAGCGCACCCGAGGCGGTCAGTCGCAAGGACGGCCTGGAACTGCACGACTGCCGCATTACCAACGCGGTCAAATGCCTGCCGCCGGAAAACAAGCCGACCTCCGACGAGATTCGCACCTGTAACCGCTTTCTCGCCGCCGAACTCAGGGCCTTGCCCGAAAACGCGGTGATCCTGGCGCTCGGCCAGATCGCGCACAAGGCGGTGCTGCAGGCGTTCAAGCTGAAACAGGTCGACTACGCCTTCGGCCACGGCGCCGAGCACCGGCTGCCCGACGGCCGGCGGCTGATCGATTCCTATCACTGCAGCCGCTACAACACCCAGACCGGGCGGCTGACCACGGCCATGTTCGACAAGGTGGTGGCGCGCGCCCGCGCGTGCCTGCGGCCATGAGCTTCGATCCCAAGACCTTCGCCCGCAGCCTGGGTGAGGTCCCCGGGGTCTACCGCATGCTCAACGAGCACGGCGAGGTGCTGTACGTCGGCAAGGCGCGCAGCCTGCGCAAACGGGTCGGCAGCTATTTCGCGCGCGCCGGCCGCAACCCGCGCATCGAAGCCATGCTGCGGCAGGTGGCCAATATCGAGGTCACGGTCACGCACAGCGAGATCGAGGCGCTGCTGCTTGAAGACAACCTGATCAAGAGTCTCCGGCCGCGCTACAACATCCAGCTGCGCGACGACAAGAGCTACCCGTACATTCTCATCTCCGACCACGAATTTCCGCGGCTCGGCTTCCATCGCGGTGCACGCCGCGATCCGGGCCGTTACTTCGGCCCGTACCCGTCGGCCTCGAGCGTGCGCGAAACCCTCAGCCTGCTGCAGAAGGTGTTCCCGGTGCGTCAGTGCGAGGACAGCTTTTTCCGCAACCGCTCGCGCCCGTGTCTGCAATTCCAGATCAAGCGCTGCACCGCGCCGTGCGTGGGCTATGTCAGTCCCGAGACCTACGCCGAGGACGTGCGCCATGCCGCACTGTTTCTCGATGGCCAGAGCCGCGCCATCATCGACGAGATGGCGCGGCGCATGGACGAGGCATCGGCACGCCTGGATTTCGAGGGCGCGGCCCGCTACCGCGACCGGATCACAGCGCTGCGGCGCATCCAGGAGCGCCAGGCGGTGAGCGGCGAGTCCGGCGATGCCGACGTCATTGCCCTGGCGCAGGAAAGTGGCGAGGCCTGTATCAGCGTCACCTTCATCCGCAACGGCCGCAATCTCGGCGCCAAGGCCTTCTTTCCCCGGCTCGGCAGCGACACCGATCCCGGTGCCATCCTGGCCGGTTTTCTCACCCAGTATTACCTCGGCAAGTCGGTACCGGCCCACATCTATCTCAGCCACGCCGCGGCGGACAGTGACTGGCTGGAGGCCGCTTTTGCCGAGCAGACCGGGCACCGGGTGGAGCTGGTCGCGCGGCCGCGCGGCATACGCCGCCGCTGGGTGCAGCTCGCCGAGCTCAATGCCCAGGACGGGCTGCGTCGCCGCCTGCACGATCGTGCCAGCCTGCGCAGCCGCTTCGAGGCCTTGCAGGAGGCCCTGGCGCTGGACGCGGTGCCGGAGCGCATCGAGTGTTTCGACATCAGCCACACCGGTGGCGAGGCCACCGTGGCCTCCTGCGTGGTGTTTACGCCCGACGGTCCGCTGAAGTCCGATTATCGCCGCTTCAATATCGAGGGCATCACCCCCGGAGACGATTACGCCGCCATGCACCAGGCCCTGAGCCGACGCTATCGGCGCGCGCTGGAGGCCGGCGAGGGCGACGGCCGGGGGCTGCCGGACCTGCTGCTGATCGATGGCGGCAAAGGCCAGCTCAACGCCGCCGAGAGCGCGCTGGCCGAACTCGGCGCCAGCGGACTGCGACTGGTCGGGGTCGCCAAGGGCGAGGAGCGCAAACCCGGTCTGGAGCAGCTTTTCTTGTCCGGGCAGGAGGGCGCCACTATACTGCCGGCGGACTCGCTGGCACTGCATCTGATCCAGCAGGTACGCGATGAGGCACACCGTTTTGCCATCAGCGGCCATCGCCAGCGCCGGGCCCGTGCCCGCACGTCCTCGGTTCTGGAGGAGATCCCCGGGGTCGGCGAGCGGCGCCGCCAGGCGCTGCTGCGCCACCTGGGCGGGCTGCAGGAAGTGACCCGCGCCGGGGTCGATGAGCTGGCCGGGGTGCCGGGCATCAGCCCGGAGCTCGCGCGCCGCATTTACGCAACCTTTCACGACGACGAGGGCTGACGGTGCTCTGGAACGCGCCCAACGTGCTGACCGTGCTGCGGATCGTGGCGATCCCGGTGTTCATCGTGGCCTTCTATCTTCCGTATACCTGGGCGCCGGCAGCCACCGTAATCCTGTTCGTGCTAGCGGCCCTGACCGACTGGCTGGACGGCTACCTGGCGCGGCGCCTGAACCAGTCCTCGCCCTTCGGCGCGTTCCTCGACCCGGTGGCCGACAAGCTGATGGTGGCGAGCGCGCTGGTGCTGCTGGCCGCCGACGCCCGTATCCAGGCGCAGGTGATCGACCACCGGCTGTTCGCCATCGTGGTCCTGATCATCATCGGCCGCGAGATCACGGTTTCGGCGCTGCGCGAGTGGATGGCCGAGCTCGGCGCCCGGGCGCGGGTGGCGGTATCGATCCTCGGCAAGCTCAAGACCACCGGCCAGATGATCGCGATCCCGTTTCTGCTCTACCGCGAATCGATCTGGGGCTTGCCGGTGCTTCAGATCGGCGAGCTGCTGCTGTACCTGGCGGCGGGGCTGACGCTGTGGTCGATGGTGGTATACATCCGCGCCGCCTGGCCGACCCTGACCGGGGCGCGTCCGGGCGGCGGGCCGGCTTGACAGTCATCGGGCAGACCGTAAAATGTCGCCTTCTTACGCGGGCATAGCTCAGTTGGTAGAGCGCGACCTTGCCAAGGTCGAGGTCGAGGGTTCGAGCCCCTTTGCCCGCTCCAGACCCAAGAAAAGGGGAGGCGATGTCCTCCCCTTTTTTATCCCCCGGGTCTATGGTCCTGCACAGGGCTGGGTGGCAGAGTGGTCATGCAGCGGACTGCAAATCCGTGTACGCCGGTTCAATTCCGACCCCAGCCTCCATCTTTCTCGCTTATCCGCAAGGCGTATTGCCGGGCGCTGACCACCGAACAGCCCGAGTGGCGGAATTGGTAGACGCAAGGGACTTAAAATCCCTCGACCGCAAGGTCATGCCGGTTCGATCCCGGCCTCGGGCACCAATACCGGCGGAGTGATGTTGCGGCAGATCAGGCCGCCGCCGAGGCTGCCTCAACCGCGGCATTGCCGGGCGACCTAAGCTGAGCATTCTTGAGCAGCAGGGCGGTCTGACTGAATCCGGCCTGAGTGGCGGCGTCGAGCGCCGTCATCCCGGCGCCATCGCGGGCGGCGACGTCTGCGCCGTTGTCGAGCAACAATTTCACCACCAGCGCCTGACCCGTCGCTGCCGCCACCACCAGCGGCAGCTGGCCTTTTTCGTCCCTGAAATTGGGATTGATGCCGGCGCTGATCAGCGAATACACCATCGACGCATGCCCCTTGGCCGCCGCCTGGCACAGGGTGCGCGAGCCGTGGGTGCTGTTGATCTGGGCGATCGGTTTGACACCCTTCGGGAGCCGGATCATGAAATTGATGAACGAAGTGGCAACCATCGCAAAAAGGGCGAACAACATAATCTGCGGGTCAACGCCGAATTCCTGGGCCAGGTCCGCCGGCAGATTGGCGCCGACTGCCAGGATGGCAATGACCAGCACCAGGGTGAACGTCAGGTAGCGGACCAGCGACACCGCAACGACTCCGACCAGACCCAGCAGCAGGTAGGTCTGATTAATACCGAGTTGCGCCATGGTGCCCTCGGGCAGGTTGGCGGCAATGCTCATGATGGTGACGATCAGCACCAGAACCACGTCTTTCGTGAGCGGAGAGATCATTATTTTTGATGTCATAAAGAGTTGCCTTGGCTCCCAGAATCGATCTTGGCGATGCGGTCATTAATTCCCAGCTTAGGACAAAAACCGGCCCGGTGGGGCGCCCCGAGAATAAACGTGCAAGAAGCGTGCGAATCGTAAAACGTGTGATTTGAGCGCCGACGGCGGGTTTTGCCCAACCGATCGACGGTAAGGGACGCCGGGTCGGTCAAGACCCTGGCTGTAGGTGGCCGGTGCGGCCGCACGGTTCTGGTGGTTTTCGTCGGACGACTGAGCTGTGACAGCTAGCTCGAGGGCGTGCTGGCAAATGCCTTCAAGGTAACTTTTGAGCTGCGGCGGGGTGCTCCCGCCGGCATAAGGTCGCGCCATATGGCGAGCCGGGCTCGACGCGGTGGCCGCGATGGTGCGTACCAGCTTCTGGCGTTCCTTGTCGTGTCCTGCCTGCTCGAGACCCCTTGGACCCGCGAACCACACACCGACCCCGCTGCCGTCGCCCGGTGCACCCACGCCATGTTTAGGGATGCGCGGCGCGAGGGTGGGCGGATCAAGGGTGACATAGCGGGATCGCGCCAAGTCTATAAATGCCGCGCCAGCGGCTCAGGCATAGCTGCCAATAATTTGACATAATATACATTATGCGAACTATAATTCGGTAGTGGTTTGCCCGCGCCTAGGCCGCAGGCACCCCCTATCTGATCGCCGTTTTATGCGCGGTGGCCTCGACCCAGACTGCCGAAACCACGGCCAGAATCACCGGACCAACCACACCGGCCTTAAGCACATTGCGCCCGACGCCGCCCGCGATATTCGCCAGCTCGCCGGAGAAGCGATTAACCCAGTGACCGAGCTCGGTGCGCAACCAGGTCGGGTCGGCCGCGTACTGCTGAAACAGTTCCGTCAGGCGCTCGCCGAGCCACGGCAGTTCCCGGACGAGCTGCGGCAGTTCGGGCGGTCCGGCGCTGAGCCGCAGGCTGATCGCTCCATAGGCGATCATCAGTTCTTCGGCCAGGGTGCGCGCGAGAAACAGCACCGGCAGCAGCAGTGCCGCGATCAGTGCCACGGTCATCAGCAAGGCGCTGACGGTTGCATGGCCCCGCAGCGGTTTCTGCAGCCGGACATACAACGACCAGCTTACGTATGCCAGAATGGCCGCCCACAACAGCGGCTCCAGGAACGGTTCCAGCACCCGATAGGCCGCGATGCACAGCGCAGCCAGCAGCCCCGCCAACACCACTCTTCGCCCCGTCGGAGTTACGATGGTCTCGTTGGTCATTTCGTTCGTCCTCGATGACGCATGCGCGGCGATTCGTTCAGGCGCAAACTGATCGCCGCTATTCTGAGGCGTGCCAATGCTGCGGTCCATCCGTGCGCGAACATCGCCTGAGCGCTGACCAGCGGTTTTGTCACAGCGACAAATGCGCTAGATTGCAGTCTGACTGACCGGCATGCTGTGCGCAGGTGCACCGCGCCACAGTGGCCGCGTCAGCCAGGGCGCACAGCTGCCCAGGAGAACGAGTACATGCCCATGACCGGGGTCGAGCGCGTTATCTACGGCGCGAGTCTGCTGACGGAACACGACATCTATCTTTTTCGTCAGGGCACGCATACCCGGTTGTACGAAAAGCTCGGTGCGCACCCGGGTGCCCTTAATGCCGTCGATGGAACCCACTTTGCCGTGTGGGCGCCGAATGCCGAATCGGTATCGGTCATCGGCAGTTTCAACGACTGGCGCTCCGGCTCGCACCCGCTGCAAGTCCGCGCCGACGGCTCCGGAATCTGGGAAGGCTTCATTCCCGGCGTTGGCCGGGGCGCGCTGTACAAGTACCACCTGCAATCGCGGCAGCACGGCTATCGCGTTGAAAAGGCCGATCCGTTCGCGTTTCGGACCGAAAGCCCGCCGCGCACGGCGTCGGTGGTATGGGACCTGGCCTATACCTGGTCCGACGGCGACTGGATGCAGCGGCGGGCCCAAGCCAACACCCTGCAGGCGCCGATGTCGACCTATGAGGTGCATCTCGGATCGTGGCGCCGGGTGCCGCACGAGCACAATCGCTCCCTCTCCTACCGCGAGGCCGCGCAGCAGCTGGCGGACCATCTGCACGAGACCGGGTTCACGCACGTCGAGTTCATGCCGCTTACCGAGCATCCGTTCTACGGCTCCTGGGGCTACCAGACCACCGGCTACTTCGCGCCCACGGCGCGTTACGGCGAGCCGCAGGACTGCATGTACATGATCGACGAACTGCACCGCAACGGCATTGGCGTGATTCTCGACTGGGTGCCGTCGCATTTTCCCACCGACACCCACGGCCTGGCGTTTTTCGACGGCACCTACCTGTTCGAACACGCCGATCCGAAGCGCGGCTACCATCCGGAATGGAGTTCGAGCATCTTCAACTACGGTCGCCACGAGGTGCGCTCGCTGCTGATTTCGAGCGCGCTGTTCTGGCTCGACAAATACCATATCGACGGGCTGCGTGTGGACGCGGTGGCGTCGATGCTGTATCTCGACTATGCGCGCAAGCAAGGCGAATGGATCCCGAATGTCTATGGCGGCAAGGAGGATCTCGATGCCATCCACTTCCTGCGCCTGCTGAACGAGGCCGTGTACCGCGACCATCCGGGCGCGCAGACCATCGCCGAGGAATCGACCGCCTGGCCCATGGTCTCGCGGCCGACCTACCTCGGCGGTTTGGGGTTCGGCATGAAGTGGAACATGGGCTGGATGCACGACACCCTGCACTACTTCAGCCGCGACCCGGTGTACCGCAAGCACCATCACGACCAGCTCACCTTCAGCATCTGGTATGCCTTCAACGAGAACTTCGTGCTGCCGCTGTCGCACGATGAGGTCGTGCACGGCAAGGGCTCGCTGCTTGCCAATATGCCGGGTGACGACTGGCAGAAGTTCGCCAATATGCGCGCCCTCTTCGGCTACATGTGGACCCACCCCGGCAAGAAACTGCTGTTCATGGGATGCGAGTTCGGCCAGTGGCGCGAATGGAACCACGACACCAGCCTCGACTGGCACCTGCTCGATTATGCCCCGCACCGCGGCCTGCAGCGCTGGGTGCAGGATCTCAACCGCGTGTACCGCGCCGAGCCGGCGTTACACGAGCGCGATTTCACCGCGGACGGGTTCGAATGGGTCGACGTGCACGACTGGGAGTCGAGCGTGGTCAGCTACCTGCGCCACAGCACCGATCGGCGCCGCTCGGTGCTGGTGGTGTGCAACTTCACGCCGGTACCACGCGCCAATTATCGTATCGGGGTACCGCACGCCGGCCACTGGAAGGAACTGCTGAACAGCGACGCCGGCCTGTACGGCGGCAGCGGTCAGGGCAATCTCGGTGGGGTCGACAGCACGCCGGTGGCCAGCCACGGCCACGAGCAGTCGCTCGACCTGGTGTTGCCACCGCTCGCGGTACTCGTGTTCGGCCTGGAGTCTGGGTGAACCACGCTGCACGTGGCAGCGCGATTGTGTAACGGGTGCCTACAAGGGGATATGGCGCGGTCTCGATCGGAGCGCTAATTAATAATACCACCACTGCAGAAACTTATGCAGCGCGAATTGCCCCTGTCCCGCGGTCACTCGTCGGTGGGTAGCAGGCTGATTTCCGGAGCCGGGCTGCGGATGGTCACCGAGACGCCGGAGCGGCGGGCCGGTTCCACCAGAATCGAAAACTCTTCAAGCCCGCGGATCGAGGCGATTGTGGTCAACAACCGCGGACCGTCGTGCACATCGAGTTCCTCCGGTGTACCGCGCGGCGCCTCCGGGCGGAGCTTGACGAACAGCGCGTGATGGTAGTCGGACGGCAGGTGGATCAGCACCCGTTCGTGCCGGTCCAGCGACGCGCGCGCCAGTTCCGCGGTCTGGTGACCTCTCCACATCAGCGAGGTGATTTCTCTCACAGTCATGAGCGACTCTCCCTGTGGCATGGATCGCATGAGATCAGACAGACGATATCGGAAGTCATTCGCCGCGCCAAGCGCAGCCGGCGGCGTATACGGCAGCTATTTTGATCTGGGTCAAAAATAGAGCAAGGTTCGGCAGGAAATTGGTCCGGTCCGGGTTTCCCGGCGAATCCGCATCCGGGTCGCCGTAGCCGGCGCGACCGGATTATCCGGTCATTGGCGTTGGCCGATGCAGCGGTCCATTAATCCGCGCGAGCGTGGCGGAACAACCGGAAGAAGTTTGCGGTCGTGGTCTCGGCCAGCTGCTCCCAAGCGACCTTGCGCAGTGTTGCCAGCTGCTCGGCGACCTGGCGGACGAACGCCGGTTCGTTGGTCTTGCCACGGTGCGGCACCGGGGCCAAATACGGGGCATCGGTCTCAACCAGCAACCGGTCTTCGGGCACCTGGCGCGCGACCTCGCGCAGGGCGTCGGCGCTGCGGAACGTGACGATGCCGGAAAACGAGACGTAGAAGCCCAGATCGAGCGCAGCGCGTGCCGTATCCCACGACTCGGTGAAACAGTGCATCACCCCGCCGATTTCGCCGGCGCCCTCCTCGCGCATGATGCGCAGGGTATCGGCAGCGGCTTCGCGGGTATGGATCACGAGCGGCTTGCCGCAGGCGCGCGCGGCGCGGATATGACGGCGGAAGCGCTCCTGCTGCCAGGTCAGATCGCCCTTGAGGCGGTAGTAGTCGAGCCCGGTCTCGCCGATCGCAACCACGCGCGGGTGGTCGGCGAACCGCAGCAACTCATCCTCCGATGGGTCATGCCCGTGCTGCTCGTCGGGATGCACCCCGACCGAAGCGAAGATATTGGCGTGGGCCTCGGCCAGCCCGACCACCTCCGGCAGCTTCTCGACCGTGACGCCGATGCACAGCATGTGTCCGACGCCGGCGTCGCGGGCGTTCTGCAGGACTTGCGGGAGGTTGTCGCGAAGCTGCGGGAAGTTGAGGTGGCAGTGCGAGTCGGTGAGCGACGGCGCCATCACATCGTGTGGGTGGGTTTGTCGGAGGTCAGCTGGCCGGCCAGCAGCGCCTCGATCTTGTTGCGGGCGGTGCCCGAGTCCTTCTCGCTGAACTGGATGCCGACGCCGGCGGCGCGGTTACCCTGGGCGCCGGGCGGTGTCACCCACACGACATGACCGGCGACCGGGATCTTTTCCTTGTTGTCCATGAGCGTGAGCAGCATGAACACCTCGTCGCCGACCTTGTAGGTCTTGCTGCTCGGCACGAAAATGCCCCCGCCCTTCACGTATGGCATGTACGAGGCGTACAGCGCGCTCTTGTCCTTGATGGTGAGGGACAATACCCCGGGACGGACGGGTTTGATCTTGTCGTTGAGCATTCAGGCGGTGCGCAGCTCGGTCCAGCGGATGAGAGTGTCTTCCAGTATCAGCTGCTCGTCGAGCCCGCCGCCCAGCAGCTGGCGCGCGCGGCCGACGAGGTCGGAAAATCGGAACAACGCTTTAGAGTCTAATCGCTTTTCCAGGGCTTGCAAACGCGCCGCCACGTCCGGATTGTGCAACGCCCCGGGGCTGCCGGGGACGCCGATGCGGATCAGATCCCCGAGCCAGCCCTGCAGCCAGCGCAGACAGCGCTCGATGCCGATTTCCTTCCAGCGGCCGGCGCAGGCGACCGGGTCGCCACGACCGGCCAGCAGGCCCTCCAGATCGGCGATCAGGGTCTCGCGCTGGGCGAGAAACTCGCTGCCGGCCAGGGCCTGGGCCTCCAGCGGCGCGCCGCCGGCCAGGGCCAGCAGGCGCTCGGCATCGGCACCCGATAGACCCTGCACCTGCAGCCAGGCACCGGCCACATTGGCATCAGGAAGACGGAATTCCACCCGCGTGCAGCGGCTGCGGATCGTGGCCGGCAGGCGCGCCGGCCGGTCGGCCACCAGGATCAGCTGGCTGTCCGGCGGCGGCTCCTCGAGCAGCTTGAGCAGGCTGTTGGCGGCATTGGTATTGAGGGTGTCGGCCGGGCTCAGGATCAGCACCTTGCGAGCGGCGATCTGCGGGCGGGTCTGGCTGGCCTCGATCAGCGCGCGGATCTGATCGATGCGGATGACGGTGCTGTCCTTGCTGTCCTTGCCCTTGTCCTCGGGCGGGTAACGCAGCGCATAGCGGGCGAGCAGCCCAGGTGATGATTTGTACACCGCCTCCGGCTGCACCACGTGCAGGTCCGGGTGACTGCCAACGCCGAGCAACTGGCAGCTCTGGCAGTGGCCACAGGCGCGGTCGTTGGCGGCCGGCGCCGCGCACAGCAGCCACTCGGCCAGCCAGCGGGCAAAGGCGTTCTTGCCGAGGCCGCGCGGTCCGGCCAGCAGCAGGCCGTGCGGGAGGCGATCGCGATCGCGCGCCAGCGCATGCGCCAGCGGTTCGTTCCAGGGATGCAGGGACTCGTCGCTCATTTGAGTACCGCCTCCAGCGCCGCCTCCAGCTGGGCCTGCACGGCCGGGATCGGCTGGCCGGCATCGATCACCCGGAACCGCTGCGGCTCGGCCGCGGCCCGCTCGCGGTAACGCGTCCGCACGCGTTCGAAGAAGGCCTGCTGCTCCCGCTCGAACCGGTCCGGGGCACTGCGACTGCCGGCCCGCGCCAGCCCCTCGGTCACCGGGAGATCGAGCAACAGAGTGAGATCGGGCTTGACCCCCTGCTGCACCCAGTCCTCGAGCGCCCCAATGCGTGCATCCGGCACGCCGCGGCCACCGCCCTGGTAGGCATAACTGGCATCGGTGAAGCGATCGCACAACACCCACCTGCCCTGCTCCAGCGCCGGCCGGATCAGCGCCGCCAGGTGTTCGGCGCGGGCGGCAAACATCAGCAGCAATTCGGTGTCGACACTCATGTCGCTGCCGCCGTGCAGCAGGATTTCGCGGATGCGCTCGCCCACCGGCGTGCCGCCCGGTTCCCGCGTCATCACGACCTCGTGGCCGCGGCGCGCGATCAACTGCCGCACGAATTCCAGGCTGGTGCTCTTGCCGGCGCCCTCGCCGCCCTCGAGGGTAATGAACAGTCCCCGGCTCATCGTGGGCGTGTTGCCGGGGCGCTGTTTCTGGCGCGACCGTTGAGCTGGTATTGCAGCACCGCCTGGTTGTGCTGATCGAGGGTGCGCGAAAACACGTGGCTGCCGTCGCCGCGCGCGACGAAGAACAGCGCATCGGTGCTGTCGGGATGCAGGGCGGCGTGCACGGCATCACGACCCGGCATGGCAATCGGCGTCGGCGGCAGACCCTTGATCACATACGTGTTGTACGGGCTGTACTGGCGCAGATGCTTGACCTGCAGATTGCCGGTGAACCTGTCGCCGAGGCCGTAAATCACGGTCGGATCGGTCTGCAGCCGCATGCCGACACGTAACCGGTTCACGAACACGCCGGCGATCAGCGCGCGTTCTTCCGGCTTGCCGGTCTCCTTTTCGATGATCGAGGCCAGAACCAGGGCCTCGTCGCGGGTGCGCAGCGGCAGGTCGCTGGCACGATTGGCCCATTCCTCGTCCAGCAGCGCCTCCATCCTGTGAAACGCGCGCTGCAGAATCAGCAGGTCGGACATGCCGGATGAGTAGTAATAGGTATCGGGGTAGAAGCGTCCCTCCGGATGCAGCGTCGGGTAGCCGAGCAGCGCCATGATCTGGGTCGCTTTCAGACCCTGAAGCGTATGCGTCAGTTTGGGTGCCGCGGCGAGCGCGGCCAGCACCTGCCGGAAATTCCAGCCCTCGATGATGGTGAGCGGGTATTCGACCACCCGCCCGGACATGACCTGATCGAGGATCTCGAGTGCGGTAATGCCCTTGCGGAACCGGTACTCGCCGGCCTTGAGATCGCGGCTGCGGCCCTTGAGGTAGGCGATCCACACCAGCGTGCGCGAATCCGGCAACACCCCCTCGCGCGCCAGTTGGCGGGAAAAGGCGTGCAGGCTGGTGCCCGGTTCGACCACGTAGATGCGCGCCTCCGGTTCGAGGCGTGCAACGCTGAACCAGTAGACATACAGGCCGACTGCCAGCAGCAACAGCGCCGCGACTGCGCCGCCGTAGCGCAGCAGCGGGCCGAGCTTGCGCCGGCTACGCCCCGCCACCGGATAGTTCCTCTGGTAACGCCTGCTGAAGCGCCTGCGTAATCTTTCCAACCACATAGTTTCGCGTCTCGAGTTGTCGTATCGGCCACACACCGATCAGGCTGTTGGTCAGAAACAGCTCCTCGGCCGCTTCGACCATGACCGGTGTTACTGCCTGTACCGCCACCGGAATCCCGAGCGTCGGCGCGCGCGCCAGCACCTCGGCGCGCACCACCCCGGCGACCCCGGATTCTGACAGATCGGGTGTCGTCAGGACACCCTGGTGCACGATGAACAGGTTAGACATCGTGCCCTCGATCACCAGTCCCGCGCGGTCGCACATCAGACCCTCGGCGTATTCGTCCCGCCATTCGGCACGCGCCAGCACCTGTTCCAGGCGGTTGAGATGCTTGAGGCCGGCGAGCCGTGGCTGGCGCGCCAGCTGTAGCGTGCACCAGCGCACCTGGACTCCGTCGCGAGCCGCCGCCTCCGGCAGCTTCGGCCACGGCAGTCCCTGCACGACGCGCGTCGATAGTGTGCAGCCGTCGGGACGGTAGCCGCGTCCGCCGCTGCCGCGGGTAACGATGATTTTCACGACCGCGCGCGCTGCGTTTCCGGCAACGCGCTGCACTTCGTCGCGCAGCAATTGCCGATCGGGCATGACGATTGCCAGGCGGCGGCAGCCGTCGGCGAGACGATCCAGGTGCCGATCCCACAAACTGATCCGGCCGTCGCCGACCGCGATGGTTTCGAACAGTCCATCGCCGTACTGCAGGCCGCGGTCGGTGACGTCAACGCTCGCGGATTCCCGGCCGTTGATCAGGGTCAGCATGCGGCGCTGTCCTCGTGCCCGAACACCGCCAACAGGCCGCGCGCCTTGGCGCGGGTTTCCTCGAGCTCGCGCTGCGGATCGGAGTCGGCCACGATGCCGCCACCGGCGCGCAGTTCGGCCGCGGCGCCGTCGAGCATGAAACTGCGAATGAGAATGTTGAGATCGAGGCTGCCGTCGCGGTTGAGATAGCCGACCGAGCCGGTGTAACCGCGGCGCGGCGCCGCCTCCAGCTCGGCGATGATCTCCATGGTGCGCAGCTTCGGGCAGCCGGTGATGGTGCCGCCCGGAAACACCGCGCGGATGATCGCCCCCGGTGTGACCCCGGGCTGCAGGCGCCCGGTGACGTTCGAGACGATGTGATGCACGTGCCGGTAGCTCTCGACCGTCAACAGCTCGTCGGCGCGAATGCTGCCCGGCACACAGACCCGACCGAGGTCATTGCGCTCAAGATCCACCAGCATAATGTGTTCCGCGCGCTCCTTTGGATTACCGACGAGACGCTGCCGGCGCGCGGCGTCTTCGTCCGGGTCGGCGCTGCGCGCGAAGGTGCCGGCGATCGGCCGGGTGTGAACGCGCCCGGCCCGGGCACAGACCAGCCGTTCCGGCGACGAGCTGACGATGGCGCGCCGCGCATCGAGCGTGACCAGCGCCGCGAACGGCGCCGGGTTGGTGCGGCGCAGCCGGGCATACAGCGCCACGGGCGGGGGCGCCGCGGCGAACTCGATGTACCAGCGGCGCGACAGGTTCACCTGAAACGTATCACCGGCGCGAATGTAGTCGAGAATGCGGGCGATGCGGGCGCGGTGCGCGGCGGGCTCCTCTTCGTCGACTGCATTCACGGCCGGCAGCCGCGTGTCGATGTCGCGGATGCCGAGGGCGTCCAGATCGTGCTCCATTTCGGTGAGCTGCGACTCCTGCCCCGGTTCGCAGACGACAAATGTCTTCTGCCGGGCGTGATCGCGGATGACGGCGGCCGGGAACCGCTGGGCCAGCGCCACCGGCCAGGTCTCATCGCGCGGCAGGCTGCGCAGCGACGGCTCCAGAAACGCGGCCAGTTCGTAACCCAGGTAGAGGAACCAGCCGCCGTGAAACGGGAACGGCAGGTGATCGGCAGGCGCGATCCGCTCGGCGCGCCAAGCGGCATCGAGGGTGGCGAGAAAATCATCGTCGCCAGGCCCGGTGCCACCTTCGAGCTGGCCGCTGGCGGTCAGGCGGATGGAGCGACCCGGGAAGGCCGGCAGGATGTCGTAGCGCGCCTGCGGCGGCCCGTGGGCCACGCTCTCCAGCAGGTGCGGATAACGCTGCGGGGCGGCGGCATGCAGGCGCGCCAGGTCGGGGAAACCGGGGTACTCGCGCCAGCAGCAGGCCGGCGTCGACTCCGTCCGCGACCCGGCGGCGAAGCTCACGTCAGCCGGCGGAATACCAGGGTGCCGTTGGTGCCGCCGAAGCCGAACGAGTTGGACAGCGCAACGTCGATCTTCATCGCGCGCGGCGTGTTCGGCACGTAGTCGAGGTCGCACTCCGGGTCCGGCGTGAACATATTGATGGTCGGCGGCGCGATCTGGTGATGAATGGCGAGCGCGGTATAGATCGCTTCGACCCCGCCGGCCGCGCCGAGCAGATGGCCGGTCATCGACTTGGTCGAGCTCATGGCGATCTTGCGCGCATAGTCGCCAAACGCAGCCTTGGCCGCCAGGGTCTCGGCCTTGTCACCGAGCGGCGTGGAGGTGCCATGGGCATTTACGTACTGCACGGCGGTTGGGTCGAGGCCGGCGTTGCGCAGCGCATTACGCATGCAGCGCGCGGCGCCCTCGCCGCCTTCCGACGGGCTGGTCATGTGGTAGGCGTCGCCGCTCATGCCAAAACCGGCCAGCTCGCAGTAGATGCGCGCGCCGCGCTTGCGGGCGTGTTCGTATTCTTCCAGCACCACCACCCCGGCGCCCTCGCCGAGCACAAAGCCGTCGCGGTCCTTGTCCCATGGACGACTGGCGGTCGCCGGGTCGTCGTTGCGCGTGCTGAGCGCCTTGGCGTTGCCGAAGCCGGCCATGCCGGTTGGTGTCACGGTCGATTCGGTGCCGCCGGCCACCATTACGTCGGCATCGCCGTATTCAATGAGACGTCCGGCGTCGCCGATGGCGTGCGTGGCAGTGGCGCAGGCCGTGACCATGGCCAGGTTCGGGCCCTTCATGCCGTAAAGAATCGACAGGTTCCCGGACACCATGTTGATGATGCTCATCGGGATATAAAACGGCGAGATGCGGCGATGACCCTTTTCAATATAGGTGCGGGTGCCGCTCTCGATCGTGTTAAGACCGCCGATGCCGGAGCCGATGTGCACGCCGATGCGCTCGGCATTGGCCTCGGTGACCTCGAGCCCGGAATCGCGCACTGCCTGGATGCCGGCCGCCATACCGAGATGGATGAAGCGGTCCATGCGCCGCGCATCCTTCTCGGACATGTACTTCGTCACGTCGAAACCCTTCACCTCGCCGGCGATGGTCGCGGGGAACCCGGTGGCATCGAACTGGGTGATCTGCCCGATACCGCTCTTGCCGGCCAGGATGCTTTGCCAGTTTTCGGCCAGATCAAGCCCGATGGGCGAAACGATGCCCATGCCGGTGATGACCACACGTCGTTTACTCAAGCAGGTGCCCTCGCGATAAAAATCAGGCGGCAGGTCGACAGCGAAACGGTTGAGCCGGAAACGCGAAAGGCCGCCGCCACGCGGTGGCTGGCGGCCCTTGCGACGGACGGTGCCGGTACTTACTTCAGATTGGCGTTGATGTAGTCAATCGCCTGCTGAACGGTGGTGATCTTCTCGGCCTCTTCGTCCGGAATCTCGCAGTCGAACTCTTCTTCGAGCGCCATCACGAGCTCCACGGTGTCGAGCGAGTCGGCACCCAGATCGTTCACGAACGAAGCACTCTTGGTCACTTCGCCCTCGTTGACACCCAGCTGCTCCGCCACGATCTTGACGACGCGCTCTTCGATACTGCTCATGGTCAGTTATTCCTCCGCTAAATTGGCCAGTTCCCAGGCTCGCCCGGGCTGGCGAGGCCGCATAGTAAACACGATTCGCCAGTCCAAGTCCACCCACAAAAGGTGCTGCTAATTCATGTACATACCACCGTTCACGTGGATGGTCGTGCCGGTGATATAAGCCGCCCGCGGCGAGGCCAGGAAGGCCACGGCGTGGGCGATTTCCTCGGCCGCACCCAGTCGTCCGAGCGGGATCTGGGCGAGCAGACCGGCGCGCACGTTTTCCGGCAGCGCGCGGGTCATGTCGGTGTCGATGAAGCCGGGCGCGACCGCGTTGACGGTAATCGCCCGCGAGCCGACCTCGCGCGCCAGCGACTTGGTGAACCCGATCACCGCAGCCTTGGCGGCGGCGTAGTTGCACTGCCCGGCATTGCCCAGACTGCCCACAATCGAACTGATGCTGATGATCCGCCCCTTGCGCGCCTTGGTCATGCCGCGCAGCACCGACTTGCTCATGCGGAAGATCGACTTGAGGTTGGTGTCCATGATGGCGTCCCACTCCTCGTCCTTCATGCGCATCAGCAGGTTGTCGCGGGTGATGCCGGCGTTGTTCACCAGGACGGTGGGTTCACCCCAGGCGCTGCGGAACTGC
>Ga0316622_100000522_pt1 | contig 22546 bp, 19 predicted proteins | sample OWC_Aug_OW2_C1_D_FD_207646 | JGI IMG/M metagenome (GOLD analysis project Ga0316622, IMG submission 207646) | Wetland soil microbial communities from Old Woman Creek delta, Ohio, United States - OWC_Aug_OW2_C1_D5_C | ecosystem: Environmental > Terrestrial > Soil > Wetlands | place: USA: Ohio... | reverse complement strand
TTCAACTTCTACCGCGCACGGCAGATCAAGACGCAAGAGGACTACATGGTCGCGGGCCGCAAGCTCTCGCTGACCACGATGGTCTTCACGCTGGTCTGCACCTGGATCGGCTCCGGCACCTTCATCGCCGGCGCCGAGTACGCCTACTACGCGGGCTGGAGCTCGATCTGGATGCCGGCAGGCGCGTTCCTCGGCATCGCGATCATCTACTTCGTGGCCGCCCGCATCCGCACCTTCGGCCAGTACACCGTGGGTGACATCCTGGAGGTCCGCTACGGGCCGTTCGCCCGACTGTTCGGCGCGTTCGCCCTGGTGGTGGCCTTCACCACGATCGTGGCCTACCAGTTCCGCGCCGGCGGCTACATCCTGAACGTCGTCACCGACGGCGCCGTCTCGCTCGAGGTCGGCCAGGCGCTCGCCGCGGCCTTCGTCATCACCTTCGTGGCCGTCGGCGGGATGGTGGCGGTCGCCCATACCGACCTGCCCAACGGCATCATCATCGTCCTCGCCTGCTGCCTCGCGCTGCCATTTGTGGTGGTGGCCGCGGGCGGCTGGGCCGGCATCACGAGCTCGCTGCCGGCCGGCCACTTCGATGTCTTCTCCGCGGACTTCGGGAAGTATCCGGCCCTGAAGGGCCTCGCCTATTTCCTGTCGACCCTGCTGCTGCTGATGGGCGTCCAGTCGATGTACCAGAAGTTCTACTCGGCCAACTCGGCGCGGGATGCCAAGCGCGCGGTGGCAATCTGGATCGTCGGGACGATCGTCGTCGAGACCGTGGTCATCGCGATCGCAGTCTTCGCCGCCGCCTACAACATCCAGCACGCCGCCAGCTGGGAGCCCCGCACGATGGTGCTCAACGCCGCCCGCCACATGGTGCCCGCGCCGGTGGGCGTCCTGCTGCTCGCCGCCGCCTGTGCGGTCGTGCTTTCAACCGGCATGAACTATCTGCTCTCCTCCAGCTCGAACGTCATTCGCGACGTCTACCAGCGCTTCGTCCACCGGACGGAGACCCCTGATCAGGCGAAGATGATCGCCCTCCAGAAGGTGTTCGTGGTGATCCTGGGTGTGGTCGCGTTCTGCATGATCTTCATCCCGACTGCGCTCGGGCTGCCGATCTCCGTCCTCCAGTACTCCTACTTCGCCTACACGGTCTACGGCGTGGCCGTGACTCCGGCCCTGTTCGCGGCTCTCACCTGGAGGCGGGCGACCAAGCAGGGCGGGCTGGCGTCGATCGTCGGCGGCTTCGTCACGACCGTTTTCCTCGAACTCGTGCTGCCACGCGTGGCGCCGTCCGTGATGCAGTCGGCCCAGGGTGAGACCGGACTGGCCGTCTTCGGGGCCGACCCGTGGGGCATCCCGTCGATCTACCCGGCCGCGATCATCTCGATCGGCCTGCTCGTCGTCGTCAGCCTGCTGACGCCGCCGCCGACCGACGCCCAGCTCAAGCCGATCTTCGGGGAGAAGACCGCGAAGGCCTGAGTTCTCAGGCTCTTCCGGGCCAACGACCACAGCGTGAGCTGATCCTTTAGGCGCGCCGCAATCCGAGAGACTTCCGCCTCTCCGTGGTTGACATTCACCTTTCCCAGGGACACACTCGACGCACTGGAACAATCGGCAGAAAGGGGGGAACCATGAACCGCCAGCAACGCGTGGCTCACATGGTGGCGCTCGTCGTGATCGGTGCATGTGCTCTTGCAGTGCCGGCGCTCGCGCAGGACGGTCCAGAGCCAGTCGGCCTTCGCGGTTCGCCGGGATCTGCCGCGGACGGCACCGGCCAGGGCCGAGTGGCGGGCGGCGAGGCCGCCGAGAGCGACGGCGCTGCGGCAACAATCACCAAGGCCGCGCGTGACCCCCAGCTCGTTATCTGGACCGATGCGCTCAAGAACTACATGCCCAGTGCCGCCCACAACACGATGCACGACGAGTTCATTGTCGGGTGGACCACCCAACAGGACCAGTGGTCGCACGACATCTGGGCGCGGCGGCTGCGGCCGGACGGCACGCTGCTCGAGTACTTCAACGTGGCCAACGCAGGGGGAGAGCTGCTGGTCGAGCCTGAGATCGCGTATTGCCCACCGCACGACGAGTACCTGATCGCCTACACCAACTGGTATGACAACAGCGGTGACCGCGCCGATGTTCAGGCCCGGCTCGTCCGTTGGGACGGTGGCTGGATGAGCAGCGTCATCACGATCACCCCGGGAGTCGCCGTGCACTACCAACCGTCGATCGCCTACTGCGGCCCATGCGACGAGTACGTTGTCACCTACACCAATTACTGGATAACCGCTGTCAACACCCTCTACGCGCAGCGCATTAGCGCGGACGATGGCGCGCTGCTCGGCATGAACCTTGTCGCCTCAGGCGGAGTGTGGGAGCCTGGGTTTTCCAGCATCGCATTTCAGCCAGCAGCGTACGGCGGCGACGGAGGGTATCTGATCGCCTACCGGGTAATCACAGGGAGCTCGGTAGGGAAGTTCTCATACAAGATGGCCCAAACCGATCTGTCGGACGTCACCTCCAACCCGGCGCTCGACCTCAGCTCCTTGACCCTTCCATGTGCCACTCCCCGGGTTGCCGCCGGGCAGACCGGCTTTCTGGCCGCTTGGTGGGAGGAAACGGGCGGCGGGACATTCCGCGTCAGAGCCAGGCGAATCAGTGCTGAGGGCGTTGCCCTCGGCCCGCCCGAGGGCATCGCGGTCAGCGGCGAGTACGCGACCAACCCGACCTGGTATTTCAAGCTTGGGGTGACCTATGCCTACCCAGGGCTCTACCTCGTCCTGTGGGAGCACCGGACGCCTGGCGGGATCGTGGAGATCCACGGGATCTTCGTGTCGGAGGACGCCGACACGACGGTTGGCGACGAGGCCGTGCTGAGCGGCACCGGCACCAACATGGCGGCGCCCGCCGCGATCTGCTCGCCGATGTCGGACTGCCTGTTTGCCTGTGAATGGTGGAACACCCAGACCAACAGCTGGGACATCGCCGGCGACATCGCGCTGCTGGTGGTGATCTTCGAGGATGGCTTCGAGTTCGGCGGCACCACGGCGTGGTCGGCAACGGTGCCGTAGGCGAACGGGAGAACGCGAGACACAGGGGCGCCCTTCGGGGCGCCTTTTCATCCTTCCGAGGCGAACTCATTCGCTACCTCGCAGGGTCGGTGGTATGCTGAGCGCGCGATCCTCTCACAGCAGCGCATGGAACGGCGGCGCAGCTCGCCCGTTGGTTTGCGGCCCGGGGGTGGGCCGCGAGTCGGACGCTTGAGGCTGAGCGCCTGCCGGGAGGAGGTGACCCCATGAGCAATGCCAGTTCTCGTCTGGCGGTGCTGGTCCTCGCGGCGGTCCTGGCGTCGGCCCCCGGAATACTCCGCGCGCAGTCTGGGGACACCGGGGAGCCTCCGCTCCGATTCAACGGCGACCCATTCGCGGATCTGGCGATCGGGGCACCCTACGCATGGGTGGGCGCGGTGCAGGCCGGCGCCGTGAACGTGCTGCACGGGAGCTCCCCCGACGGCCTCACGGCGTTGCAGAGCCAGCTCTGGGACCAGAGCGTGCTCGGGTCGGACCCGCACGGCGCCGAGGCCGGGGACGAGTTCGGCTATTCGCTGGAGGCCGCCGACTTCAACGGCGATCGTCACCTCGACCTGGCGATCGGCGTACCGTCGGAGAGTTGGGGGAACCCCAACGCCGGCGCCGTGAACGTGGTCTACGGCTCCCCCACCGGGCTGAGTGTTACCGGGAACCAGTTCTGGCACATGGATATCGGCGGACCCGGCGATCGGTGGGGGTTCTCCCTGGCCGGCGGCGACTTCAACGGCGATGGCTTTGCCGATCTCGCCATCGGCATCCCGTTCAGTGATGCAGCAGGAGGAATCGACGACGCAGGGTCGGTCTGGATCATCTATGGCTCGAGCGACGGGCTGACCCCATGGGGCTACCAGAGCTGGTACCAGGACAGCCCAGGGGTAGCCGGTTACGCGGAGCCCGACGACGGCTTCGGATATGCCTTAGCGGCCGGCGACTTCAACCGAGACGGCCGTGCGGACCTCGCGATCGGGGTCGTCACGGAGGACTACGCCGTGGAGGACGACGGGGTGGTGCACGTCCTGTACGGTTCGGCGGCCGGATTGACCGCGGACGACGACGACCTCTGGTACGAGGGCGCCCTTGGGGCAACGGCTGCGGTGGACGACTTCTTCGGCACCGCTCTGGCCAGCGGCGACTTCAACGGCGACGGTGCGGACGACCTGGCGGTGTCCGCCGGGGGCCGTCAGGTGGGAGGCTCTCTGAGCGCCGGGGTCGTGTACGTGATCTTCGGCTCGGACGCGGGGCTCGTGGCCACCGGCAGCCAGGCCTGGAGCCAGGACTCCCCGGGGGTCGGCGGCGTGAGCGAGCCGAACGACCACTTCGGTTCCAAGCTGGCCGCCGGCGACCTCGACGGGAACGGCTGCGCCGACCTCGCGGTCGGAGTGCCGGACGAGAGCCTCGCGGCGAACTACGAAGGCTGCGTCAACGTTCTCTACGGATCGGCGAGTGGGCTCGTGGCCAGCCCAACGGTGTGGGCCCAGGACAGCCCCGGCATCGCCGATTCGCCGGAGACCGATGACCTTTTCGGTTCTGCGCTGGCGATCGGTGACTTCGACGGCGACGCGTACGGCGACCTGGCGGTGGGGGCGCCGGGGGAGATCCTCGAGTCCTTGAACAACTCGAGCGGCGCGGTCCACGTGCTCTACGGTTCGCAGGACGGCCTTTCCGCGGCCGGCAGCCAGTTCTGGCACCAGGAGGTGCCGGGGGTGCCGGGAGAGGGAGGGGGCTACTTCGGCGCGGCGCTCGCCTCGGTGCCAATCTCGCGGATCCTGTTCATCGACGGCTTTGAGTCCGGCGACACCTCGGCGTGGTCAGCGACCGTGCCGTAGGTGGAATGCTCCCAGACCGAGGGAGAAAGGAGAAGGCACGATGAGATTGAATTCCTACCGAGTCCGCCGGACCGCGGGCCTGATGGCCGCCGCCGCGCTGCTGCTCTGTGCGGGCTCGCCTGAGGCCCAGGACAACCTGCTCGCCGACCCCGGGTTTGACGACCCGAGCCTCGCCAGCTGGCCGCCGGGCTATGTCGTCCAGGCCACCTGGGAGTGGGACCCGCTCGACCGCGGCGGCAGCCCCATCTCGGGTTCGGGCCGCTTCGAGAACATGTACGTCGGAACGACCTTTACCGTGACCGCAGAGCAATGCGTCAACGGCTTGGTCGGCGGCTTGGCATTCGACGCCGGGGTCCACATGTTCTTTCCGACCGGCCAGGCTGCGACCGGCTACGGCTGGGTCCAGCTGGTGTTCTACGCCGGAGCAGACTGCGCGGGCGCGCATGTCGTCACTCTCTCCACACCGCATGTCACCCAGGAATCACCCGGCGTCTGGCATCTCTCCGGGCTGTCGTTGCCGGCAGCACCGGACGGGACCGCCAGCGTCCTTTTCACCATCAGCAACCACAAGGGGAGCACCGGCGGAAGCCTGGTGATCCACTTCGACGACGCCTTCGTCTTCCTGGGCGGCCTCTTCAGCGACGGCTTCGAGTCCGGCGACACCTCGGCCTGGTCAGCGACTGTGCCGTAGGGAGTCGAGCAGCGCGGACTAGACTCCTCCTTCCGGCTGTCAGTGGCCCCCGGCTTCGGCCGGGCCTCTTTCATCGCCAGACCCCGAGTGCCGGGGCCGACACTTTGACACTCTTGACACGAGCGGTCGCCGCCGCCGTGCGAGAATGCCGGAAGTGTCGGTTCTGGCACCGCGGCGGGTCTTGTCGTGTATCCTCGCCGGCATGAAGACGAAGGCCCCCGCTGCGATCCTGGTGATCACAGGCTTTCTTGTCGCCGTGCTGTTCACCCCCTCCCCCACCTACGCCGCCGGTGACGGCAAGGTCTCGCCGTGGGTGGCTGCCGCGACCGCGGCCGGTGGAACGACCGAGATCCTGGTCGTGCTCACGGAGCAGGCGGACCTCGCGGCCGCGGCAGCGGTGCCCGACCTCACGGCGCGGCGGCGCGCAGTCCGCGACGTGCTCTGGGAGACCGCGCAGCGCAGCCAGCAGGGCCTGCGGGCGTGGCTCGACGCCCGCGGCGTTCGCTACCGGTCCTTCTCGATCGTCAATGCCCTTCACGTCAGCGGCGCCGACGCCGCCCTGGTCGCCGCCCTTGCCGCCAGGCCCGACGTGGCGCGCATCGAGACCAACCCGCGGATCCGCCAGCAGCTGCCGCTCACCAAGGCGGCCACCGGCGGCAACCAACCAGAGTCGATCGAGTGGAACGTGAACCTTGTCCGCGCAACCGAGATGTGGGCGGCCGGCTTCACCGGGCAGGGCATCGTGCTCGGCAACCAGGACACCGGCTTCCAGTGGGACCACCCAGCGCTGAGGAACCAGTACCGGGGATGGAGCGGAACCGCCGCCGACCACGACTACAACTGGCACGACGCCATCCACTCCGGCGGCGGCGTCTGCGGGCCCAACTCCCCCATCCCTTGCGACGACTATGGTCACGGCACCCTGACGGTCGGGGTTTCGATCGGCAGCGACGGCGGGGCGAACCAGATCGGGGTCGCTCCCGGCGCGCGCTGGATCGGCTGCCGCAACATGGACCAGGGGTGGGGAACCCCCGCCACCTATCTCGAGTGCCTCGAGTTCTTCCTCGCGCCCTACCCGGTTGGCGGCACGCCGGCCCAGGGCGACCCGGCGCGGGCGCCCGACGTGACCAACAACTCCTGGCTCTGCCCGCCGGAGGAGGGATGCTCCTGGGACACCCTCCAGGCGGCGATCGAGGCGCAGCGCGCCGCCGGCATCCTGACCGTGGTCGCGGCCGGTAACTCCGGTCCGTCCTGCAGCACGGTCCAGGATCCGCCGGCGATCTACGATGCCGCCTTCAGCGTGGGCGCCACCGACGCCGGCGACAACATCGCCTCGTTCAGCAGCCTGGGCCCGGTCACGGTCGACGGCAGCAACCGGCTGAAGCCCGACATCTCCGCCCCGGGCGACAACATCCGCTCGAGTGCGCCGGGGGGAGACTACGCGTCGGCCTCCGGAACCTCGCTCGCGGCCCCGCACGTCGCGGGAGCGGTGGCCCTCCTGTGGTCCGCCTCGCCCGCGCTGAAGGGACGCGTCGACGCCACCGAGAGGGCTCTGGCGAGCTCGGCCGTGCCGCGCTTCAGCAGCCAGTGCGGCGACCCCGGCGACGCGGTTCCCAACAACGTCTTCGGGTGGGGGCGCCTCGACGCCATGGCCGCCTACGCAATCTTCGCGGACGGCTTTGAGTCGGGCGACCCCTGGGCATGGAGCACGATCAACCCCTGAGCGCATCCCGGTCTGCGCGGTCTGATGGCTCCTGAGCGACTCGCAAGTCACGATGAGAACGCCCCGGTCGCATTCCGAGGGTCACACCCGGGCAGCACTGGCTGACTGCCGAAGCGTGGGTCACGGCTGGCAGAAGTCCGCGGGCACCTCCACCATGGCCTTGGCGATGTTGCCTTCCATGTCCGAGGCGAGGATCAGATACGACTCATCGGCCGGCCCCACCCCCAGTGTGATCCCGTACTCGACAGTTTGCACCCCGGGCTCGACCGAGTACAGGTAGTTCAGAGCAGGATCCGTTCCCTGCTTCTGGATCGCGAAGAACCCGACCTCGTCGTCATCCCAGATCGTCAGCCCGAGGATCACGTCGAACACCCCCTGACATGTCAGGGTAGGGGTTATCACCGGGGGCGTGACGTCGCAGCTGCCGGGCGGTCCTTGCTGATTCCAGGAGATGGGCATCTCGGACGGCAGGCAGTTCGGCGACGACTGCGTGCGGAGCCTCAAGTTCCCGGTCGCTGGCTTGAAGCACGCATCGATCTGCTCGCCGTGCAGCGGAACGGCAATCCCGAAGGTCACGAGAACAATGATCGCAGCCACAACGGGAGACAAATGAACTTTCATCCTCCGGCTCCTTTCTCGTCCAACGACCATCAGAGCTCATGGAACATCACCGGGCAACCGACTGCCCCGCCGATAGGCCCCCGCCGCCATGCGAACTGGCGGCACCCTTCACTCAGCGTTCAGTGAGGCGGTTGCGGCCATTCTACGCCCACTCCGAGCCTGCCGTACGCACAGGAGCCGTGCTCCGACTGCGGCTCCAAACCGCATCACTCCGTTCCTGCGACTGGCAGGATTGCGGGGGTCAGAGGTCGCGCCGCACCTCGGGCGTGTCGAAGAACAGGTCAGAGAACGAGACGGTCGGGTCGACCAGGCGGCACTCCCTGAAGAGCAGAGCAGCGGTCGAAATCGACGGCTCGATGCGAGACGACATGACGCCGGAGACGGTCGAGGGCCGCAGCCCGGTGCGCAGCGCGAGGTCGGTTGTCGACAACCGGTGGGCGCGCACGAACCTGGTCAGGCCGCGACCATCCCAGAACCGCGCTGGGCGGGACTCGTGGTCGAGCACGATCACGCGGCACCGCCCTGCGGTCGGCGGTTGCCTCGGCGCGCCCACGGATCGATCGGCACCCCGCAAGACGTCCGCACCTCGGAGCCGTCGGTCTTCCCACGCAGCATCAGCACTCGCATGGCGTGCATTCTTCGGCGTCCCCCAGCGGCCTGTCAAGAGCGCGCCTCCCAAGCGGCCGGCGGCGGACCGTCACGCGCCCTCGGGCACCGCTGCGCCATCGACCCAGAGGGTTCCCGGCAGCCGCAGCAGGTAACGCAACGCCCCGGCCCCCACGTTGGGAACCCACAGCGGAACCCCGAGGCGCTGGGCGGCCGAGGCGAACCGCTCGACCAGCAAACCGGCTGGCCGGCCCGCCCCGAGACCGGCGGCGATCCAGCCCGGAACACGGACCGCCGCGGCCGGACCCGTGACCGTCCCCAGCGTGTCCACCGCCGCCGTCGGTAACCTGCCGGCTCCCTGCAGCTGCCAGCGGAATCCCACCGCCGTCGCCTCGCCCGGCATGGCCGTCCACTCCTCGCCGCCCACCTCGGCGGCACACCCGGCCGGCGACCACCAGCCGACCCGGCCCCCGCTCGGCAGCTCGTGGACGGGCCGTGGGAAACCCCACGCAGACGGATCGGGCCGGCAGCCGGTGCGATCAGCCGCCAACGCCCGCGTCGCCGCTGCCACCGAATCGCCGGGGTCCTGCGGCCGGCCGCAGGCAATGCACTCGACGCCCTCGGACAGGACCCGCCGCTCGCTCGTCAGGCGGCGCCAGGCCGCGTCGATCTCCGAGCCGGTCGCACCCCCCGCCTCCAGGATCAACGCCGGCCATGGCAGCACCGCCGGCACCACACCCAGCGCCTCCGCGAGGGCCGCCAGCAGCCGGGCCATTTCCTGCTCGCCGACCTGGTGCCGCCAGAATCGGCGGTTGGCCCAGACGACCGCGACCAACTCGCCGCTGGCAGGCGCGACGAGCTCGGCGAGAGGGAGGTCGACAGACGCACGGCCGGCCTCGACGGCGGCTGCCGCCTCCAGGGCGGTCACCGCCCCGGCCAGGGACGGCGGCAGCCACAGCGCGCCGCCAACCTCCAGCCGGGCCGCCGCCACCAACGCAGCCTCGGTCGAGACGGCAACGACGCCGCGGGCCCGCTCGGCGGCCGGGAGCACGGCGATGGCGCGGACCCACGCCCCGCCGGGATCCTCAACTGCCAGCCACGACGGCGCCGGCGCTCCGCCCGCGACCGCGCGCTCCAGCACGCCGACCACGCTCCCGGTCGCCACGGCGGCGGCGTCGCCCAGCACGCGAATCACGCGTCACCGATCACGGTGAAGCCGACCATGGTCTCGTCGCCGCCGACCTCGGCCCGCGATTCCACCCGCTCGACCCGAGACATCCGCGGGCCAGCCGCCAGGACTGCCGCCAGGCGATCCAGCTCCTGCGGCGAGCCCTCGGCGAGCACCTCGACCGATCCGTCGAAGCGGTTGCGCACCCAGCCGGCGAGGTCGATGCGCCGCGCCTCCCGCCAGACGAAGGCACGGAAGCCCACGCCCTGGACGTCACCGAACACCCGGTAGCGGCGGCGCTCGCGCATGACCCCTCACCCACCGCCGTCGGCGTGGCGTGGCCTGACCCTCATCCGTTGCCCTCCTGCCAGCCGTGGCGCCCGATCAGGGGCACGAAGCAGGCATTCTGGAGCTGGCTGCGGCGGAAGCGATTGCCGCGCCGCTCCGCCACACACAGCGCCTGGCTGTCGAGCGATCCGACCGGAATCACCAGCCGGCCGCCGTCCGCGAGCTGGGCGAGCAGCGGCTGGGGAATCTCGGGCGCCGCAGCCGTCACCAGGATCGCGTCAAAGGGCGCCTGCGCGCTCCAGCCCAGGGTGCCGTCCATCACCTTCACGCTCACGTTCTCGATGCCGAGGCTGTCGAGCCGGCGCTTGGCCGCGCGCGCGAGCGACGGGATGCGCTCGACCGTGAACACGAAGCGGGCGAGCTTCGCCAGCACCGCCGCCTGGTAGCCGGAGCCGGTGCCGATCTCGAGCACCTTGTCCTCGGGCTGGATGCGGGCCGCCTCGGTCATCAACGCCATCACGCGCGGCTGCGAGATGGTCTGGCCCTCACCGATGTTGATCGAGACGTCCTCCGAGTAGGCCTGGTTGCGGTAGGACTCGGGCACGAACAGGTGTCGCGGCACCTCGGCCATCGCGGCCAGCAGGCGCTCGTCCGTGATGCCGCCGTGGCGCAGGAACTCGACCATCCGCTGGCGGCGGTAGGCGTGGCTGTCGGCCGACATCACCGCCCCGGCTCCCCGCCGGGCTCGGTCGCGATCCAGGTCGGCTGCGCCGCCCGCAGCTTCTCGAGGAAGCGCACGTCGGTCATGTCCAGGTGCAGCGGCGTCACCGACACGTAGCCGGCGGCCACCTCATGGAAGTCGGTGCCGGGGATCTCGTCCCATATCGGCTCGCCGCCGCCGATCCAGAAGACCTGCTTCCCCCGCGGGTCGACCTGCTCGATGATGCCCTCGGTGTACCGACGAACGCCGAGCCGGGTCAGCCTGACCCCGCGCGGTGTGCCGGGCGGCACGTTGACGTTGAGGAGGGTGTCGGCCGGGAGGCCGCTCTCGAGGATCCACTCCGCCAGCCGGCGGGAAACGGCGGCCGCGGTCTGGAACGAGAAGCCCTCGCCGCGGACCTGGGACACCGCGAGGGCCGGGCAGCCCAAGATCACCCCTTCGAAGGCCGCCGACACCGTGCCCGAGTAGTGGACGTCGACCCCCATGTTGGCGCCGGAGTTGATGCCGGACACGACCAGGTCTGGGGGCGGACTTCCGAGCAGGCTCGCGATGCCCAGCGCCACGCAGTCGGTGGGCGTGCCGTCGACCGCATAGCGCCGTTCGCCCAGCCGCTCCATCCGCAAAGGCCGGTCGAGGGTCAGCGAGTGCGACACCGCCGACTGCTCGGTCCGCGGCGCCACCACCCAGATCTCGGCCAGAGACTCCAGGCTGTCGGCGAGGGCCTGGATCCCCTCCGAGGAGTAGCCGTCGTCGTTGGTCAGCAGGATGCGTCGCATGGCGGCCACGCCGGCGATTATGTCACGGGGATCAGGGGCCAGGATCTGGGATCTGGGATCCGGGGGTTCGTCCCCCGCCCGTTCCCGCTCCCGTCCCCGTTCCCGAATCCTTCCGCGCCCGCTTCCGCTTCTGAATCGGTGATAGGTGATACGTGATACGTGATAAGTCTGCGGGCCCCGCGCGTCTCCGTCTCCGTGCCCGTCTCTGTACCCGTCCCTGACCCACCCTACCCGCGCGCGTCCTCGAGGCCGGATCCGCACCCGCGCGTGACGGGAGGGGTCCATCCCCCCGGCGCGCGGCTGGCAAAGGGGTTCTAGAGAAAGTGCCGACTTTCACAATATCCCCCCGGAAGGCTGGCCCACCCCTGCGTGACCGTCTAGAATGCCCGCAGCGGAGGGCGAAACCATGCAGCGCGAGGTCCTGCTTGGCGACGAGGCGGTCGGCCTGGGCGCGATCCACGCCGGCCTGAGCGGCGTCTACGGCTACCCCGGCACCCCCTCCACCGAGATCTTCGAGTTCGTCGAGCAGCGGACCGCCGGCTCGGGCGACGTCCACGCCTTCTGGAGCACCAACGAGAAGGTCGCCTACGAGGAAGCGCTCGGCATGAGCTGGGCCGGGAAGCGGGCGCTGGTCTGCATGAAGCACGTTGGCCTCAACGTTGCGGCCGACGCCTTCATGAACTCGGCGGTCACCGGCACCAACGGCGGTCTCGTGCTGGCGGTCGCGGACGACCCGGGGATGCACTCCAGCCAGAACGAGCAGGACAGTCGCGTCTACGCCCAGTTCGCACTGATCCCCTGCTTCGAGCCGCGCGATCAGCAGGAATGCTACGACATGATGATCGAGGCCTTCGACCTCTCCGAGGAGCTCGCGCTGCCGGTGATGGTGCGGCTGGTGACCCGGCTGGCGCACAGCCGCTCGGGCGTCGCCACCCGGGAGCCGCGCCCGCAGAACGCCCTCCACCCGACCCGCGAGATCCGCAAGTGGACGCTGCTGCCCTCCAACGCGCGTGTCCAGTACCGGCACCTCATCGACAAGCAGCCCGAGCTGCTGCGCCGGGCCGAGGACAGCGTCCACAACCGGCTCAACCTGGCCGGGCGCCGCGGCGTGATCGCCTGTGGCATCGCCAACAACTACTTTCTCGAGAACGTCGACGACGGACACGACCTCTCGGTGCTGAGCCTCGCCCAGTACCCGGTTCCGGCCGGCCGCATCCGCCGGCTCGTCGAGCACGTCGACGACCTGCTGGTCCTCGAGGACGGCTACCCGGTGGTCGAGAACATGGTGCGGGGGCTGTTCGGGCTCAACGGCGTCCGCATCCGCGGCCGCATGACCGGCGAGGTCCCGCGCACCGGCGAGCTCAACCCCGACCTCGTCCGCTCGGCCCTCGAGCTGCCCCCCCACCCCACTGCCCACCAGCCATCCCCGAGCCTTGCCGGCCGGCCGCCGGCGCTGTGCAAGGGCTGCCCGCACACCGACACCTTCCGGGCCCTCAACGAGGCTCTCTCCGAATTCGAGAACCCGCAGGTCTTCAGCGACATCGGCTGCTACACGCTGGCAGCGTTTCCGCCGCTCGAGGCGATTCACTCCTGCGTCGCCATGGGGGCGAGCATCGGCATGGCGGCCGGGGCCGCGCACGCCGGCTACCGCCCGGCGGTCGCCGCGATCGGCGACAGCACGTTCTCGCACGGCGGCATCACCCCGCTGCTGTCCGCGGTCCAGCAGGGCGTCAACCTCAAGGTGATCGTGCTCGACAACGGCACGGTCGGTATGACCGGCACCCAGCGCTCGATGTCGACCGGGGACGCCCTCGACCACATCATCCTGGGCGCCGGGGTCGCCCCGGAGCACCTGCGGATCATCGAGCCGACGCCTGCCAACCACGCGGCCAACGTGCAGATCCTGCGCGACGAGCTGGCCTGGGACGGCACCAGCGTCATCATCGCCAGGCGGACCTGCCTCGAGGCCATCAAGAGGAAGGTCTCCTAGGAGCCGCACCATGCAGACCAACATCATCCTCGCCGGCGTCGGAGGCCAGGGGATCCTGTCCATCGCCTACGTCATCGACAACGCCGCCCTCGATGCCGGGTTCCACTTCAAGCAGGCCGAGGTGCACGGCATGGCGCAGCGCGGCGGCGCCGTCCAGTCCCACCTGCGCTACGGCGACGGCCCGATCCACTCCGACCTGGTCCCGACCGGGCGCGCCGACCTCGTGCTCAGCGTCGAGCCGCTCGAGGTGATGCGCTACTGGCACTACCTCTCGCCGGACGGTTGGGTCGTCGCCAGCGTCACGCCCTACGTGAACATCCCGGACTACCCGGAGCTCGACGGCCTGATCGAGGACCTCGCCGAGTTCGGTCGGGTCGTGCTCGTTGACAGCAACCTGATCGCCCGCGCAGCCGGCAACCTGCGCGCGCAGAACATGGTGGTGGTCGGGGCGGCGGCGCCTCTCCTCCACTTCCCGGACTCGACCCTTGAGAAGTACGTCGAGATGCTGTTCGCCGGCAAGGGTCAGAAGACCGTCGACGTCAACGTCCGCGCCTTCCGGCTCGGGCGCGCCGCCGGTCTCTTCTTCCGCGGCCTCGTCGATGGCGGGGTCAGCATTCCCGACGCGGTCCGACTGTGCCGCAAGATCGATCCCGCGACCGTTGATCCGGCGCACGGCCCGGCGTGGGCGGCGGCGATTCACGGCGACCGGCAGCTCCTCGAACAGGTCCTGGCCAACGAGTCCACGGTGCCCTGCGATCGCGTCGCCGCGCCGGCGTGAGCCGACCGCCGCCGGCCGGTCCAATGGGAGAGATCCATGGCTGAGGTCGACTTCGCCAGCATCGAGAAGATCCTGCTCGACGCCCAGCGGCAGGGGCGGCTCTCGCTCTACGAGCACGAGTGCTACGACCTGCTGTCGAGCACCGGGGCCGAAGCGGCGCCGGTCCACCGGCTGATTCTGCGGGGATCGCTGCCGACGCGCGCCGATCTCGAGGCGATCGTGAGCGACCGGGTGGTGCTCAAGGTGGTGTCCCCCGACATCGTCCACAAGACCGAGGCGCGCGGGGTGCGGATCGTGGCGCGCGAGATCGGCGCGGTCGAAGCCGCCGTCGAGCTCATGCAGCGCGAGGTGCCCGAGGCCTTTGCCGGCTACCTCGCCGATCACTCGGGCGACCGTCCGCCGGCGCTCGCGGGCCTCGGCGGTGAGGGCCTGCGGCGTCGCATCGCCGACCGCCTCGCCGGCATCCTGATGTGCGGCTTCGTCGAGCCCGACGCCCGCGGCTTCGCCACCGAGCTGTTTGTCGGCCTCCGCGCGACCGACGAGTTCGGACCGATCATCTCGGCCGGTCTCGGCGGCGTCGAGATGGAGGTGCTGGCGCGGCGCTCCCGGCCGGGCGCGGCCATCGCAATCGCCCCGACCGGCGGCGTCGACGGCGCGACCTTCCTCGCGCTGTTCCGGCGCACCCTGAGCTACGAGCGCCTGTCCGGCAGTATGCGAGGTTCGTGCCGGCTGGTCGAGGACGCCATCCTCGAGGAGTGCTTCCAAGCATTCATCGACCTCGCCAACCACTTCTCCGCCGCCAATCCAGCGGCGCCGCTCCACCTCGCGGAGCTCGAGGTCAACCCGTTCGCCGTGGCCGGCGGCAGGATCGCTCCGCTGGATGGCGTGTGCAGCTTCCGGCCGGCCGTGCCCGCGACGGTCGCCCGGCCGACCGCCAAGATCGAGCAGCTTCTCAAACCCCGCTCGATCGCAGTTGTCGGCGTCTCCGAGAAGTCGATGAACATGGGCCGGATCATCCTCGGCAATATCCTGGCCTCGGGCTTCCCGCGCGACCGCGCCTGGGTGATTCGCGACGGGGTACACGCCATCGACGGCGTCCGGTGCGCGCCCTCGATCACCGAGCTGCCGGAGAAGGTCGACCTGCTGGTGGTCGCGGTCGGCGCGCCGCAGGTGCCCGCGGTCCTGGGCGAGGTTCTCGACCACGACCGCGTCAACGCGGTCATCCTGATCCCCGGCGGGCTCGGCGAGAAGGAGGGCAGCCAGGGCCTCGAGAGCGAGCTCAGGGCGCGGATCCAGGCCTCCCATAACCGCCCCGACGGCGGGCCGATCGTGCTCGGCGGCAACTCGCTCGGCGTCGTCTCCCACCCCGGCCGCTACGACACCATGTTCATCCCCGAGACCAAGCTCGCCAAGTCACGCGGCGACCACCCGCGGCGGACCTGCTTCATCTCGCAGTCCGGGGCCTTCATCATCTCCAACGTCAGCCGCATGCCCTGGCTCGACCCGGCCTACTCGCTCTCCATCGGCAACCAGATCGACCTGACCGCGGCCGACCTCCTCGGCCACGCCGCGGCCGACCCCGCGATCGAGGTCATCGCGGCCTACATCGAGGGCTTCCGGCCTGGTGACGGGCTCGCCTTCGCGGCCGCGGTCCGCCGGGCGGTGGCCGTGGGCAAGGACGTGGTCTTCTACAAGGCGGGCCGCACCTCCGAGGGCCGCTCGGCGACCGCCGGTCACACCGCCTCGGTGGCTGGTGACTATGCGGTCTGCGAGGCCGCGCTGCGCCAGGCCGGGGCCATGGTCGCGGCCGACTTCAACGAGTTCTCGGACCTGCTGCGCCTGTGCGTCTCGCTGCGCGGCAAGAAGGTCCGCGGCAACCGGTTGATGGCGATGTCGAACGCCGGCTACGAGTCGGTCGGCATGGCCGACTCGATCCGCACCGACCACGCCGAGCTGGCTCTCGCCCTCCTCGGAAGCGAGACCCAAGAAGGCCTCGCCGCGATCCTCCGCGAGTTCAAGCTCGACGGCCTGGTCGACGTCAAGAACCCGCTCGACGTGACGCCAATGGCGAGCGACGCCGCCTTCGCGCGGATGGTCGGCCAGATCCTCGCCGACCCGGGGGTCGACGTCATGGTCGCCGGCATCGTGCCCCTGACGCCGGCCATGCAGACCCTGCCCGCCGGCGAGGGCCACCGCGAGTCGCTCCGCTCCGACGCCTCGATCGCCCGGCTGCTGCCGGCGGCGGCCGCCGCCTCCGAGACGCCGCTGGTGGCGGTCGTGGACTCCGGGCTGCTGTTCGACCCGCTCGCCGACGAGCTGTCTTCCGCCGGGCTGCCGGTCTTCCGCTCCGCCGACCGCGCGGTGCGGGTGCTGTGTTCGTACGTCGATGTGAAGCGACGTGCCGGCTAAGAGCCCGGCCAGTTCGATTCCCGCCGGCAGCTCTCCCGTTGAGGGCGGGCCAACCGCAGGCGTTCGTTCAAGATTTGCCGGCGGCAATCGAAATTGAGGCTGGCATTCCAGGCAGGGAGGACGAATGAAAAGCAGCACGAAGTACCTCGCCATGCACCTGCGTGAACGGATGGGCTTCCAGAACATCACAGGAGAGGTCGCCGCGGCGGTGCGCGAGTCCGGCGTGCAGGAGGGGCTGTGCCTGGTCAACGCCATGCACATCACGGCCTCGGTATTCATCAACGACGACGAGCCGGGCCTGCACCGCGACTACATGAAGTGGCTCGAGCAGCTGGCGCCCTTCGACCCCTCGCCAACGCGCTACCACCACAACCGCACCGGCGAGGACAACGCCGACGCCCACCACAAGCGCCAGATCATGGGCCGCGAGGTCGTCGTCGCGATCACCGGCGGCCGCCTCGACTTCGGCCCCTGGGAGCAGATCTTCTACGGCGAGTTTGACGGCAAGCGCCCCAAGCGCGTCCTGATCAAGATCATCGGCGAGTAGCTGTGAGACTCATGGAGTGAGCTGCATCCAGACCATGTCGAAGTCGCGGCCGCGCTTGGTGCCGACGCGGCGGAACCGGCCGCACTGGGTGAAGCCGTGGCGGAGGTGGAAGCGGATCGAGCCGTCGTTGAGCGAGGAGATGTGAGCCAGGAAGGTGTCAACACCCATCTGCCGACCGGCGTCGATCAGCGCGCCGAGCAGCCGCGAGCCGATCCCGCGTCCGGTGCAGTCCGGCGCCAAGAAGTACGCGAGCTGGGCCGCCCGCCGCAGGGTGGCCGCCGGATGGATCGGGCTCAGGCTGCCGAAGCCCACGACCAGATCGCCATCGTGGGCGACCAGGAACGGGTAGCCGGCCGCGGCGTTGTGCCGATCGCGGAAGAACGACTCGGCGACCTCCTCATCCGGGTACGCCGCCGGGCTGGTCTTCACGTAGTGGTTGAAGATGGCCGTGACCGCAGGCCAGTCATCCGGAGCGACGGGGCGGACGATGATCGGCATGGCGACATGGTACCGCGGGTGTGGAGAGCTCCGAGTCTTGGGCTGCGCGTTGCTGGCATCTGTGCTCGAGGACTCGAAGGTCACGGAGGTTCAATCGGGGCCGATGTTCCTGCTCGCGATTCTCTTCGGCGTGGGCTGGCTCTTGCGGAACGAGCTCCGCCACCGGACCACCTGACAAGGTCCTGAGTCGCAGTCAGGTACCACATATCCCAGGGTTCCGATGAGCGACCGGGATCCCCGAACTGTGAAAGAGTGAGATACGGGGTACCAGAGCGGCGTCAGACGCGGGCGAGCTTGGCGTGGAAGACGCCCCACACACCCGCGAGAATGAGGACCATGCCGGCCAGGGTGTAGCCGGTGATCGGTTCGCCCAGGATCAGCCAGCCGAGCACGACTGCGATCGCCGGGTTGACGTAGGCGTAGGTCATCACCACCGAGGTCGGCAGCACCTTGAGCGCGTACACGAAGCACGAGAAGGCGACCAGCGATCCGACGACCATGAGGTAGGCCCAGGCCGCCCAGGCCTCCGGGGTCGGCCGCGGCAGCGGCTCGCGGACCGCCAGCGCGAGGGCGGCGAAGCCGAGCCCGCCGGCGAGCTGCTGCCAGCCCGAGACGACGATGGGATCAAGCGGCAGCCGCCGTCGGTTGAGGACGATCGTGCCGTAGCCCCAGCTCACGCCCGCGAGCACCAGCCCCACGACGCCCAGCACGTCGGCGGTGACCCCGGAGCGCAGCATCGGATAGCTCAGCACCCCGACGCCCGCCATGCCGACGATGAGAGACCCGACGAGGCGCAGGCCCGGGGGTCGGCGGTCGATCATCGCCTCCATCGCGGCGACGGACAGCGGCGCCGTGCCGACCACCAGCGCGGCGAGCCCGGAGTCCACCCGCTGCTCGGCCCAGTTGACGATGCCGTTGCCGCCGACCCACATCAGGACGCCGGTCGAGGCCAGGGTCAGGAGCTCGAAGCGGCTCGGCCGCAGCCTCACCCCGCGCAGCCGGCTGATCGCGAGGAGCACGGCGGCGGCCGCCAGCACCCGCGCCGCGCCGAGCCAGAACGGGCCCCAGCCGGCGCCCTCGCGGACCGCCACCCGGATCGCGAGGTAGGTGCTGCCCCAGGCCAGGTAGATGGCGAGCAGGCAGAGCAGTCCCGAGACCGGGAGGCCGTGGAGGTCGCGGCCCTTCTTAGGACCGCTCGCCGCTATGCCCATACGCCCGGGATCGCCCGCCGGCACTTCGGGCAGTGGCCGTCCGCGAGGCGGTTGTCGAGGATGCGAAATCCCATCCGGCGGATCACCACCTCGCCGCAGCCGGGGCAGTGGGTGCTCTCCGCCGCGTGCCCGGGCACGTTGCCGAGGTAGACGAAGCGCAGCCCTTCGGCGGTCGCCGCGCGCCATGCCTGCTCGAGGGTCTCGACCGGCGTCGGCGGCAGGTTGGTCAGGCGGTAGGTCGGGTGGAAGCGGGTGAAGTGCAGCGGGACCTCGGCCCCGAGGTGCTCCTTGACCCACGCTGAGAGCCGGCGGACCTCGTCCTCCGAGTCGTTGAGCGTCGGCACCAGCAGCACCACGATCTCGAGCCACACGCCCGCGCCGCGGATGATCTCCAGGGTCGTCAGTACCGGCTCCAGCTTGCCCCGCACCTGCTCCTGGTAGAAGTCTTGAGTGAAGGCCTTGAGGTCGACCTTCACAGCATCGAGCAGCGGCAGCACGTCGCGCAGCGGCTGCTCCTGGATGAAGCCGTTGGAGACAATGGTCGGCCGCAGCCCGGCCGCCCTCGCCGCCGTGGCGACATCGCGGACGTACTCCCAGAAGACCACCGGCTCGGAGTAGGTCGCGGCCGTGAGCTTGGACCCGGAGCGCTTCGCCATCTCCACCAGCGACTCCGGAGGCAGCCAGTAGGACTGCACCTGCTCCGGCCGGAACTGCGAGATCTCCCAGTTCTGGCAGAACTTGCACTCGACATTGCAGCCGGCGGTCGCAAAGCTCAGTGCGAGCTCGCCGGGCAGCACGTGGAAGAAGGGCTTCTTCTCGATCGGGTCGGCGTGCAGGCTGCAGGCCAGGGAGTGGACCAGGGTGTAGTAGGTGCCGCCGCGGTTCTCGCGCACTCCGCAGGTCCCGCGCTCCATGTCCGCGACCTTGCAGCCCTGCGGGCAGAGCTGGCACTCGACCTTGCTGCCGTCGAGCTTCTTGTACCAGGAGGCCTCGCGCGCCGGCAGCTCGCCGCCCTCGACGAGCTCGCCGGGCCGGGGCGTGCCGCCGGCGCCCAGCCATCCCGGGGTCGCCGCGGCGAGGGTGCCGCCCGCCGCCAGCCACGCGAGCCGTCGCCGGTCGAGGCTCATCCGGCCACCACCTTGAGTAGGGCCGGGTCGCCGACACCCAGGCCGTAGCCGGCGGCGGTGGCGATGAACGCCGGCGCCCTGCCGTCGGCTGCCAGCGTCGGCAGGCCGCGCCGCACCCGCTCCGCGTCGATCACCTGCCACGCCCAGAGGTCGGCCGCCACCGGGTCAGCGCTCGCGGCGACGGTGGCGAGCGGGAAGGTCCCGCCGGGGTAGTACGCAGGACCGCCCTGGCACTGCGCCTCCACGCCGTCGAGGATGGTCAGCCGGTGCTTGCCCGCCAGGTAGGGGTGCCGGAAGACGTCGGCCACGTAGGGGTTGCAGTTGGTGCCGTGGTACTTGTTCGGGTTGTGGATCACGCCGTACCAGTTCTTCAGGCCTGCCGAGACCCCGGCCAGGTCGTGGTCCTTGACCACGCCGAACGAGATCAGAGCGGTGCAGGTCGTGGACACCTCGCGGGCGAAGCACGACCCGATCGACCCCGAGGTCGAGGGCTCGCCGTCGTACTGATTGTCCGTGCCGTGGCACAGGTAGGGGCTGCCGGAGCGCCGGATCTGAAAGCCTGCCCGTTCGAGCTCGCGGCTCGACCGCTCGAAGACCAGGATCCTCGCCCGGGCCACGCCGGCCTCCGCGAGCAGATCGACCAGGGCCTCGACCAGCTCCACCCTCGGCGACAGCCGGGGCGCGCCGAGGCAGCTGAGCTTGATGCCGACGGTGTCGGAGGGTGAGAACAGCGTCGCCAGGCCGGCTGCCGCGCGCTCGACGCCGAGCGCCCTCTGCACGCTGAGCTCGACGGCGCGCCGCGCCGCCGGCCGGTCGAGTCCCTCCGCCGCGAGCTTCGCGGTGCCGACCACGCCCGGCCGCGCGGTTGCTCCCCAAGCCATCACGCCGCGGCCTGCGAACAGGCCAGCCGCGGCGAGCTTGGCGAGGTCGCGCCGCGTGTGGCGCGCGCCTCGGCTCACGAACCCTCCTCGAAGACCTGGGCGGTGAAGACCTCGAAGGTGGCGCCCTGGCGCCACGCGTCGGCCGGCAGGCCGGCCTTGCGCGAGAGCTGGGTCAGCGTCTCATCGCGGGTCCACCCCTGCTCTGGCGCCACCTGCGGCAGGAACACCGCGCGCCGGCCGCTCTTCGAGAGGACCACGCCGTGACGGCCAACCTCGATCACCTCCGGCCCCGCCACCTGGCTGGTCGGCGACAGCACCGACACCTCGAGCTCCACCTCGTCGAGCTCCTCCGCCGTGAGCGGCGGGAATCGCGGATCGTGGGCGGCCGACACCGCGGCCGACATGATCGCCTCGACCAGCGGCTCGCGCGCCTCGATGATGCCCATGCAGGCGCGCAGCTTGCCCTCGGTCTCGGCGCGCCGGCCCGTGTTGTTGACGGTCACGAAGGCCCCGGCCGCCGATCGCCACGCCGGGTCGCCGCCGCTACCGGCAAACCACGACGCAAGCGCCGAATCGTGGGTCAGGTGCGAGTGCAGTGTGGCGCGGGCGAGCTTGAGCAGCTCGGCTTTCTCCGGGCCGGTGAGGATCCCGAGGGGCGGCGCCGCCGGATCGTCCTTCCAGCTCTGCCACGAGCCGGCGAAGGTCACCGCCGCGTAGGTCACCGAGAAGTCGAAGCTCCCGCTGACATGCCCCGAGGTGGTGAGGGCCGCCACCGAACCGGACCCCGCGAAGGCGTGATCGAGCAGCTCGGCCAGCACGGCGAGCGGGCGGCGGCCGCACACCGTGTCCCCACTCACCTCGAGCTGGTACCAGAATCCGGTCGGGTCGATCGCGGCGAGCCTGTCCGCAGTGGCTCGCCCGATCTTGAGCAGCGTGTCGCCGAGGTGAGCGTCATTCGCGAACGGGGCGTAGCCATAGCGCGAGCCGTGGTGGGTGAAGTCGGAGGACACGACGATCGCCGTCGCCGGGTCGAGCAGCTCGGCGAGGACGCGCGCCATGCGCCGGCTGGTTACAGCGTCGGTTTCCTCCCCAACCAGCACCGGCACGATCCGTGCCCCGGGTGCCACGACCTGCAGGAAGGGCAGCTCGACCTCCAGGCAGTGCTCGCGGTCGTGCGCGTGCGGCGGGCCCTGGAAGTCGGCGTTGCCGCGCAGCCGGGTGACCGCGTCACCGTCGATGGCAATCTCGCCGAGCGGCGTCGCGAACGAGTCCAGCGAGCGGTCCGGCAGCGCGCCGCCGGCGAACGACGCCTGGTGTGAGGGCCCGAGCAGGATGATCCGGCGCGGCGCGGCCCCGCGCAGGGCCGCGAAGCCGGGGGCCGCCGTGGCGCCCGAGTACGCGTACCCGGCGTGTGGCACGACGATCGCGCGCGCTGCGGCAGCCGGCTTCCCGGCCGCCGCCAGCAGGTCGTCCACCTGCTGCCGTAGCGCCGCGGCGTCTGCGGGGTAGAAGGCTCCAGCGACCGCGGGCGGGCGGCTGCCCGCCGCGGCGGTGACGGCACCGAGAAGCAGGATGGGCACGATCGTGATCCTCATA
>Ga0316622_100000521_pt1 | contig 22556 bp, 25 predicted proteins | sample OWC_Aug_OW2_C1_D_FD_207646 | JGI IMG/M metagenome (GOLD analysis project Ga0316622, IMG submission 207646) | Wetland soil microbial communities from Old Woman Creek delta, Ohio, United States - OWC_Aug_OW2_C1_D5_C | ecosystem: Environmental > Terrestrial > Soil > Wetlands | place: USA: Ohio... | reverse complement strand
CATGGAGGACCTCACGAGTGCTCCCCGTTGGTCGTTCGAGAGCCCTCTAGACACGGATGCAAAAAGCCTTCCCAGGCAGTGGTTGCACAGGGGGCGCTCAAGCGCTCGCCCTGCGATCTCTAGCCTAGACATGTATGATGAGGAGCAGCATCAGCCGGTATTTATGGATTCGCCACCTAGATGCCGACGCACTCCAGCTGGTCCTTGCAGGCGTTCCACAGGGGCCCGTCGTCGTTGGATTTGATGGTCTCGAGCCACTTGGGGACCACTAGCTTGAGATTCTCAAGAACGCCATTGATGTCGAACTCGGCGAGAGTGGCGTCGTATACGAGATAGTTCACGTAGACGGGGCGGTCCTTGACCTTCTCCTCCTCAAGCGCGAAGATCATCCTGCCGCGCTCCTCGCCTTTCTGTATATAGGTCTCGCCAGTCAAGACGTAGCGTCTCCTGGCCACGCCAGTCAGGCTCAGCTGGGCCAAGCCGCGGTAGTCCACGGTCTCGTTCAGGACCCACCTCATCTGACCCTCGTAGGTCCCGACAACGAACTGAGAAGGCGACATGGTGAGCTTCTGACCAGACTCCAGGGCGATCCTTGTCCAGAGCCGCAAGAAGGAGTGCGCAAGCAGCCTCATGACCCGGTCGCGATCACTCCCGCCCTTTCCAGTAACCTGGGGGATCTGCGACATATCAGCCTCGATCAACTTGGTGAGACCCTCGGACATGACGAGGTTGTATAGTCAGTCGAGCTATTTCAATCGTGCTAATGAGCTCTCAGAAACCCATGCCATCCACTTTCAACTGGCCGCGTCTCCCTTCGAGGAAGTTGTAGACAGCGGCGTGCTCACTCCCGGACAACAGCATGTCTAGAGCACGCGACGCGATGTCTATCTGCAGACCGTTGCCAATGACGGCGACCGTGCTGCCGTAGACGGACACAAAAGCACCTGTGAGCTCCTCCACGAGGGAGCGGGTCTTTCCGTGACTGCCTATCACGCGCGCGCGCATGCGCACCACGTTTTCCTGTTTCTTGCCGACGTAGTCTCTTATGTCGAATATCTTCAAGAAGTAATCGTCCTCGAGCAGGAGAACGGCCTTCTGCGGTGAGAACCCGCGGCCTATCGCCTGGACGACATTCAGCACGGCCAACGCCATTGAGGGATCCTTCGAATGGGTGTGATCGACCTGGACGTCCCCCTCTTCAGAGTCAATGAGTATCTTCACTCCGGTCCGCTCCTCAAGCTTCTGCTTGACCGAGCCGCCCTTGCCGATCAGAACTCCGACTCTGTCCGTTGGTATCTTGATGGACTGCATCATTTGCCTCTGATTTCTTTCAGCTCTGCCCTGACGTCGATATCAACCTTATACCGTCTGAAATACCTTGCCACGTTCGATACATCCCTTTCGAGCCACTCCTCGGCGAAGGGGTGTCCTTTGAGCACGGACTGACCCACATCGATCAACACTGGTTCCCCGTCGAGCATCAACACATTGAACTCGCTGAGATCGCTGTGGACGATGTTCGCCTTCTGATATCCGAGCTTGACGTAGTTCAGAAGCTTGCGGGCGATCTCTTCAGGATCGTCGAGCATCACGTTCCTGAGCTGTCTCGCAGGCTCCTTGTCCGACCCGATATACTCCATGACTATGATGTTCGCGTGGTAGGCGATTGGCTTGGGCACGCGGACGCCTACCCTGTAGAACAGCTCCAGATTCAGATACTCCTTCTCGGCCCATATCATGATCAACCGGTTCTTGTTCTTGGTCTTGACCCGGAAGTACCTCGGGTCTCCCTGGATGTACTTGGCCATCTCGCCGAACGTGGATGTCGCGGTCCGGTAGATCTTGACTGCCAGGTGCTCTCCCTTGAGGGTGCTGGCCCTGAACACGTTCCCTTCCTTGCCCGTGGATATCGGGAAATCGAACTTGTCGATGACCCCGTCGGAGAAGAGCTTGTAGATGCGCATCAGGTTCTGCTGATTGAACACCTCGTCGTAGGACTTGCGCTCGCTCGAGTCCTTCCTGCGGATCCGCCAAGCGTCAATCTCGCGCTCGAAAAGCTGAAGGGTTGCGTCAGTGCGGGGCAAAGGCCTTTCCTCCGGCGGAATCAGAAGATGTCTATCGCTTTCGGAAGCATCTTCTTCCTGCTCAGGTACATGGATTGCGTCTTCGTGTACCTGTAGAGGATGTTCGCCTTCTCGTCCTGGAACTCCCAAGGCTGCACTATCAAGAGATCGCCCTCCCTGATCCACATCCTCTTCTTGATCTTGCCGGGAATCCTGCCCATGCGAGACTTGCCGTCAGCGCACATCACTTTGATTCTTGAAGCTCCCAGAAGCTGGTCCGCGATCCCGAAAATCTCTCCATCCTTCTTGTGTGGAAGGCGGACCCTCACGAACTCCGGCTCGCCATCTGGCCCGAGCCTGAGCCCCTCATCGTCGCCGTATCTGTTACCGCGTCGCTGCAAGTAGATTCTCCTGGACAATCCCAAGTAATATATTCGGCATACTTAAGGATGCTGGACTTCCGTGCATCTGGCCAGCTCAGGAAATATCGACCTTCTCAGGCCTTTCGAGAACATCACTCATGTCCGAAACCGGACACGACCAGACGAGCGCTGTTCCTGCGGTGTCATCACCGCCAAATAGGCACACCAGAATCGAACTTGTGGAGGCGGCAGACCATGGAAAGCTCTGCTCAAAGCAAGAAGAACGAGAAGATACTGCTCGCGTACTCGGGCGGCCTGGACACTTCAGTCGCGATTCATTGGCTGAAGGAGAAGTACGGCTGCGAGGTCATCGCCGTGACCGTCGATGTCGGTCAATCGGACGATCTCAAGGACGCGATGAGGAGGGCGAAGACGATCGGTGCCTCCAGAGCCTGGATGATCGACGCGAAGAAGGAATTCGCAGACGATTTCATACTTCCAGCGCTCAAGGCAAACTCACTCTACGAGGGCAATTATCCGCTCAGCACAGCCATCGCGCGGCCCCTGATAGTCGAGAAGCTCGTGGAGATGGCGAAGAGGCTCGACTGCACGACGATAGCACACGGGTGCACAGCCAAGGGGAACGACCAGGTGCGATTCGAGGTCTCGATAATGGCCCTAGCGCCGGACATGGGTATCCTTGCTCCGGTGAGGGAATGGAAGATGACCAGAGAGGATGAGATCAACTACGCCAAGGAGCACGACATCCCTGTTCCAGTCTCGGTCGAGAAACCGTACAGCATAGACGAGAGCATCTGGGGCAGGGCGATCGAATGCGGCGTTCTCGAGGATCCATGGGCCGAACCTCCGGAGGACATATTCGAATGGACGAACGGCATTGAAACGTCGCCCGATGTCCCGGAATATGTCGAGATTGGATTCTTCCAAGGGAAGCCGATCAGTCTGAACGGCACGCAGATTGGGTTCCTGGACCTGATCGCGAAGCTGAACGATATCGCGGGCAACCACGGAGTCGGGAGAATCGACCATATCGAGAACCGACTCGTTGGCATCAAATCCCGGGAGGTCTACGAGGCGCCGGCTGCTATCCTGCTCATCAAGGCGCACCAGGAGCTGGAAGCCCTCGTGATGGCAAAGGACCTGCTCCATTACAAGAAGATGATCGAACAGCACTACTCGGACCTCGTATACAACGGGCTCTGGCACTCTCCCCTGAAGGACGCGATGGACGCGTTCGTCGAGAAGACGCAGGAGACCGTCACCGGGACCATCAAGGTCAAGCTCTTCAAGGGTTCGGCAGTCGTGGTCGGCAGGGAATCACCATACTCTCTGTACACCACAGCGCTGTCAACCTACGCGAAGGGAGACGAGTTCGACCACTCCTCCGCTAAGGGGTTCATCTACGTGTGGGGGTTGCCCCTCAAGGTGGGGACCATGGTCAAAGCCGGGGCGAATGGGAATGGGACAACGAGTGAGGCCGCGGTCAATGAAGGATCATACTCGGTCTGTAAATGACGCATTCCTCAACTTCACGTCGTCGGTCCACTTCGATGGCCGGCTCTGGAAGTACGACATAGCGGGCAGCATCGCCCATGCAATGGGTCTGGCCGATGCGAGCGTCCTAACAAGCGCTGAGCAGAACCGAATGGTCACCGGTTTGAGAAAAATCGCGCGGGACATCGATTCTGGGAAGGCCGCCCTGGAACCGAGTCTAGAAGACATCCACATGAACATCGAGAAGATGCTGACAGCTTTCATCGGGGACGCCGGAGCCAAGCTGCACACTGGTCGCAGCAGGAACGACCAAGTTGCCCTCGACATGCGACTAGTGGTCCGTGAGATGCTGACGCAGGCGATTGCGAACACTTTGTCGCTTCAGGCGGCTCTCCTACAGAGAGCCGAAGAGAATAAGTCCGCGATCATGCCAGGGTACACGCACATGCAGCACGCGCAGCCAGTGCTGCTGTCGCACCACCTTCTGGCTCACTTCTGGCGCTTGGATAGAGACGTCTCCCGACTGGTCGACTGCTACCGCAGGACGAACAAGTCGCCTCTGGGATCCGGGGCCCTGGCTGGAACTGCATACCCGCTTGACAGGAAGCTAGTCTCCAACATGCTGGGGATGGAGACTGTGACGGAGAACTCCCTTGACGCGGTCTCAGACCGGGACTTTGTCGTAGAGGCGGCTTTCACTCTCTCGCTCATCATGATACATCTCTCCTCGCTAAGCGAGGAGATCGTGACTTGGTCTTCGTCGGAATTCGGGTTTGTGCGGATACCGAACTCCCTGGGAGGGGGTTCGAGCATGATGCCCCAAAAGGTCAACCCCGACATCGCCGAGCTGGTCCGCGGGAAATCCGGCAGAACCGTAGGAGACCTAATGGCAGTCCTCACCATGCTGAAATCACTTCCCCTCGCGTACAACCGCGATCTGCAGGAAGACAAGGAGAGCCTCTTCGACGCATTTGACACTGCGGAGGCTTCACTCCAAGCCCTCACAACTCTTGTTGCAGAGATTGAGTTCGACATGGTGAGGATGAGGAAGGCGGCAGAGGTCGGGTTGATGACCGCGACCGACCTCGCCGACTTCCTCACAAAGAAGGGGATGCCTTTCAGGAAGGCTCATGAGGTCGTGAAGCAGCTTGCAGTGGAGGCCGATGGGGACGACGACAAGTTCCTCAAGCTAGCTCAGAAGACAATAGACCGACACTCGAGCGATGCACATAACGCAGGTTATCTGGACATATCGAAAGTGCTGGGAAGGCGAGACGGCATCGGAGGAACCTCTCTGAGATCCGTATCCAAGCAGATGAACCTCGCGTCCTCATCGCTGACTGCCAACAAGAGAACGCTGGAGAAGATGAGACTGCAGACGAGCAAGGTACATGGACTGCTCGAAGGCTAGTCCAGGCCGTTCGGTTCTATCCTTCCCTCAATCACCTTCGTGAGAATGTCGAAGGCGGGCATCATGTCCTCCCTGCTGACGATGAATATCGTGTCCGTGTAGCAGCTCACGGCCTCCACCAAGTTGATGCCTTGCTCTGACAGCATCGTCATGAGGTAGGTGAACGCACCTGGGGTCTCTTCAATGTCCGGAGGGCTCTTGACCGTTATCTCCGCCAGATTCTCCCTCACGATGATCACATGGTCCTCTCCGATAGCCTTCGTGATATCTGGCAGATGCTTGTCCTCGGATATGACGGTGATCGCGTTGGCACTCTGGAGAACCTGCATGGTGCTCTTCTCCGAGAGGAACTTCTTCACCACATCGTCGAGGTTCTTCAGGACGATCCATTCGTTCTTGGCGACTACGATGGATATGCGGGTCTTGAGCTCGAGCCGGCTCTGCTCGAACAGATTGATTATCGCGCCTTCGGCATCGGTCTTCGCGAGCTTCATCGCATAGCGCCTGCTCGCGGCCAGGACGGCCTCCTCGTTCTTGATCCCGATGTCCTTCATGATGAGCCTGGCTAAGGACGAGTAGTTGATCAGGTCCTTGCTGATGCAGTCCCTGATGCTCGGGTGGCGGTCGATGTATTTCCTCGTGAGTTCGGCCGCGCTCAACTTCTCCTTGGCAACTTCCATGCGGGTGCTGAATTGGCACTCTCACCATTAAGCTTTGGCCAACTGGGTCGACGCTGGGCGGCGCAGTCAGAGCCGAGAAGCATTAAATATGGACATTTCATAGGGCGAAAGAGCCATGCATCCGGCACCTGATGCTCCCGTAGTGTAGTCCGGTCAATCATTCCAGCCTTTCGAGCTGGATACCCGGGTTCGAATCCCGGCGGGAGCACATTCCTCACACCAAACGTGCGGGCCGGATGCAACATGCTTTTCTATCGACACTCCTTGTAGGAGAACATGAAGAAGGCCCACTATCCGAAGACAGACGGCAGGACCGAGATCGACTCGAATCTTCTCGGTCCATGCGGGTTCTATTGCGGTCAATGCCTCGCACTGAAGAAGGGCGTATGCCTCGGTTGCAGATATCAGGCTGAGAAGAAGGAAGAGGCGGGAACCGTGAAGATCTTCTGCAACATTCTCACATGCTCGAGCGCAAAGGGGCTAGACTGCTGCGCGGACTGTCCCGAGCATCCTTGCGACAAGTACGATCCCGAGAAGAGCATATTCTCGAAGGCATTCGTCGACTATCTGCGGAACGATGTCAGGAAAGGCTAGACTACCTGGCTCATCTCCCGCTCTATCAAGGAGAAGTCCTTGGTGTCCATCGTAGAGGCATCCACCGGGATCAGCAGATATCCTTTGTCAAGAACGACCTGCTCGTTGATGAGCTGGATGAACTTGAGAACACTTCTGAAGTCGTTCTGAGTCGTGAGGTACTCTAGACCCTCGATGATCACCGCGCCTCCGGGACCCTTCCCGAGGAAGTCTCTGACAGATGACGCGAGCCTGGCGAGGTTGTTCGGAGACACGTACTCGACTGATTCGCGGCTCTCCGGAGTCTGTGCGGTCTCGGTCTTGGTCAGCCAGATGGATTCTGCTTGAAAACTGTATTTCTGCTTGAGCACGTCAGGATGAGTCCTCGAGATGCAGAGGCCCATGCTACCCTGTGAAAGTATGCTCGTGAACATGGCGAAACTTCTGTCCGGACGCTCCTCTTTCACGACGTAGCTCGAGCCTGGAGCTGCCCTGACAGGAGGCGCTGCTGGCGGAGCCACCGACACCGCCGCTGAAGTGAGTTTCTTGCCAAGAGCTCGTTCCAGCTCGTCCACCTTCTGCTGGACCCGCTGGAAGATCATGGATTTCTTCGTTTTGGCCATGATCTGCAGCTCCCTTGATGTATAACCCTTCGTGGAGAGCTTGATGATCTCATCCCAGGCTTCCTGAAGGCCCTCCTGGAAGCCTTTGATGTAGCCTCTTGCCGAGTCCTCTTCCTGAGACATCTATCCCATCCGAGCGCGCACCTTCCTTATGGGACAGCCAGACTAATAATGCTTCTCCGGTTGGCTGATTCCGGGCGGGGAGTACCGCAATAAAAGCTATTAGCTTCAGCCATAATCCGAGGCAGAGTCATCCATGAAGAAGAAGAGAATTCCTAGGCTGAGACTCAAGGCGAGAATCGCCTCAAAGGTCATGGAGAAGGATCTCCAAGAGAAAGCGAAGTTGCTCATGGACGACCCCGACCTCATCTTCCCGGACTGCGACGAGGAGTGCGGCTCATGTCCTTTCAAGAAGACCCGCGCGCGGATCGAGAAGATACAGAGATACAAGAATGACCCTACCAGACTCGCGAAGCTGGCACGGGGGGGCGACAGGCTCGCGCGGGCGTACGCGGCCACAATAGGGCTCGCGCACGAGGAGAAGATGCCCTATCTTGCCACGGCCACTTACCCCGCGGGAACAGTCGCATATGCGCTCAGAGGCAAGACCACGAAGGAGAAACTGATCGGTGTTCAGAACTTCGACTCCCCCAAATGGCGCGTGCTGAGCGTCGCGGATCTCGTCCACAAGAAAGGACTTCACTTCTATTCGTATGGCGATGATTTCGTCTGCACCGGTCGGACGCCCAGACCACCCGAGGAGTACGTCGAAACAGCATCTGGATCGATCGGAGCGAACAAACGAGAGGGGGATTCATTCGTATGCCCGCACTCTCCGACCACCACCAACCACATGGTCTTTGAATGGATCAACGCGAACATGAAGTCGGTAGTCTGCGACCAGTGCTCGGGCAAGATCAAGAACAACCTCGCTGAGCTGGCCCAGGGGATGGCCGTTCCGAGAATCCTAGACGAATTCAGAGTGACAATAGTCAGACCGTTGAGGAACAAATCAGGGGAGAGAGCGTGTAACGGGCTTCTCGATGGACCGGTAGATGACGAGCTCCTTGAGAAGTACGCGAACGGGGAATTCGGGAACAAAGACCTCATCGAGAAGCACATGCGAAACATCCTGGACTCGATCAAGACCCTCGACAGGAAGACCTACGTCAGAGGAGAGGTCTGCTACGGAAAGGATGTAGACTCGTTCGTGGGAGACCTCACCGCGGACGAGACCGAGAGAGAAGCGCTAAAGGGGCTCCTGGGGAGGGTCAACCATCCAGTCGTGCTTGAGCAATCAGATTCGGCGAACAAGTTGCTCACCATATTCTGGGAAACGCACGGCTCGGACGCACTCGGCGCTGTCGTGTCCGAGAGACTCGCGGACAAGTACATGAAGGATCCGGAGACCGAGAAATCTCCGCTCAAGGCGATCAGGAACGCTCTCAAGGAAGAGGAACACGAAAGCATCTCCTCCAAGATACCGAAGTACGCTTCACTCTCTCTGTACGGATCGTTCGCAGATAGTGTGGCTAGGGCCTACAAGACCAAGGGCTCCTCCGGGGCGGTGGCGGCACTCGAGAGCGAGAAGTCATCAGACCACCGCATTCGATCGATGGCCCACGGGTTCTACCTGGCCCTAGGCGTCACGACCAAGTCCTGGAAGTACACCGATGAAGAGAAGCAGTACGGAGAGCACCTGAGGCAATACGCGAAGGAGCTTCTGGAGAGCGATGGCGCCGAGCAGCATCATGACGCCTTCGTGGAATTCCTGAGGCAGGCTGGCAGCACGGACGAAGTCAAGAGGGCCTGAAGATTTTGGCGTCCATGACAATGTGTGATACTCCAGGAGCGTACGACTTGATCGCCTTGAGCCGCAGTATCTCTGCCCTTCCCCCGTGAAGGTTGTCAACAAGCCTCTGAACAGGGCGGAGGGGCAGGAGCTCGTTGGGACATGTCTCGTGATAGTGCAAGATCCCTCCGTCCTTCAGCAGACGCATGGCAACTGGCAGGAACTCGTGAGTCGTCTTGACATACCCCATGATCACGCGGTCTGCCACGTTCCTGCCCGGGAGGTCTCTGTTGTCGCCAAGAACAGGCTCGACCACCTTCTCAACATCGTTCAGCTTCACGTTCTCCACGAGATACTTGTGAGCGATAGGGTTGGCCTCGCACGCTATGATCTTCCTAGGCTTCTGATACACGGCCAGAGGCAGGGAGAAGTAGCCTATCCCAGCGAACATGTCCACGATGACCTCTCCGTCGCAATCCAGGTCTGCCATCCGGCTGCGCTCCTCAACGTTGCCAGATGAGAACATTATCTGAGCTGCGTCGAACCGGTACTTCACTCCATTCTCCAGATGGGTGGCCACCGTATCCGTCCCAAGAAGTACCTTCGTGGTAGGAACCCTGAACCTGCCCGAGATCCCAAGCACGTCTTCGAGGACGGCCTTGAGACGAAGCACTGATGCGTACGCCTCGGCCGCCTGACGTCCGTATGGCTTCAGCCTGGGATCCAACTTGATGACGGCGACGTCTCCGAACAACTCCCACTTATCGGGAAGCAGCGGCTTCAACTCCTCCGGGATTGCGGCGACGTCCCTGATATCGTCGATCGGGTCTCTCATCGACTCTTGATTCGGGAAGTCTCGGTGGACAATCTTCGCGTGGAATTCCTTCAACAGGGGATGAGGCGGCATCGACAGCACAGGGACCACGACGTAGTCATCGTCCTCGACGATCGCGTGGTTCTTGTCGAGCAGACGGGACCGCGCAATGATCTTCCTGAGAGCCTCGGCGTTCTCTCGCGGGATATTGACCCCTAGCACGCGCTTCTCAACGCACTGGCCGTTATTAACTCTTATCAGGGGCGCAAGCCCCGGAAGACCGAAAGTGATATAGTCGCTTTCTTGCTTCCCACACCATATGAAGGCCTGGCTGGCTGCTGTTTCTCTGATGTGCTGTCTATTGCTGCTATCGGCGAGCACGGCATCGGCGGAGGTCCCGTATCCTGGCAGCCCACAGTACGCCAACAAGGTCCTCGGCAATTTCATCACGCCGACCATCGAGCCGGGAGAGATGGCGCTTCTGGAGTTCGATATCACCAATCCCTACCCTTCTGACGTCATGGTCAATGTCGCGCTCCGGATTGGAGTCTATGAGTACGCCACCCAGGACGGCAGCGACACCGTGGACGAGGACTTCCCGCACCCACCGCTCATAGAGCGCAACTCGACTGAGGCAACTGCATATATCGAAAGTATCCTGAACTACTCCAATGAGGATGATGACAGACACATCTGGAATGCCTCGGTGCCGATATACACATCCGAGGACACACCGCACGGATCCTACTTCTCTCAGTGCACGTACTTCATCAGATTCAACATGAGCTTCAGTCTCGAAGGCAATTCATCTTTGATCGTCCTCAAATCCCGTGGATGGTTCACGGACGAGCAGTGGGACACGATGGTATCCTGGGAGTCCGAAGATCCGATCGTCAACATCACCTACATGAACAGCCTGGGTGTGGACGGCCTGCTTCCCGACACGTCCTTCGGCATCAAAGTGCCCATACCTCGATGGCCACTGGGAGTGATCATCGTAGCGGCGGCCGGCTTCTCGGGTCTGGGACTGTACTACTATGTGTTGGACAATCCCGGAAAGCATCCACGGCTAGAGAAGCGATTCTATAATTTGAGGGGAAAACTGAGCGAGCTTAGGAGCCAGACGAAGTACAGAAGAGGCAAGTGACGCAGGATAGTCGATGTCCCCCTGCTGCTCCAACAACCTACGGACTTCGGGTTCCGCGAATATCCTCAACGCTTTCTCGATCTTCTTGTCCGTCAGGTTGAGGAACACTCTGCGTATCCTGAAGGCCCTCGACAGCTCCTTGCCGAACTCCTCCTTCCAGAGCCTATCGTACTCGAGGAGTGCAGGCTCCGAGTGCGTCTCCAGGAACATGTCAACGGCCTCGGCGCACAGCTCAGCTCCTCTGACTCCGGTGTAGACCCCACCCCCTGAGAGCGGTTTAGCGTGGCACGCAGCATCGCCGACGAGTAGGATGCGGCCAGAGACTGCCGAGCTTCCGGGACCTATGGGGATCTTCCCCGAGGTCGTCGAGACGTTCCTCGCACCTCTGAATTCTGGACGAGTGAGGAACTTCCGGAGGTAGTTGACTGGAAGCTCGCGCGCATCCCATGTACACAGACCGACCCGTGCGACGTCACCTGCAGGGATCACCCATGCGAAGAATCCAGGAGCGATGTTTCGGCCAAGATATACCTGCACGAACTCCTGCTCTATGTCTGCGCCCTTGATATCTGCCTGGATCCCGGTCAGCATGTGCTTCGGTGCCGGAAGGTCAGCCTCCTTCCTGCAGATCGACTTGTACCCATCGGCGCCAACCACACAGGAACAGGCGGTGAGTTTCGTGGACCCTTCGAATCTGGTCTCTACCTTCGCACCGCTATGAGATTGAGTGACCCTTCTCACGGATGTACCCAGCTGAGGGAGGGCTCCCGAATCAACGGCCTTGTGGAACATTATCCGGTCGAACATCGGCCTGTCTATGACATACGCGCGCGAGGTTCGTGCCTCCAGATCCAATGTGAACCCGAGCGGAGAATGTATCCTTACCCCTCTCACCTCGCCAAGAACGCTCGCGCGGGCGAACATGGGAACCCCGCGGTGAGTGACTAGGCCTGCGCACTGGAGGGGAACCCCTGGAGAAGGGTGTTCCTCGATGAGGACGACACTGTGGTCCCTTGCCAGCATCCGAGCGGCAGTCGACCCTGCGGGACCCCCGCCAACGACAACGGCGTCAGTCTGCACAATCGCATGAGGGTCTTCGCTGTTATTTCAGCGTTGCCCAAGAGGACCGTATCGTCAGGTTTCCGCTCGTCTGGCGATGCTAATAAATCAGACATCGATACTATTGACTTCCGTGAACCCAGATTCTGGACTAGACTCAAGACTACAATCTGCAAAAGATCTGCCAGACATATTCGAGCTTGTCAAGTACGCCGTCCGCAAGAGCACGGGCAAGGAACGAGCGGGTCTGATGCTGGGGTTGGCGAATCTCGGCGGAGGGCCTCAGGGATTTGTCGGGGCGTTCTACCCGATTGCGACCAACATAATCGTTATGAACAGCCTGCCCCTGAAGCGAGTCAAGGAGACCGATCCAGCGCTCTACAAGCCCTATGTGTTCCACATACTACTTCACGAGTACCTGCACACGCTCGGGATCATAGACGAAGCAGCGACCAGACAGAAGGCCTATGAGATCAGCGTCATGACCTTCGGCAAGGAGCACCCAGTCACGCAACTGGCCGCTGACCTCTCGAAGTTCGTCCCGAAGCTCGTGTATCCTGTCTTCGGATGGCAGCCGACGGAGGACTATCAGCTAGAGCTGGTGAAAGGCTTCGACAGGTCGGCGACTTCCAGCTACATCAGCTGACGGCTACTTCTTCTTGGGGACCTTCTCCCAGTCTGCCAGGAACTTCCTGATGCCCTCATCCGTCAGATTGTGCCTGATCATCTTCTTGAGGACGTCATAGGGGACTGTGGCGATGTGCGCTCCAGCCAGGGCTGCCTCGGTGACATGCACCGGGTGTCGTATGCTCGCCGCGATGACCTGGGTCTTGAACCCGTAGTTCTTGAGGATCGTGATGATGTCGCGGACAAGGTCCATGCCATCGTGGCTGATATCGTCGAGACGACCGACGAACGGCGACACGTAGGTCGCGCCCGCCTTCGCGGCCAGGAGCGCCTGGTTAGGGGAGAACACGAGCGTGACGTTCGTCTTCACGCCCTCCGCCGAGAGCACCTTGACGGCCTTGAGACCCTCATCGGTCATCGGTATCTTCACCACGACGTTCTTGTGCATCTTCGAGAGCTCTCTGGCTTCGCGAATCATGCCAGCAGCCTCCGTGGAGACCGCCTCTGCGCTTATCGGACCGTCGACGACCTTGCATATGTCTTCGATCCGCTGCCTGAATTCGCAGCCCTCCTTCGCGACGAGCGTCGGGTTCGTCGTGACGCCGTCAAGGATGCCCCAGCTGTTGATCTCTTTGATCTGCTCAAGGTTCGCGGTGTCTAGGAATATCTTCATCGGCACACCTCACTTCTTCCTCTTCAGGACATCGTGGGCCGCTTCCACGATGTTGTCAACTGTCAGGCCGTACTTGTTCATCAGCTCGTCGCAAGCACCAGACTCGCCGAACACGTCGGGGATGCCCACGCGCTTCATGGGCACATGGAAGTTCTCCACGAGGACCATGGCCACTGCGCTGCCCATGCCCATCATCACGGAGTGTTCCTCAGCCGTGACGACCCCTCCTGTCTCCCTCGCAGCCTTGACGATGGTCTTCTCATCGATGGGCTTGATGGTGTGAAGGTTGACCACGCGCGCGTCGATGCCGTGCTTCGTGAGCTCGTCCGCGGCCTCGAGGCACTTCGACACCATGATACCACATCCGATGAGCGTGACGTCCTTGCCCTCCCTGACCACGGGCGCCTTCGCAGGTTCGAACTCCGAGGCCTGGTCAGATATCGTGGGCACATCGGACCTGCCGATCCTGACATAGACCGGTCCCTTGGATTTCGCGACGTGCTTCACGACCTTGTATGTCTCAACCGCGTCTGCGGGAACAATGACCGTCATGTTCGGGAGCACGCGCATGAGCGCGATGTCCTCGACGATCTGATGCGATGCGCCGTCTCCGCCGACCGTTATGCCAGCGTGGGAGACGACGATCTTCACATTGAGGTTGGGGTAGGCTATCGACTGCCTGATCTGGTCGTAGCACCTTCCGGTCCCGAAGACCGCGAAAGTCGACACGAAGACCGTCTTGCCAGATGCCGCCAGTCCCGCCGCCGTGTCCATCATGTTCTGTTCGGCGATGCCGCAGTTGAAGAACCGCTCAGGGAACGCCGCAGCGAAGTCTGCCGTCCTCGTAGAGCTCGAAAGGTCTGCATCCAGGACGACGATGTCGCCCCTCTCCTTGCCGAGCTCGACGAGCGCGCGCCCGTACTGCTTCCTCTGGCTCTCCTCCTTCCACTTCACTGCTTGTCACCCCCGAGCTCCTTCATCGCGATCTCGTACTCCTGCTTGTTCGGGGCCTTCCCGTGGAAGTGCAACGCGCCCTCCATGTAGCTCACACCCTTGCCCTTGATGGTGTGCGCGATTATGACCGTAGGTTTCCCCTTCACGCCTCTGGCCTCGTTGGTCGCGTGGATGATCTCCTTCATGTTGTGTCCGTTTATCTCTATCACGTGCCATCCGAAGGCCTTCCACTTGTCCGAGAGAGGCTCTAGGGACATGATGGTCTCGGTGGGGCCGTCCAGCTGCAGTTTGTTCCTGTCGACATAGGCTGTGACATTGTCCAACTTGTAGTGAGCCGCCAGCATTGCGGCCTCCCACGTCTCGCCGACATCCATCTCGCCGTCCCCGCATAGCACGTATATCCTGTACAGCTTGCGGTCCAGCTTGGCGGCGAGCGCCATGCCATTGCCGGCCGCGAGCCCGTGACCTAGCGAACCCGTTGACATCTCGACGCCCGGCGTCTTGTGCATGCAGGGGTGCCCCTGAAGCCTGCTGCCCAGCTTCCTCAGCGAGCTGAGTTCGTCCAGTGGAAAATAGCCGGCCTCCGCAAGGACGGAGTACAGCGCGGGGGCCGCATGCCCCTTGCTCATCACGAACCTGTCCCGGTCCGGCCAATCCGGACGCTTAGGGTCGTGACGCATGATATGGAAATACAGCGCCGCCAGAATGTCCGCGGCGGATAGTGAGCCTCCCGGGTGCCCGGACCCCGCCTCGTAGATCATCTTGACGGAGTGGCGTCTTATTCGCTTAGCTATCGTTTCGAGTTCCGTGATGAACTCGCCATCATAGACTTCCAAGTCCGCCCCCCTGGTTCAGTTGCCTGCAATCGGGATATCCCGTGGGACTGCCTTAAAGTATTCGTGGCTCCAGCCGCTCAGGTCTCCAGCACCCTGCACCTTCTTCCCTCGACCTTCAGCTTGCCCCTGGCGAAGAGCTGTATCGCCCTCGGGAACAGCTTGTGCTCCTCCTTGAGTACACGCTCCTGGAGAGTCTCCGGCGTGTCGTCCTCCAGGACTGGCACTGACTTCTGGAGGATTATCTGGCCACCGTCGACCTCCTCAGTCACGAAGTGGATCGTGCAGCCCGAGACCTTGCAGCCGTACGCGATGACGGCCTGATGGACATTGAGCCCGTGCATGCCCGACCCTCCGAAGGCCGGAAGCAGTGCCGGGTGCGTGTTCATCATTCTGCCCGCGTACTTCTTGATGATCAACGGGGTCATCATGCGCAGGTAGCCCGCGAGGCACACGAGATCCACCTTGTGTTGCTCGAGGCAGTCGATGACCTCCTGCTCATGCTGTTCCCGCGTAATGCCCTTGTGAGGGAATGCGAAAGCGGCAATCCTGTGCTTCCGCGCGCGCTCGAGCGCGAGCGCCTCAGGCACGTTGGATATCACGACGACTACATCGCCGTCGATCTCCCCTCGGTCGCAGGCGTCGATGATAGCCTGCAGGTTCGTACCGCCGCCCGAGGCCAACACACCAATCCTAATCCTGCGCATGGAACTCACACTAGTTGCTCTCAGACCCGGATGTAAGAATCAGTAAGTGGTTTGCGGGTTTTCGCATCGGTTCAGTCACCGCTCTCGATCCTCGGTGCCAGCAAGTAGCTGACCTCGCCCTTGCCGCCAGCGATCTTGAACTCGACCTTGACCGGGTAGTCGTTGCCCAAGTACATGGTCACGCTGCTGCCCGATGAGACCGCCTTGAGCATGTTAGCGAAGTATTCCAGCGGGAACAGGCTGCGGACACTGCTGGGTGTGGTGAGCTCCTCGAGATCCTTCTTCGCCTTCTTCCAGCTGACATGGTCAAGATCGCCCTCGCAGGTCATCTCGAAGCCGTCCTGGGTCGCCTGGAGCGCTATGTGGTCCGAGACCGTCTCGCTCGCCCTGATGCCCTGTACGAGGTCGTCCACCTTGACCGTGAGCTTCGCAGGCAGGTTCAGGCTCGGGACCTTCGGGTCGCTCATGCCCGTCGTGTCAATCAGGCTCATGCGTCTCGTGATGTCCCCGACGACGATGTTCAGTCTCCTCTTGTCCTCGTCGTGCTTGATGTCGACGATGTCATCCGCGCGCGCGAGCTTGAGGAACTGGTTGAGCTTGTCGATGTCGAGCCCTATCTCGCTCTCGTCGGCCTTGAATTCCTCAAAGGCATCCTTCCCGAGCTTGAGGTCGACCATCGCGATGTGCGCGGGATCGACTGCCCTTATTGTCAGACCATCCGCGTTCACCGTGAACTTCGCCTCGTCCACCAGTGTGGAGATGACGTTCACTACTTCTTTCAAGGTGTCAGCTCTGGCTTTCGCCTGAAACATTAGCCCCCCTTCCGTGCCTTACCTGTAACCTTTCAGCATTTAAAAAAGCATTGCATGCATCCAGCTTCAGTATTCGCGCCATGAGTGTCCGCACTTCACGCATCTGAATATCCGAGTCTCTGGTTCATCGGCCGCCCTTGTCTGCCTCAAGACCCAGTAGGCTTTCAAGTGGCCGCAAGATGGACACTCCGCGTCTGCCGTTGGCAGAGTGCCGGAGAGTTCGCCCATGAAAGCAACCTCCTTGTCCTTGCTCTTGTGCTTGATCACCTGTGTCTTTGTGGCCGGCTCGTGGACCAAGCCGCACTTCCTGCAGACTAGCTTCCCATCCTGAGGGAAAAGAAGGCTCTTGCACTTCTCACAGAACATGAATAGATCGCTCCGCTCCCTTCACATGCTGGAAATGAGCGAAGCTGTAAGACAATAAAAAGGTTAGCGTGCCACGCCAGCAGGTCTAGATGGAATCCCACTGGTTGTTGTGGGGCTCCTTCCTTCTGGGCGCGGCGACCGCGACTGCCTCGGACTCTTCGGAATCCTCGTAATCATCAGAGAACCTGGGCGTCGGGCGGCTCCTTCGTCCCGTGTGCCACTCGTTATCGATCATCTTCTGCGCGCGCTTGATCGAGTGCGGGTCAGAAGATACCGTGAATCTGCTGGACCCCTTGGTCCTGCGAATGATGCCACCCTTGTATCCAGGGTCCTGCCTCTGAGAGTACGAATACTGCTGGTAGTTGAACCGTGGCTTGGAGCTGAGGTTCTGAGCGCCTCGCCTCTTCTGCTTGCGAACGCGCATAGTGCGAGCGGAGGTCACTCCGGCCGATCTGCTATCGTCGAAGTCTCCGGGGGGCAGCATGTACGGGTCGCGCACGTCATAGCCCGCGTCATCGTAGTGCATGTCCGTGGCGTGTCCCCAGGGGTTTCCGTGCCTGCGCGCAGAATAGTGCGCAGCCTTCGCTGCGCTCCTGTCGCCGTGTCCGCCTGGGAGATGGAAGAACGCGCCCACTCCGCTCAGGAGCCCGTGGGGCGCTTCCTGAACGACCGCCTCCTGCTGGTATCCCGAAGGATCGTGAACAAGGACTGTGGTCGTGTTCATCACCGCGCCGGACGTGAATTCTATCTCGCGTCTGTTCTGTGCGGCCAGGACCCCACCTACGTATGCGAACGCGACTGTGAGCACGTAGTAGTTGATGCCGTACGGACTTGACCCAGCGAGCCCCTCGACGAACCCGCCGACGTACTCGGATGAGAACTGGAAGTACGGGGCCAGCAGCGGAATGTCTGAGTTGATTAACGCCCCGACCGCAGCTGGGGCTATCGCAACTCCGAACACATGAGATGGGAGCAGGCCCGTCTCGAAGCCCGTCATGACGCCCCAGATGGCGACCACAGGCACGATGGAGGCGGCCACGCCTTTCCATGGACCACCGGCCCTGCGTCCGCCAACATATCCGGCGATCATCTGCCCGAACATTGGCAGCCACCAGAGCATGAGCGACAGGACCATCACATACTTCGAGGCGCTCCAGAAACTGTACACGACGTTGCTGGTCTTGAACTTCTTTCCCTCGACGTCGTGTTCGTAGGACGCCAATCTATATGGGACCCTCTTCTGTTTCTTGGGGTCGTCGTTTTCGCGAGCATCCTTTCTGCTGAAGCCGAATACCATGCCCATCCCTTCGGTCCGACGAGCGTCAGACGAAAACACATATGCACTTTGTGCTATTTATTTGTTATGAGATACTGGTGTGAACGTTTCTGCCATCATCAGCCGTCAGACATGAATGCCGTAGGCATTCAACTTGGCCGATCCTTCGCGCCCACAAATCGCCGAGAGGTAAGTTTGTAAATCGACGGATGGGCTCGGAGACGTGCGCAGGTTCATGAGCGATTTCGTTCACGTTATCGCATTCGATAATCACACTAGCCAACTTATATATGATTGATTTCGTCTTTACTACGCGCAGGGAAAAAGTTGGGTTGGCTCCGATGTCAAAAGTCCTGATAGTCGAAGATGCGCCCTTTATAAGGGAGATGATTCGAGATATCCTTGAGTCCCACGACCACGAGATAGCCGGTGAGGCTGCCAACGGTCTGGAGGCCATTGAGAAGTTCAAGGCGCTCAAGCCTGATGTTGTCCTCATGGACATCCTGATGCCGGGGATGGACGGACTTTCCGCCATCATGAAGATCATCGAGATCGACCCGAGGGCCAAGATCATCGTCGTAAGCGCACTCGTGAAGGAGGCGCTGAGAAAGGAGGCGATGAGGGCCGGAGCGGTGGATTTCGTCGCCAAACCGTTCCAGGTCGAGAGACTGCTTGAAGCCGTCAGAGCCGCGACGACTGCGTCGTGATCTCGTTCTGGACCTGTCCGAGCTAGATTTCAGCTACTATGCGACCAGCGTGCGCATGAACCGGAGATGACCAGATGGCGGACCTATCTGTTGCGGCCTCGGTGGTGGCGTTTGCCATTTGCCTGGGCGCTGGTGTAGTCGCGAGGAGCAAAGCCCCGAACTCCATCGCCTCTTGGCTTTTCTTCCTAGCAATGATCTGTCTCGCCGTCTCGATTCTGACTGGAGTCTTGTACCCGTCAACGGAGAGGGATCAGACAGACCTGGGCAATGCCATAGCAAAGGGATTCGTGATCTCGACGCTCCTTGGCTACACGTTCCTCTGGGGGCTGTCGATGGTCTTCCCCTACAAGCGGAGAATCTCGTTCACTCCGTTCGTCGGACTCGGGCTCGCAATGGCCGTGGCCGTGCTCGGAACAATCGTGATCGGGCTTACCGCGAGAATCGACTATGAACAGCGCCAGATCCCCGAGCTGGACGACCTCAGCATGCTCTCCCTACTTTCGGTCGCCACACTCATGATGTGCCTGACGACAGCGTTCATCATGTTCTCAAGACGACGTGTGGACGAGAAGGGAAAGCGCTCAGGAACCATATTCCTGCTGGGCGTTTGGACCATTGCAGCGGGAGGGATACTCTGGATCATGGGCATCACAGAGGTCGCGGTGCTGTCAGAGAACCAGATGTACGCGCTTGTGGCCGCCTGCTTCGGCCTTGCGGGAATCACCTTCGCCTACTCCATCGCCGTTGGACAGATAGCCATGAGCACTCCGACGGCCGAGCGGCTGATCTCCAGCGCGAAATCGAGCTATCGCCTGTTCCTCAGATACGTCTACCTTGTCGAAGAACCGAAACCGGAGTTCTCCTTCAGGCTGTTCGCGGACATCCTCAAGGGTAGGTGCTGGGACTGCCAGAACGACAACAGCTTCCCGTGCGAGAGCATCGACTGCACGCAATGCAAATTACCGTGCCCTTGCCGGGAGTGCCAGAAGTACATGAGCAGACCGCAGGGACTGATCGTATCAAGACAGTTCCCCAACGAGATCAGGGCGAAGTACTACCTACAGACGACTCCAATAGTGTGGCTGTCGACTGTCTCCGGCAAGGACAACATGGATCCCGCGAAGCTCAATCTACTCACAGACTTCCTCACGAACTTCATGGAGAAATCCCACAACGGCGTGGTGCTGATCGACGGCCTCGAATATCTTGTGACCACGAACGATTTTCAGAGAGTCATCAGGGCTGTCGACAGATGGACCGAGAGCGCGATGACCAGCAGCTCCAGACTGATAATCACGATTGACCCGAAGTCTTTCGACCAGAAGGAGCTGGCACTTCTCGAGCGCAACAAGGAGGTCGTTAGACCTGACGCGCCTGAGAAGTGGATGATCATCCCTGAGCCCATCTGAGAGAAGAATGGTCCCGACTCCCGGATTTGAACCGGGGGCCTGCTGATTTCAGCGACTGTGATCGGTCTTCCCGATTACCACACTACAGTCAGCCGCTCTCAACCAGTCTGAGCTAAGTCGGGATCCTGTTGCAGGATTGTCAGTTGTGGGCTCCTTATTAAGAGCATCGTATAAAGCGTTTTTCGGTGCGATGAACGGGCCATCTGGATAGCTTTCGAAGGCGGCCGGAAAAGAAAACCTAAGTATTATATATTTAGCACTAATATAAGGGGCTGTCGGACGGCCGTAAGGCAAAAGAGGTACAAACGGCAGCCGTGGTCGTCACGGGGAACGGGTCAGCAAGCGGGGCGATTTCGTATGGAGCCAGACACTGAGAAAATCACCATCCGCATACCGCAGAGGCACCTGCGAGCGCTTGACTTCCTCGTGGAGATCGACGACTTCCCCTCCCGGTCCGAGGCGATCCGTGCCTCGATCAGGGACCTCATCTATGCCCGACTCGAGCTCGTCGTCGACCGGATGAAGAAGTTCGAACACGCCGAACAGAGTTTGGCGTCAATCAAGCAATACGAAGAAAAATACCTGAAGAAGTAGTCAGAAACGGGATGGGATGCACTCTAACTACTCTATTCAGCGACTCATCAATCAGGATTACCTCCCCCCTATTTTTTTATTTTTCTAACGAGTCGCCGAAGGTTCTCTGACTGACTGGCTCAACCGATGTAACCCAGATCCTCGCGTTTGGGCTCAGGCGGCGGCTCCGCGTCTCTGAGTTTCGAGGTTATCATGTCGATCTGCTCCGCCTTTGCCTCTAGCTCGGCGAAGTCTATCTTGACTCCGAGGATCTTCGCGAGGACTTCGAGCACCGCCTGGGCTCCCTTGGGGTCTACAAAGTATCCTGAGGTCTCTCCCATGAGGCACACACTGCGCATGTCGTAGAGACCGCCCAACCCGAGAAGCAGCCCGCTCGCGCCCACTATGCCGCTCCCCGGCTCTCCCTTCGAAAAGGTCACGCCGTGCTTCTTCATCTCTTCGACGAGCTCTGGGTCAGTCGCCGCTCCCAGCACCCTAGGCTTCTCGATCATCTTGCCGAGGCCGTACCCGCCCAGGGTGTACACGCGCTTCACGCCCAGCTCCTTGATGATCACCAGGGTCTTGTCGGAGAGCTCGTACTGCCCGTCAGGCGTGAGCCCCTGGTAATCTCCCGTCATGATGACGATATCGTGCTCCGCGTCCGAGCGCTTCGCGTAATACAAGTCATTGCTGACTAGCCGGATGATGCCCGAGTCGCTGACCAGTACCTGTGGCGGGAAGAACTTTGAGAAGAGCTCCGCGAACTTGACCGCCTTGAGCTGGTCCACGAGGTGCTCAGCCGCGAGCTTACCCACGTTCCCGACTCCTGGCAACCCCTCGACGAAGACCGGGTCCCTGAGGACCGGCCTTTCCTTGTAAACGACGACTATGTCATCCATCTAAGATTCTCCAGTCATCTCTTTCTTGAGGCGCCGTCTGTACTCGCCGTACCTGTCCTCGGGTGAGTACTTCGCGGGCATCGGCATCAAGGTTGCGCCTCCACACTTAGGGCATGTGTCCTTCAGGGTGTAATCCCTGCACGCGGGGCACTTCCTGAGAAGGGTCTTCACTTCTCCTCCTTCCTCTTGAAGCTCACCGATCCGCCTGATTCCTCGACGGCCGCAGTGATCTTCTGCACGACCGTCTTCATCTGCTGCTCAGCCTCCTTGTAATCGGTCGCCGAAATCGTGATTCTATACCTGGGAGCTCCGATGTAGTGGATATCTATCCCGGAGTCTTCCTCGTCAATGCCAGCTGCCAAGGCCTTCTTGACATGGTCCACGCCGTCCCCTTTCGGGTTGGTGATCTCGAGCAGGCCGTCGATCGCCACGATCGGAGCCTGAATGTTCTCCCTTGCCACTTCGAGCACCGCGGCGGCCCACTTCTTGTCCAGCCCGACTTCCTTCAGGGACTCGGGCGCCAATGTGAGCTGTTCGAAAGCGTTGTAGAGGGCACCGTACTCCTCTATCAGCTTCTCTCCCGCCTCCGCCCAGGCCTCGTCCATGGTCTTGCCGATCTTCTTGGAGGCGATTTCGAGGAGCTTGTCCGCCTTCTTCTCGTTCTTCCACTCCTGGACCTTC
>Ga0316622_100000519_pt1 | contig 22580 bp, 17 predicted proteins | sample OWC_Aug_OW2_C1_D_FD_207646 | JGI IMG/M metagenome (GOLD analysis project Ga0316622, IMG submission 207646) | Wetland soil microbial communities from Old Woman Creek delta, Ohio, United States - OWC_Aug_OW2_C1_D5_C | ecosystem: Environmental > Terrestrial > Soil > Wetlands | place: USA: Ohio... | reverse complement strand
CACCTCTAACCTGGCTAACAGCACTGTCCAGCGGATAACCAATAATCCGGCGGATGATACCGAACCGGCTTTGTCTGCTGACCAAACGCGCATTGCTTTCACTTCCAACCGGGATGGGAACAACGAGATCTATCTGATGAGCGCAAATGGGGCAGAACAGATTAACCTGACCAGCAACCCTGCTGATGATCGCGACCCAACCTGGTCATTAGATGGACAGTGGATTGCCTTCACCAGCAACCGGGATGGTAACTGGGAGATATACGTCGTACATACGGACGGAACCCAGCTGCGCAATCTCACCCAGGCTTTATCCAACGAGTACCAGCCGTACTGGTATTCTGAACGTCAGTTTTTCGTCACCAACCAGAAAATTGCTTTTACATCCGATCGGGATGGGAACGAAGAAATTTACACCATGAGTATTGATGGCTTTAATCAGATCAACCTTACCAACAGGCCAGGCAATGATTCTCTCCCTGCAGTGTCGCCGTATGGAGATAAGATTGCCTTCGTCTCGAACCGGGACGGCAATAACGAAATATTTGTCATGAGTATCAATGGCACAAACCAGCTCAACTTGAGCAACAGCCCGTCCCAGGATACTCAACCCACTTGGTCAGCAGACGCTCGCTGGATTGCTTTTACGACGGACCGTGCTGGAAACCTTGAGATCTACCTGATGAGCTCCAGCGGGGGCAATGTCAATAATTATAGCCGCGCCCCCTCCGCCGACTCTTACCCATCCTGGCGATAATAAGACCACCTTAGCTTATTGTTGTGAGACTGCTGGTCTCCAGACTGGATCAAAATCTAAGCGCTCCCAGTCCGTAAGCTGAGTCCGCCCAGACCCATTTACCGTCATCAGGTAGACGTTATGGTCACTGCCTTCTGGCCAGCTCTCAAAGACCAGCCACAGACCATCCGGAGAAATTTTAGGTTCTCGAACCGGGACAGGACCGAGGTTGTAGCGGAATTCGTTGTAGGTATCTTCTTTGTAAGAGGCGGCGGCAATCTTGGGGATGCTTCCGGGGGTATCCATCTGGTTGAACAGGATCAATTCCCCATCCGGAGACCACGCTGGATTGGAATTCATCTTAAAGCCGCTGGCTGAGAATTGCGTCTGGTTGCTGCCATCCGGGTCCATGGTCCAAATTTGCTGCACCCCCTTGTAATTGGTCACAAAAGCGATTTTCGATCCATCTGGAGACCAGGCGGGCTGCATGTCGCGGGAGTATTGTTCGGAGAGGCGTTCCACGATGCCATCTTCCAGTTTGAGCTCATAGAGGCGGGGCCGGCCGCTATTGCGCAGAGAAGTGAACACGATGAAATTTCCATCCGGCGACCATGCTGGATCGTAATCTCCGCCTGGCACAGTGGGCAGCGGCATCAGCTCGGTGCTATCAGCGTTGATTACAAATAACCCAGCTCCAGGATACGACTCCTGGTTGCGCACGCATGGAGAGATAAAGACCAGGCGCATTCCATCTGGCGACCACGCTGGCTGGCAGGCACCTTCCAGGATATCGGTAACTTGCCGCGGATCGCTGCCATCTACATTCATCACCCAGATTTGGGTTGTCCCGGAGCGGTCAGAAGCGAAGGCGATCTGACCGCTACCTCCGCCCATCGGCATCGCGGTAGGAGTTGGTGATGGTGGGGGGAGAACGACCTGGTTGGTGGCTGTTATCCTGGGGGTGATAGAGGGGGGCAGGCGGGTAGGTGGTATTTGCGTTGGGGTGAGCTCAAGCGTGGCGCTTGCCGTCGGTAGAGTTTCCACCGTTGTCAAAGGGGTTGCAGAGGGTTCATTGACAATTGCCACCGGTGGTGAGGTATTAATTGGCCAAATTAGCGCCAGGGCCTGTGTAGGCCAGTTTGGATAAAATGTATAGAGTACCAGCCCAATGAAAACCAGAATCAAAATCAGCAATAAGAAGAGCGCCCAACCTGGCTTGCGGCGTGGGAGTGGACGGCTGGGGCGAGGGGTGACGGGCAGCACGAAGCTGCTGGGCAGCGGTGCTGGGGAGCGTACTTCTATCTGGGGCATCTGTCCCTCTCCAGCAACCATCTGGGGGGAGGGACCATTAGCGCCATTTACTCCACCAGGCCTGTCTGAAGAGGGAGCCAGTGATAACTCTGCCTGCCGGCGCTTGCTGGTAATCCCGCGCACACTGAGCAGGGCCTGTTTGAACTCTTCAGCAGTCTGGTAGCGATCGTCTGGGCGCACCTCCAGGGATTTCTCGATCACGCTGGCGAGTCTGCGGGAGATGCGCGGGTTGCGTTTGCGGATTGCTACCAGCTCTGTTTGGCCCATCGCCCGTGCCAGTGCATCCTCCGGTATGGCACCTGTCAAAGCGGCGTACAGGGTAGCGCCTAATGAAAACAAGTCAGAACGGTTGTCCGTCCGTGCGGTGCCATATTGTTCTGGAGGAGAATAGCCGGGGGTCATGGCGCGTGCCCCGGTGGTAGTAGCCTGGTCGCTGTGAATGATCTTGGCTAGCCCAAAGTCCACCAGGAAGATCTGCCCTTGGGAGGTGATCTTTACATTCCCTGGCTTGATATCGCGATGGACAATCGACGGGCTGAGCGTATCCAGATAGGTCAGCGCGTCGCAGATGGCAGCCCCGATGATAATCGCCTCCTCTTCATTGAGCAGGCCGATACGATCCATCCTCTGGCGCAGGTCTTCCCCCTCGATGAAATCCATCACCAGGTACTGGCCCTGACCTTCAATTTCAAAATGGTCGGTCACGCGAGTAAGGTTGGGGTGGCGCAGCGTTGCCAGGATGACTGCCTCCCGGCGGAACTGGCGGGCGTATTCTTCCGTCGTGAAAAGGTTTTCCTTGAGAGCCACTTCCACCCCGAGGTTCTCGTCCACGGCGCGGTAAACAGCTCCCATCCCCCCCTGTCCCAGGATTTCAACGATCCGATAGCGGTTGTTTAATAGTGAGCCGCGTTCCAGTACCATAACCTTCTTTACCCGGGAGAATTGTACCTCGCTGGCGCCTTCTTTTGCATCAAGGTGACCTATCCACCAACAAGCATATACCGACTGCCCCTATTCGCACAGTCGGTGAAGTTGATATGGATTGTCTGTAGATTATTGATTCTACACTGCCCGGTGATCAGCGCCTTTTCAAATCTGTTAGAGTTGGTTGCAGAGGTAGATCGCAGACCCCTGATAACCCTGCCAGGCATGGATCCTCCAAAGGCAAGCTAAATATCCAGGTTACGTACGTCGCGGGCATGGGTCTGGATGAAGCGCCGTCTCGGCGGCACGGCTGAACCCATCAACATATCAAATGTGCGATCAGCCTCAGCCGCGTCTTCGATGGTCACCAGCAGCAGCGTGCGGTGGGCTGGGTCCATGGTGGTCTCCCAGAGCTGCTGCGGGTTCATCTCGCCCAACCCTTTGTAGCGCGAGATGGAGGCTTTTTCTGCAGAAGTTCCGTGTTCTGCCAGGAGACGATCTTTCTCCGCGTCCGAATATGCATAACGCACCTGGTTTTTGTAGGCGATGCGGTACAGCGGGGGCTGCGCGATGTACAGGTGCCCTTCTTCGATGAGTGATTGCATGTAGCGGAAGAAGAAGGTTAGCAACAAGGTACGGATGTGGCTGCCATCCACGTCTGCGTCCGTCATCGTGATCACCCGCCCGTAACGCAGTCCGGAAAGGTCAAAATTTTCACCGATCCCTGTTCCCAGTGCAGAGATCAGCGCCTTTACTTCGTTGTTGGCAAGGATCTTATCCAGGCGAGAGCGTTCGGTATTGAGGATCTTGCCCCGCAGGGGGAGAATTGCCTGGAAGTGGCGGTCGCGGCCTTGCTTGGCACTGCCTCCCGCCGAATCACCCTCGACAATGTATAGTTCGGTTTTCTGCGGATCGCGCTCCGAGCAATCAGCCAGCTTGCCTGGCAGGGTCAGGCTCTCCAGTGCCGACTTGCGGATCACCAGGTCACGCGCTTTGCGGGCGGCGTCGCGGGCGCGGGCGGATGTCAGGCATTTTTGCACGATAGCCTTCGCGGCAGATGGGTTTTCATCCAGGAAAGATGAAAAAGCTTCGCCGACCACCTGTTGCACCAGGGTTTGCACCTCTGGGTTCATCAGCTTCACTTTGGTCTGGCTCTCAAACTGAGGGTCTGGGTGCTTGACGCTGATAATAGCAGTCAGTCCTTCACGGGTGTCGTCACCGGTAAAGTTCGGGTCGGAGTCTTTCAATAAGCCGCTCCGCCTGGCATAATCGTTGACGATGCGCGTCACCGCAGCGCGTAGCCCGGTCAGGTGGGTGCCCCCATCGATGGTGTTGATCGTGTTGGCAAAGGCGTAAACCGACTCAGCGTAAGCATCGGTGAACTGGATCGCGGCATCAACGGTGATCCCATCCACTTCTTTTTCGGCATGCACAACAGGGTGCAAGACATCCCGGTTACGGTTTAGATAGCGCACAAACGAGGTGATTCCCCCTTCGAAGTAGAAAGTCATCTCTCGATCGAGACGCTGGTCGATGAAGTACAGCGTCACCCCGCGAGTGACGAAGGCCATTTCTCGGAAACGTTGCACCAGGGTGTCAAATCGATAGTCCAAATCCCCCTTAAAGATCTCTGGATCGAACTTGAACGTGGTGTGCGTACCGGTAGTTTTGGGGTCACACTTGCCGATCGTTGTCACCGCTGCACGGGGATAGCCTCTTTCGTAGCGTTGGAAGTGTACCTTCCCCTCCCGGTAAACCTTTACTTCGCACCATTCCGAGAGGGCGTTCACCGCGGAGACGCCTACTCCATGCAAGCCGCCGGAGACTTTATAGCTTCCACTGCCAAACTTGCCGCCAGCGTGCAACGTGGTCATCACCACTTCAAGGGCGGGCTTTTTCATCTGCGGGTGGATGTCGACCGGGATGCCGCGGCCGTTGTCACTCACCGTGACACTGCTATCCTCATGGATGGTTACTTCGATTCGATCGCACGCCCCTGCCAGGGCCTCATCGATAGAATTGTCGACCACCTCATAGATCAGGTGGTGCAGGGCTTTTATATCCGTCCCGCCCACGTACATACCTGGGCGCCGGCGTACTGCCTCCAGCCCCTCAAGGACCTGAATATCTTTTGCTTCATATGAATAAGAATTACCTTTTACCATAAACCTCCAATTGACTCGTACAGGCTGCCTTTCCGCCTCGAACTATGTTATTGAGGATAATTTCGCTTGTTGGATCAGCCGCTGCGTCCAGCGGGTTGCGTCGCGGTAATAAACAAAGCTGGCAGCCAGAAGGCCGGTGGTGATGAAGGCGTGCCCTGCCAGAGCAAGCATCGTAAGCCAGGATGAGTCTGCTGGCGTATTCCAGAGGAAGTCCGTCCCCTCGCTGATGAGAAGAAAGACAATAATCAGCAAGCCGGTCGTGGGCAATGTCAGGCGCGTGAGTCGCACACTATCCGTTACCGATCCCCACATCGTGCGCTGGTTGGCGAAGATGCCATGCGGTGAAAAGATCAATGGAAAAAATAACCAGAGCATGATACTGCCAAATATCAAGATGGGCAGCGTGCCTCCTCCAAAGCCGGTTAAGGCAACCAATGTGACCAGGCAGCTTGCCGGGATACTGATGGCGACCAAAAGTGCAAACCAGAGCAAGGCGAGCAAAAGCACCTTCAGAGATACCGCCGGCCATGCGACCAGCGTCTGCACCCAGGATACTTTGTTATTCAACGATGCCTGGGCGACTACCATGAAATAGAATGTTCCCAGCAGCAAACCGATCAGGGTGAGCAATAACCAGGTCCCCACCACAGCGCTGAGGGATGTCACCTCCCAAAAGCCTGGCGTTCCTATCGGAGTAGCGAGGGGTTGTCGTGAAACCATCAGGCTGGGTATACCCACTGGCAGGGAGCGCAGTGCTGCGAACAGGTTGATCCGCTGGGCAACCTCTGACCAGTATGCCTGGCTCAGGCGGAGCACTTCCTGCGATTCCTCCGTGCTGGCTGCCGTGAAGGAGTTGAGCTGTTGCAGGATGCCTTCGAGCAGAGTTTTTACTTGCAGGTGAGGTCCGAACCAGAGGAGTAGGTCTATGCTAATCGGAATGAGGATCAGACCCATGTGGTTGGTGATGGCATCAAACCCGGTTCTAAGAGCCCTGATTAAATTCGGGGGAGCAGGCACGGCCTGGACATCGAAATTCATTTCGTATCGAATTTTACCATACGGGTACGTCCAGCAGTGGTCCATGGCGATTATCGTCAGACTCTGCGTACACATTTGCATTTTTATACATACCGGCTCGGATTCACCGGATTTGTCCTTTATTAGCGGCTATGTCTTCCAGATCTTTGTGCCCATCATCCTTATCAGCAGCAATTCGTATGGTTTTTCAGCGATTGAACCATTCTCAGATGGATCAAGTCCGCAGCTATATCGTCAAAGCTTTGATAGAATAGTATCAGTGTGATTTTCACCGCTGACCGATCTACCCGGAAAAGGGCTGGCTCTCTCATAGTTTCCGCGTAGAGGTAAGCAGAGCTTGGAAGGTATTAAAAGCAACATCGATTCTGCGGGGGTAGCTTTTAAACATAATGGATATCAGGCATGACAGGTCTTAGTGACCTGTCTTGTGTATAGAAAGTAGCCGCCTGTGAACGGAGTTGTCTAAAGGATAGAAGCCATGACCCAGGCAAAAATTAACTTGACTCGCAAGAGACTCAGAACACCGCGCGCCGCGGCCATAGCCGGCATCCTCTTCGCCTTGCTCTATGGCACCAGCCTGGTGCTCATCCGCAGCTCGGTCCCTGCCGACCAGCCGGCAGATAGCGCCTGGCTGGAGACCAATGCAAGGACAGTATCTCTGGCGCTGAACCTGGTGCCCTACGCCGGGATCGCTTTTCTGTGGTTCATCGGTGTGATCCGTGACCGCCTCGGCGACCTGGAAGACCGCTTTTTTGCAACTGTGTTCCTGGGCAGCGGTTTGCTTTTTCTGGCCTTGACCTTCGTCGGCGCAGCCTTAGCGGCCGGGCTGCTGATTAGCTACGCAGTCGAACCAACCGCCCTGATGTCAAGCGGCGTGTTTATCTACAGCCGAGCGGTGATGTATCAGATCCTCAACATCTATGCCATCCGCATGGCGGGTGTGTTCATGATATCTCTGGCTACCATCTGGCTCCGCACTGGCTTGATGCATCGCGGCTGGGCTCTCCTGACCTACGCCCTGGCGCTGGTGTTGCTGCTGAGCATCAGTTATCTCCTGCCGGTGGCGTTGCTCTTCCCAAGCTGGGTGCTGGCGGTCAGCGTATACTTCCTGATCCTGAATCTCCGCGATCAATCCCAGGAACCGGTGGGCGAGATGTGACGTCAAACACAGGTGCCGTATGAGAACCCGTAAAATGAGAAGAGTCTCAGCCCGTCATAACTGGGATCGCCTGAAGGTGAGCTTCTGGTTCGCCCCGGTGGTCATGTCCCTGGCTGCGATCCTGTTGGCCTGGGCGTTGTATGGGGTAGATCTACGCATCCCCAATGAAATGCTGGAGAGTAGCCGATTTGTCCTCTCGGGCACTCCTGGTGAACTGCGCACTACCCTGTTAAACATGGCCGCCACTACCCTGGCAACCGCCGGGGTGGTCTTCACGCTGCTCACCTTGCCGCTATCCACTGTAGCAGCCCAGTATGGCTCGCGCTTGCTGCGCGTCTTCCTGGGCGATCGCACCACCCAGTTCGTCCTGGGCATGTTTGTGGCTACATTTGTCTATTGTTTGGCGGTTGCCCTTTCCATCCCTCCGGCTGAGGTAGAGCCTGATGGGCCTCAAATTACTGCCACAGTTGGATTGCTTTTAGAGCTGGCAACCTTTGCCTCGTTGATCTTGCTCGTCCAGCATATCAGCACCATGCTGCAAGCCCCTAATATCGCCGCGGCGGCGGGCGCAGAGCTGCTGGACGTGGTCCACGCCGAGATCCCGGAGGAGGTCAGCAGTGGTGATGGCAGGCAAACCGGTCAGGGGGCAGAAGATAACCTGCTGGAGGCAGATGCTTATCCGGTGCGGGTGAGGCAGGCCGGTTACATCCAATACATCGATCCGCAGACCCTGCTAACCCTGGCAAAGGAAAGGGACCTGGTCATCCGCCTGCTGTGCAAACCAGGTTGCTTTGTCTGGCGTGAGGCACAGGTCGCCCTGGTTTGGCCTGCTGGGCACCGCCAAGAACAGGTGAGGCCTCGCTCGGTTGATGAGGAACTTGAGGGACAAATTCGCCGTGCCTTCCAGATTGGAGACCAGCGCACACCTACCCAGGATGTCGCTTACGCGGTTAACCAGCTCGTCGAAATGGCCGTCCGTGCGATGTCCCCGGCGATCAATGACCCTTTCACAGCCATGACCTGCCTGGATTATATTGGTGAAGGCCTGGCGCTGTTCATTCGGCAGGGTGAGAAAGGCACCCATTACTCCGACCAGGATGGTAAGCTGCGCATTATTTTGGAGCCGGTTACCTTCGCCGAGCTGCTCAGCTCTGCCTTCGATATGCTCCGCCATTGCAGCTGCGACAATGCCAGTGTCCTGCTGCACATGCTGGAGGTGATCGATACGATTGGCCAGGAGACGGGCTCGCCTGAAGCGCGCCAGCTGCTTCAGCGGCACGTAAGCCTGATCCTGGTAGAAAGCCAGGCTGGGCGGTTGATCGAGCAGGACCACCAGCTCATCCAGCGCAGCTCTGAAGCCTTGGTGATGAAATTGTCAGGGGCGGGATGAGTGCCAAAATTCCCCTCCCTTGGCCAGCTCCCCGGTTTACAACTGCGAACCTCAATTGTGTGAAGGAACCTTTTACCGATGACGATTCCACCGAGCTCTCCTCAAGCATTCCATCTCCTGGCCAAGCCCACTGGCGCGGTATGTAACCTGGACTGCAAATACTGCTTCTTCCTGTCCAAGGAGATGCTTTACCCCGGCAGCCGCTTCCGCATGGCGGATGAGCTGCTCGAAACCTATATCCGCCAGCTTCTGGAGGCGCAGCCAATCCCCGAGGTCACGATAGCCTGGCAGGGTGGCGAGCCGACCTTGATGGGCCTGGATTTCTTCAAGCGATCTATCGAACTGGTAGAGAAGTACAGAAAGCCCGGGCAGGATATCCAGCACACCATCCAGACCAACGGCACGAAAATTGACGACGAATGGGCAGCCTTCTTCAAGCAGCACGGCTTCCTGGTTGGGCTGAGCGTGGACGGTCCGCAACCGCTGCACGATACCTACCGGGTCAACAAGGGCGGTGCTGGCTCTTTTGAGCAGGTGATGCGCGGCTGGGATTTCTTGCAGGTACATGGCGTTGATGTGAACATCCTGTGCACTGTACATTCGGCCAATGCAGACCAGCCGTTGGTACTATACCATTTCTTCCGCGACGAGTTGAAAGCGCAGTACATGCAGTTCATCCCGATCGTAGAACGGGCTACTGCGGAGACATTGCCCCTTGCAGACCAGGGCTGGAGCGAGCGCCCCGGCGGCGACCGCCAGCTGTACACCCAGATTGGCGAGCTGGTCACCGGGCGATCGGTGAAGCCAGAGCAATACGGGCGTTTCTTGATCGCCATCTTTGATGAGTGGGTGCGGCGTGACGTGGGCAAGGTCTTTGTACAATCCTTCGACGCCGCCCTGGCAAATTGGGTAGGCCGGCCCAGCTTGTGCATCTTCCAGCCTACCTGTGGCAACGCCCTCGCCCTGGAACACAATGGTGACTTGTATTCCTGCGATCACTTCGTCGAGCCGGCATTCCTGCTGGGCAACATTCAAGAGTCTCACATGATTGAGCTGGTTGCCTCAGACCAGCAGCATAAATTTGGCCAGGACAAATTCGACACATTGCCCCAATATTGCCGCCAGTGCGAGGTGCTGTTCGCCTGCTACGGGGAATGCCCGCGCAACCGCTTCATCCTCACCCCAGATGGCGAGCCGGGATTGAACTACCTGTGCGCCGGTTACAAGTTCTTCTTTAACCACATTAACCGGCCGATGCGCATCATGGCAGACCTGCTGCGGCGCGGTCGCTACGCCGACGAGATAATGAACCTACTGGCAATGGAGGAGCTGCAGAATATCAAGCAGGCGATGGCGCTGGCAAGACCCGACGACCCCTGTCCCTGCGGCAGTGGGAAGAAGTTCCGCCAGTGTCATGGACGGAAAAAGAACGGCTGACGATGCGAAGGACTGTCCTCTAAAGCCTTAAAGGACGTTGGAAGATCAACCGCACAGGATCGCTTGAGTTGATGGGCCGGGAGAACCTTTTCCTGAAAAACCATCCATACCCAGGAAGGTCACTGCAAAAGGGCCTCGCGCAGCAGTGCAGAGGCATCCATAGAATCTCCCGAAGCAATCACAGCCTCGAAACGCTCTCGTCCGATTCTGTCTAAAATGTTGTGCAAGCCCTGGATCCAGCGGATGCTTTCCTGGGCGGCGCGGACCCCGTTCTCGCGGTACGGGAAGATATCCAGGGCGTACCAGCCGGTGTAACTCATCCGGTCGAGCCAATAGAGCAGTTCCAGCATTTCTATGGTATGCACGGAGCCAACCGTCATATCGTCATCCCACAATCGCCAGTTGTCGTTAAAGTGCATGTAGAATAGCTTCTTCCCAAAGTATTGCAGCAGGGCAGCCGACTCGGCGGTGTTTTCGTAAGCCATCAGTGCATGCCCCACGTCGATCATCGCGCCTACATTTGGATGGTTGACTTTATCGATCAGCAACAGCGTCTTGCCTACAGTGGCGATATAACAGTGCGTGCGGGGCTCCTTGGGTTTGTACTCCAGCACGATCTTGACTTCAGGGACGTGCTCCGCACACTCCCGCACACCATCAATGAGCGAATCCCAGGCGGCGAGGAAATTTCCCTGGAAGGGATAATCATAACCATCCTGGCCGAACCATACGTCGATCACTTCGCAGTTCAGTTGCTTTGCCCATTCCATCGATTTCTTTACTTCCTGGATAGCTGCCGCCCGGATGTTGGCGTCATTCGATGCAAATGAGCCGCGTCCCCACTTTGAAGAAGCCCAAATATCGGGAGTCACGCAGGTCACAACCAGGCCAGCGTCGGCAACCTGGCGGCGAATTTGCTCCAGGTTGTTGTCATTGACATGCCACATGCCCACCAGCTCTACCCCGCTTAGCCCATCCACCTGGGTTGCCATCTTGATCAGCTCGTCGGTGGGGTAGCGTTCCCCATAGCCCGAGAGGACATAACGGTCTGCACCAGCATTGAAAGTGTTGATATTGGCAGAAAAACGAGGTTTTTGGGTCATAGGTCCTCCTTATTCGATTGGAGACCTTCGAGATCTCAAAGACCTCGAAGGTCTCTGGAAATATATGTCACTCAATCAAATTATCCGGTCACTTCCACCATCCACCGGGATTTGAGCGCCGGTGATCTTCTCAAATAGAGGCCCCAGCATCTCAGCGACGAGCTCGCCCACGTAATGGCTGTTGAGCTCCACACCTAACAGATTGCGGGTTTTATATTGCTGCAGGGTGAGCCCATAGTGGGCGGCGCGGGCTTGCAATACTTCCTCCGTCCAGATTCCGGTGTCGAAGACCGCATCCGGATGGATGATGTTGATCCGAATACGATCCTTGCCCCACTCTAATGCCGCCACGCGCGCTAGCTGGGTCACCGCCGCCTTGGACGAAGAATAGGCTGCTGCGCCTGCCCCTGGCGCGAGTACGTTCTTGGAGGCGTTCAGCACTACTCGCCCGCCGCGCAAGGAATATTTCAGCAGGGGGTAAGCCTCTCGCATCACGATCAAGTAGGAATCCAGGTTGATCCGCATCGCTTTTTGCCAGGAAGCCAGATCCAAAGCCTCAATGCGGATGCCTGGAGGGAAGATTCCCGCGTTTAAAACCAGCATATCCAATCCGCCAAATGCTCTGGCAGCGGCCTCGAACCCCTGGATGACGGCGGTTTCATCGGTCAGGTCACATTCAAATCCCAGGTAATCCGGGCGGTCGTAGAGGGTTTTAACTACAGGGTTGATATCCATAGAAACGACCGCCGCGCCGCGCCTCAGCAAGGATTCTACGCATGCCTTGCCAATCCCTGAAGCGCCGCCCGTGACCAAGGCGACCTCGCCGGCAAACATCTCCGCTTGAACCGCAGCCCCCTGCCGCAGCATCTCATTCCCAGGGGTCTCGCGTTTCTGGATCTCTGGTTGAAAGTGCGGCTGGTAATCCCCTAATGCGACAGCGCGCGCCAGTACCCGGCTGGCTTGCAGGCAGACATCTGCCAGTAGCCTGGCTTCCATTGCTGTTCGGCTGATGGTCAACATCCCCAGCTCGGCATCCAGGATGGCCGGGGAGGGTGGGTTCAATCCCTCGCCACCTGCCCGGTAATGATCTATGTTGGCCTCGAAATCCTGTTTCACTACAGGTAGCGGCTGCATCATGGCAGCCTGGGCTGGTGTTACGGCTCCCTTTTGGAAGAAAGCCGGCAGTTCTGGAAGCAGGTGGCTCCCTTGATTCATCAGATCGGGATGCATGCATAGCAAGGCAGGGTAGCCCGCCAGCTCCGCAGCGGCTTTTCGCAGGCTGGCTAACTCCTGGCGCAGGGGGCGCTCGGGGAGGGGAAACTCTGCTGGCTTCACTGACCAGGCTTGCCTGCTTTGAAGGTACCCTTCCGCGCGGGAGACCAGGCTCAGCGTGCGCGCATACGCCTCTCTGCCATCATCGCTGAAGACGAAAAGGCCCTTGTCCGGTAAGTAGATACCTTCAAGCATCGCGCTGGGCCAGGGAATTAAGGCAGGTGGTATGGCTTTTGCGCTGGAAAAGTTTGTGGGTGTCCCGTCGATCACGAGCAGGGCTTGTTGGTAAACCTGCTCCAGCCGCTCTTTCCAGCTGGTGGAATTGGCAATCACCAGCAAGGCTTCAGGATAGATATGGAACACGTAACGGGATGGAATGACGGCATGGATCAACGCTTCCGGAGGGGGGAGCGGTGCATTGGCCTCAACCCGGCTGCAATACAGAGAATTTAGATACTGCTCCTCTGCCAGGTGATCCAGCTTGAGCAGGGAGACTAAGGCGGCGCTGTGCAAGGCGGTAAAGCCATCTGCCCGGATCGTCCGTAAATCTTGACCTGCGGCGCTGATCCAGAGCACATCTTCTGCCTCGCCAAAGAGGTTGGCCGTTGGAATTTTGACCGATACGCTGCCCCAGTGAGGCAAGACCCGCGTTTTGCTCTGCCCTATCCGGTGGCTGGCGTGCAGGCAGATTTCCAGATGGCTGGACTGTGGGCTTACTTCGCCATTACCCCAATCGTTTTTCACCCGGCATCTCCCTGCAGCTCGGTATACTTGAAGCGGTCAGCCGGTGTCACCCAAGGGATTAACCTGCGAAAGTACGGTAAAGCTCAAAGGCATCTTGGGGCGTTGTGTTTTCATGGATGACTGCCTGTAGCGCGCGCGCCATCGGTACGGGCCTTTCGTTTTGCCAGATATTGCGGCCCAGATTTACCCCGATCGCGCCTCTTTGCATGCCATCGTACACAAACTCAAGGACTTCCAGCTCCGAGTCAGTTTTTGGACCTCCAGCAATGACCACCGGGACCGGGCAGCCTTGCGTTACCTTCTCGAAGTTTTCACAGTAATAGGTCTTGACCACGCTCGCCCCAAGCTCCGCGCAGATGCGGCAGGCCAGCGCCAGATAACGCGCCTCCTTCTTCTGGTCCATTTCGCGGCCCACTGCTGTTACCGCCATCACCGGGATGTTATAGGGCGCGCACTCGTTCACCAGCTTTGAGAGCGCCATTAAGGTCTGGTGCTCATAATCCGATCCGATGTAGACGGAAATCCCGACTGCGGCAGCGTTCATCCGGATGATCTCTTCGATTGAAACGGTGACCTCTTCGTTCGCCAGGTCACTGCCCACCATGCTGTTGCCGCCCGAGACGCGCAGAATCAGCGCCGGGCCGATCTGCGGGTCGATCTGGGAGCGAGCCACGCCGCGCGTGACAAAGATCGCATCCACATAAGGCAACAAAGGGGCAGCAGTTTTGCCAACATGCTCCAGGCGATTGGTGGGACCCTGGAAATAGCCATGGTCCATCGCCAGGTAGAAACAATGCCCATCGGGTTTGATGGTTTTTGAGAGGCGGTTCGCTAATCCCCAGTCCATATCGTATTTCTCCTGATTTGATATGCAGAGACCTCGCAGGTCTCATTGGAGCCCTCCCAGGTCTTTGAGACCTGGCAGGACTTTAAGAAACCAGGCAATTACCCTGGTCTTACCAGCAGATAACCCTTTTGGATCAGCCAGTGGTGAAACTCGTAGGTCGTGTGGATACAATCTGTCTGGCAGATAGAACGGATTTGTTCATACTTTGTGGAGCCTGGGGCCTCAACATCTAACAGGCCTTGCACCGGGCAGGCGATATCTTTACAATATTCGCGGCGCTGGTATTCCAGATATCCTTCGAATGGCATAGCGTTACCCTCCGGACAACAGGTCAGGTGCCAAGATTGCAGAACAGGCGAACGTGCAGGTCGTAGCGGTCACCCCGCCAGATCGCCTCCAGGTACTCCACTGGACGGTTATATTGATCGTACGTGGTACGGGAGAAGTCGAAGACCGGAGCGCCTTCCTGGGTGTCTAAAAGCTCCGCTTCTTCTAGGGTGGTGGAGCGTGTGCGGACAACCTGATCAGCCGCCTTCAATTCGATCCCGTAAGCATTCTTCAAGATGTAGTAAAGCGAACCGTTGAGTTCTTTTTGATCTAACGCCGGGGTGAGGTTTTCGGGCAGGTAAGACCATTGCAAGCTGATCGGCTCGCCATCTGCCATGCGCAGGCGAAAAATCTCCCAGACCAGGCTGCCATCTGGGAGCGCCAGGTGATGCTGGATATGTGCGCGCGGCGGCGTGCATTTGGCGCTGATAATCCGTGAGCTGGGGGCCCAGCCGCGTGATTTCAGGTCTTCTGTGGTCGAGCAGAGTTGTGTCAGGTCGAGTTCTACCCGTCTCCTTCTCAGGAAAGTGCCCCGGCCTTTTTCGCGGTAAATCAACCCTTCCCGCTCAAGCATATCCAGAGCGTGGCGAACCGTACCCCGATTTACCTGGAAGAATTCGCTTAAATCACTTTCTGAGGGGAAGACCGCACCTTCCGCTTGGGAGGCAGATTCATAATCTTCAATGGCTTCGCGCAAAATCTGCACCATCTGGTAATAGAACGGCACAGGCAGATCTTTATTGATCTTTTTTATGGTGGACAAATTGCTGAGTAGCATGATCTTTCGTCCCTGATATTTAACCCATCTACCTGTATACACAAGTATACTACTGATCATTTTAACAAATCCTGAGGCTGATGTCAAGGCATCCGCTGCTTTCAAACGGATTTCTTCCGGGTGAATAGCCGGCTGTGGCGTTCATCTTCCTTGACACGATCGTTGTTCCATGCTATATTTTTCTTGTACGTACATGTAATCAAGCGAACAAGTATTACTCAACGATCTATTCCTGTGTGGGAGGGCAATGCCATGAGACCTTTATTCGATCCCCAGATGTTCAATTACACCTGGGAAAGTATTGATCATGATCGTTATGTGGTCGGCACTTACTATATCGAGGATGTCATTGATGACAGCGATTTTATCGATCACTTGGCCCAGGTCCAGCGCCTGGCGTTAGAGGGCTCCACTTCAAGCTGGCAAGAGGTTAGCGAGGATACCCAGGAGCTGCGTGAGCGCTTGAGCAGCAAGGTCCTCGGCTATTTTGAGATCCCTGCCCCCAAGGGGACAAAGAAAGCCGTCATCCAATTGGGCTTCCCTGTCGGCAACTGGGAGGTGCCCGTCAACGTTCCCATGTTATTGCTCTCCATCGCCGGGAACTACAGCGCATTTTCGACCAAAATGCGTTTACTGGATGTGTACATTCCGGAGAAAGTCGCCAGGGAATTTCGGGGGCCAAAGTACGGCGTCGAAGGCATTCGCAGTAAATTGGGTGTCTACAATCGCCCGTTGATTTTGCACATCATCAAGCCCAAGATGGGCATGACACCCGAACAAACCGCCAACCAGGTCTATCAAACAGCCTTGGGTGGAGCTGATTTGTGCAAAGACGACGAGATGCTTACCGAGCTATCGAATTGCCCCTGGGAAGCCCGCTTAGAAGCCGTCTTAAAAGCGCTCGAAAAGGCCGAGGCGGAGACCGGTCACAAAACCCTCTATATGCTGAGCATTACCGATGAAGTAGACAAGGTCATCGAGAAGGCGCGCAAGGCGGTCAGTTTGGGAGCCAGCGGGCTGCTCCTGGCGTACTCGGCTGGGGCTTCGACGCTGCGTGTCATGGCAGAAGACCCGCTGATCCAGGCGCCTATCCTGCTGCATGTATCGCACATGATCCACCAGTTAGATCGCATCAGCTTCCCGGTCTTCTCCAAGCTTTGTCGTCTTTGCGGCGCGGATATGATGCTTTCCCCAACGATCTGGTCGAGCATTCCAGTCGCTTCACCGGAGGAATGTTATCGCAACGCCCAGGTCATGCTTGCTCCGTTCTATCATCTCAAACAGACCTGGCCCATGCCAGCCGCCGGGATGTATCCGGGTACTGCCGAAGCGGTGTTGCCAGAGTACGGGCCGGACATTATTATCCCGGCGGGTGGCGGCATGCTGGGCCATCCTCTGGGATATAAAGCTGGCGCCATGGCCTGGCGGCAAGCGATCGATGCCGTCATGGCTGACATCCCCCTTGCACAGGCAGCTGCGGATAAGCCTGAGCTGATGGCTGCGCTCCAGAAGTGGGGTGTACGCAAACGCCCCGTCACCCGTTGGGGCTTCTCAGGCAAAGATTACCACCCTTCATTCGCGGACAAGAATATTTAATCCCATGAATCTCGAAACCCAATCCGAAGTTCCTCTCCATGAGTTGCCTTCTTTGGAGCAGCTTATCGGGATGTACCGCACGATGTACTTGATTCGCCGCTTCGAAGAGAGGGTAAATGAGCTATACATGGAGGGACGCATCCCCTCCACGCTTCACCTGTACATCGGGCAGGAGGCGGTTGCGACCGGGGTGTGTGCCAACTTGAACCAGGGGGATTATGTGCTCAGCACTCACCGCCCTCACGGGCATTCCCTGGCTAAAGGTGTCTCTCCACAATCCATCATGGCTGAGCTCTTTGGCAAGGCCACGGGCTGCAGCAAAGGGAAAGGTGGCTCCATGCACGTGGGTGATATCGACCTGGGTGTCCTCCCGGCGATTGCCATTGTCGGCGCCAACGTACCCATTGCATCCGGGACCGCCCTGGCAGCAAAGATGCAAAAGACCGGGGGCGTAACCGTCTGTTTCTTCGGGGAGGGAGCCGCGAATGAGGGCGCCTGGCATGAAGGCTTGAACATCGCCGCAATCTGGGAGCTGCCAGTGATCTTCCTCTGTGAAAATAATCTCTACGCAGCTTCAACCTCGTTCTCCAAAACATTTAAGATCCAGAATGTTGCAGAGCGGGCTGGCGCTTATGGATTTCCAGGTATAGTCGTAGATGGGAACGATGTGCTGGCGGTCTACGATACCGCCAGGGAGGCGGTCGCACGCGCCCGGAATGGACAGGGGCCAACGCTCATCGAATGCATGACTTACCGGCAATGTGGCCATTCCCGCTCCGACCCGCGCACGTACCGGGCGCGCGACGAGGAGGATGAATGGAAGCAGTATGATCCGATACCGCGCTATCGCAATTGGCTCGTTGATCAGGGGAAGGCAGGTGCAGCAGAGTTGAGCCATGTTGAGAGTGATGTAGAGCAAATCATCCAGGATGCTATCGCTTTTGCTGAGGCAAGCCCTGAGCCCACGCCGCAAGATGTCTATCTTGGCGTGTTCAAGGAGTGATTTATGGCGCAGATGACCATTGCCGAGGCTCTTCGACAGGCTATCCGCGAAGAAATGATCCGCGACGAACGCGTCTTCTGCGTCGGCGAAGATATTGGGATCGAGGGCGGGTTTGGGGGGGCTTTCACGGTGACCCTGGGACTTTCCAATGAATTTGGGCACGACCGTATCCTTGATACACCCATCTCCGAAACCGCCATTGCCGGGGTTGCCATTGGAGCCGCCGTGGCTGGCATGCGCCCCATTGCAGATGTGCAGTATGGCGATTTTCTATTTTGCATGATGGATCAGCTGGCAAACCAGGCTGCTAAATTGCGCTATATGTCGGGAGGCACTTTGAGTGTCCCCATGGTCATGCGCGCCCCGGTCGGGGCTACCGCGCGGGGTTCACAGCATGCCCAAAGCCCGGAGGCTTTCTTTACGCACATCCCGGGTTTAAAAGTCGTCGCCCCCGCTACGGCTTACGATGCCAAGGGGTTATTAAAGAGCGCAGTGCGGGATGACAACCCGGTCCTGGTCTTCGAGCACAAGCTGCTCTATGGCTCCAAGGGTGCTCGCTCGGAGAAAGGCGCGCTCAGCCCGGTCGGTGATGTTCCGGATGAAGAGTATCTCGTCCCCATTGGCGAGGGAGTGGTTCGCAGGCCAGGCAAAGATGTTACCATCGTTGCCACACTGCTGATGTTATATCGTGCACTGGGCGCTGCAGAGACGCTCTCCCAGCAGGGGATCGAAGCAGAAGTGATTGACCCCCGCACGCTCGTGCCCCTGGATAAGGAGCTAATCCTCGCCTCAGTGCGCAAGACCGGGCGCTTGGTAATCGTCGAAGAAGACAACCTGACCAATGGCTGGGGTGCAGAAATCGCCGCTATTGTCGCTGACGACGCCTTCGTCTGGTTGGATGCGCCCATCAAGCGTGTAGCTGCGCCCGACGTGCCGCCTCCCTTCGCCCCGCCGTTGGAGCGCGAGTATGTCCCCAGCGAGCAGAAAATTGTGGATGCCGTGTTATCCATTCTTTGATCGTTGACCCGGTACAAAGACTGGTCCGTGCTATGACTGTAGATATCCTTGTCCCACCTCTAAGCCAGACGGCAGATACGCTGGTCATCGTTGCCTGGTTGAAGCAGGTGGGAGATCCCGTTACCAAAGGTGAAATCCTCTTTACGGTAGAGACGGATAAGGCCGTCCTGGAAGTAGAATCTCCCGCCAGCGGTATTCTCAGCGCCGTACTCGCCGAGGCCGGAGCGGAGGTTAAGGTTAAATCGATCATCGGAGGCATCGCTGAGCCGGGAGAAGTCCTCATGGTGGTTGAACCTGGTGGGGAAACCTTACCCCCTGAGAGACAAAACCGCCTCTTTGCCAGCCCGCGCGCCCGCCAGCTTACTCTGCTCAAAGGCGTTCCACTGGCGGATCTGCAAGGAAAAGGGACAGGCCCGGGAGGATTGATCGTCGCCCGCGACGTTGCTGCCTACTTAGAAGCCCAAAGGGCCAGCCCCAAGGTTACTCCCTTAGCCCGTCGTATGGCAGAAACCGCTGGGGTGGATCTATCCCAGGTGGTCCCCGCAAAGCCCGGTGGAGCGATAACCAAAGCGGACATCCAATCCAGTGTCAATGAGGGGTTAGGAGCGCCAGTTCCTCCTTCAATTCCGGCTATTAGTGAACCTGCTTCGCCCCAAACCCCTGCAATAAGCGCGGCTCAGGTGGTAAGGCTCAGCCCCACGCGGGCGACTATTGCCCGCCGCATGACGCAGAGTCACCAGACGACTGCACCGGTAACGTATCAGCGGGAAGCAGATACGACCCGCCTGGTCAAGCTGCGCAAGCGCATTCTGAAAAAGCTCACCGAAGGGACCATCCGCCCTACGTACACCGATTTCCTGGTCTATATGACTTGCCGAGCGCTTGCCAGACATCCCGCTCTAAATGCCACATTTGATGGAGAGAGATTGGAGCTTTACGAATCTGTGCATATGTCTATGGCAGTGGATTCGGAGCGCGGCTTGATTGTGCCGGTCATCCGTGAGGCGGATAGCAAGGGTATTGCAGATATCGCCTGGGAGCGCAGCCGACTGGTCGAGCAGGTCTTAGGGGGGACCATCGACCCGGATGGTCTGGTTGGCGGCACTTTCACCATCACGAATCTGGGCACGCTGGGCATCGATCACTTTACCCCCATCATCAACCCCCCTCAAGTGGCGATCCTGGGGGTTGGGCGTATTCGTGAAGTCCCCGCCATCCGCAAGGGAAAAATTCGCACCCGCAAGATGCTGGGGCTTTCATTGACCTGCGATCATCGCGTCATTGACGGCGCCCCTGCAGCACGCTTTCTGCAGGAGCTTTGCTCTCTCATCGAGAACCCGGACCTCATCTGGTTGTGACTCGAATGGGGCATTCCATGGAATATGATCCCGGCCTTCTAGCCACCCTGCACCGCCAAGCCAACCAGATCCGCCAGGAATCTATCCGCATGATCGCCGCTGCAGGCACGGGCCACCCCGGCGGTGCGCTTTCCGAGGCGGATATCCTCGCAGCCCTTTACTTCTCCGTTCTGCGGATTGACCCACAAAATCCCCACTGGCCTGACCGAGATCGTTTTATCTTGTCCAAGGGCCATGCCTGCGCCGGGCTGTATGCGGCTCTGGCGTTGCGGGGTTATTTCCCCATAGAAACCCTGGCCACCTTTCGCAGGTTTGGGAGTATCCTTCAGGGCCACCCCGATATGACCAAGACCCCCGGGGTAGACATGACTACCGGTCCGCTGGGTAATGGTCTGGGTGCCGGGGTAGGTATGGCGTTGGGGGCGCGCATCACTGGGCGGAAATTCCGGGTGTTTGTGCTGATCGGCGATGGAGACGCCCAGGAAGGCTGTACCTGGGAGGCCTCCATGTTGGCAGGTTTCCAGAAGCTGTCTAACCTGGTCTGTATCTATGATTACAACCACTCCCAGGTGGATGGCCCGACCTACGAGATCCTTTCGCTTGATCCTGTGGTGGAGAAATGGCAGGCGTTCAATTGGGCAGTGCGGGTAATCGATGGCCACGATATGCCGGATATCCTTGATGCGTTGGCCTGGGCAGTAGAGCACCGGGACAGCCCTTCCCTGATCGTGGCGAAGACTATCAAAGGGAAGGGGGTTTCCTTCATGGAAGACCAGGCGGCATGGCATGGCAAAGCCCCCAACGTGGAGCAGGCAGAGCAGGCGCTTAAAGAGCTTATGCAAGAGGAGCAGGCATGAGCGACCGCCCGAAGATGATGCAGCGGGCTGCCTTTGGGAATGCCCTCGTTGAGCTGGGGGAGCAGAATCCCCGGATCGTCGTGTTAGACGCAGATATTTCGTCTTCGCTCTACACTTCCCAATTTGCTAAAAGATTCCCGGAGCGGCACATCAATTTTGGCGTGGCGGAGCAGAATATGGTGATTGGCGCTGCGGGCCTAGCGACCACTGGCCTGATCCCGCTGGCCTGTACCTACGCCACATTTGCTACCATGCGCGCTTGTGAGCAGATCCGCAGCTTCATCTGCTACGCAAAACTCAATGTGAAAATCGTCTGTTCGCACGGCGGCCTCGAGGTTGGTTGGGATGGGCCCACACACCAGGCGACCGAAGATGTGGCTATCATGCGCGCCATGCCTAATATGACCGTGGTCGTCCCTGCAGACGCAGTGGGGACCTCGGCCCTTATCCGCCAGGTGGTGGAGCATGACGGTCCGGTTTATTTCCGCATGGGGCGCAACCCAACACCCGTTATATACGATCCGGGCCAGGAGTTTAAGATCGGCAAAGCTCTCCAGCTGCGTGACGGCGAGGATGTTACGCTGGTGGCGATGGGCGTGATGGTTTCCGTTGCGTTGGAGGCCGCAGAGCTTCTTGCACGCCGGGGAATCCAGGCACGCCTGCTGGATATGCATACGATCAAACCGTTGGATGAGAATGCTTTGTCGGCGGCGGCGAAAGACACGCCTTTGATCGTTACCCTGGAAGATCACAACATCATTGGTGGGTTGGGCGCTGCAGTAGCTGAGTTCGTCACAGCAAACCGGCCTGTGCCCGTGCTGCGCATTGGAGTGCCGGATGTCTTCGCTGAGTCGGGTGATCCGCTATTGTTGTTTAATAAATACGCCATGGATGCCGGATCTATCGCTGCGCGAGTGGCAGCAGCATTGAAGGGAGTACCTTATGCCTGAAGCGTTGTATCTAGAAATGTACCGCAAGATGGTATTGATCCGCTTGTTTGAGGAACAGGCGCGTGATCTGTTCATGAAGAACATGATGCGCGGTGCCACGCACATGTACATTGGAGAGGAAGCCATTGCTGTGGGGGTGTGTGCGGCTCTGAACGAGGGTGACACCATCACCAGCACCCACCGCGGTCATGGACATTGCCTGGCGAAAGGCGGCGACCCCAAGCGGATGATGGCAGAGTTGTTGGGCCGTGCCACGGGGTACTGCAAAGGCAAGGGCGGTTCAATGCACATTGCCGATCTGGACCTGGGTATCCTGGGCGCTAACGGTATTGTCGGAGGCGGCATCAGCCTCGCAGCCGGGGCAGCCTTTGCAGCGAAGTATCGCAACGATGGCGCTGTGTGTGTCTGTTTCTTCGGGGATGGCGCCATCAACCAGGGTAATTTCCATGAGACAGCCAATATGGCCGGGCTATGGAAGCTGCCATTGATCTACGTCTGTGAGCGCAATCTCTTTGCAGAATTTAGCTATTCCGACCGTTTTTTGGCCGACCAGGACCTGACCAAACGG
>Ga0316622_100000518_pt1 | contig 22582 bp, 15 predicted proteins | sample OWC_Aug_OW2_C1_D_FD_207646 | JGI IMG/M metagenome (GOLD analysis project Ga0316622, IMG submission 207646) | Wetland soil microbial communities from Old Woman Creek delta, Ohio, United States - OWC_Aug_OW2_C1_D5_C | ecosystem: Environmental > Terrestrial > Soil > Wetlands | place: USA: Ohio... | reverse complement strand
GCGGAGGGCCACGCCGAGCTGCTGGATCAGCTCTTGCGCGGCGAGATGAGCGTGCGGGCCTCGGCACACGATGACGGGCGCCACATCCCGCTCGGCCGGTTCCATCGCGGCCAGGAGATCTTCGGGTGCGCCGCGTTCCGCCGAGTACGCACTCAGGTAGTGCTTGAACTCGCGATCCACGGCAACCTCCGACAGCGATTGACCACGCGGGCCGAGAATCGCCAGGCGGAGGTGGTACGACTCCACGTCTACTTCGAGCGGCAACGGCGTCCACAGATAGGTGAACAGCGTCAGAACGACGATCGGCTTCACACCTGCAATCATCTGCCGCCGGAACGCAGCGCGGCTGCGCCGAGGCTCGATCGTGACCGCGTTCTCGCCGCTCTGCGGCGCAGCCCGGACCATCCGCGGGAACAGGCCGCTCGCTCCCATCGCGTCGGCGAGCTGACGCTCGAAGCGGCAGTCGCGATCCCGGGGCTCCAGGAACTGCTCCCGCCTCCCGCGGGAGTCCTCGCAGACGCCGAAGTTCGCCAGGATGACGGTGCGGTCCGTGGCGGGCGCTCCCAGCGGCGCCACCTCCAGCGACGGTGCCCAGATCCGGCCAGTGACCTGGTAGTCGAGGTTGAAGGCTGACGCGACGGGCGTCGCCTGGGTGAGGATCCCCCCACCCAGGCACGTCGCCACCAGCAGGGGCATCAGGCGCTTGGTCGACATGGCTGCCGCTCACAGTGCCGTCCCGGACCGGATGACGTCCCGGGCGGCGCTGAAATACTCCACCGACGCGTCGAACGACGAGGGAATCCGCAGGCCACCGGCCACGCGGAAGAAGTTCACTTCGCCCCCGATCGTCTGATGAATGATGAACCGGAACGGTGCGCCGACCGTTGTCGAGAGCAGATGTGTGCCCGGGAAGATGTGGCCGAGCGCGTACTGATCCTGGAGGTAATGCGACGCCGCGCCGACGTATCGGATGTCGCGGGTTTCGGCCGCGACGCCGGCCAGCCGCTTGAAGGCACCCTGCGCGCCGAAATCGAAGTGGTGCTGGTTGTTCGCGAGTTCCAGGTCCTGCGCCAGGTTGTGCTTGAGGATGGCGTCGGCCTCGGACTCGCCGAAGCCGGCGACGTCGGCCGCCTTGGTGGTGACGTCGGCGTGGGTCGCGGTGTTGCTGACTCGTCGAACCATGCCCCGGCCCTCCAAACGCGCGAGGTCGCCGCTGTAGTCGACGAAATGGCTGTCAAATGCAACGGAGGCGCCGATGCCCGCCGCGACCGAGAGGCCCGCGGACAGCGCGGGCGGTGCCCCGGCGGCGCCCGCGGTCTGGCCGACCGCGTTGGCGACCACCGTGCTGAACGCCGCCCTCCGTGAGACCTCACCCAACGCGTTGACGGCGGTGCGCAGCGTCACGTCGTGCGGCAACGTCCCCGCGAGCCCGGCCAGACCAACGTTGGCGCCGGCGGCGAGCACGCCGAGGCCAACGCCGATGGCGCCGGTGGTCGCGCCGGCAACGGCCGCCTCGCCGATCTGACGCAGACTGGCGCCCTGCGCCGCGGCAATGACGGTGTTCACTGCGGCCGACATGAGCGCTGCCACAGCGGCCCAGGCGAGCAGTTCGATGACGAAGTCCCCGTTCGGGTCGGTCAGGTTCGTCGGGTTCCAGCCTGCGTAGGTGTACGGGTTCGGGAATTGGCGCGCGGGATCGTGAGTCAGAAACATCCCGAGCGCCGGGTCGTAGAACCGGTTTCCGGCCTGCTGGAGGCCGGATGACGGTTCGGTTTCGTAGCCGGTGAACTCGTACCGGTTGGTCGAGGCCCCGGTGCGGTAGCGCACGAGGCCGTAGGGCGCGTAGCGAATCTGCTGCAGGACCGCGCCGGTGGCGCTGGTGATGAGCTGGGTCGAACCGAGATGGTCGAGGTGGTAGTGCCAGATGGAACCGGAGGTCTGCGCCCACGCCGCTGGCGCAGGTGCACCGGGAACGACGGGCCAGGGCAGCGTGGTGACGGCGAAGGCCAGGACCACGCCGACGACGTGCCCGTGGCGCACCGCGAGGCCGGCCACCGGCTGGCGCCGCCACGGGGCCACCACCAGGCCGGTGGTGAGCAGGGCGACGGCCAACAGCACGCCGGCAGGGGCGCGGCCAGCGGCGGGCGAGGGCGGCGCGGAGGGCCGCGACGCCGCGGCGCCCGCGAACGCGGCCGGCGCGGCGGCCGATGCGAGCTGGGGCATCCACACTCGCTGCGAAGCGATGCGCAGACCGGCGGCGAAATAGTGCTTGGTGAGATAGCCGTCGCGCGCCTCGGCCCACTGGTTGAAGTAGCGCGTGGTGCTGGCGCCGGCGGTCTGCAGAACGCGGTGTCCGGCATAGTCGTACAGGAACGAGACGAGCGTGCCTCCCGCACGCACCGCCTGCAGGCGGTCGTCGGCGTCGTAGGCGTACTCCTGGCCCGGCTTGCGCACGCGATTGCCATTCCCGTCGTGTGTGACCTCGCCGCTGGTGCCGGTCGCGCTGCTGACGGAGGTCACGCGGTGCGGCCGGAGGGCGTCCGCGTAGCGCAGCGTGACGTCGTGATTGCGCGTGATGTTGCCCAGGGCGTCGTACGCAAACACGGGGTTCGACACCGGGCTGCCCGTGACGCCGATCAGACGCCCGATGCCGTCGTAGGCGAACGTGGCCGTGTTGGAGAGCGCGCCGGAGGTGTCGCGCAAGTCGGACAGCCGCGTGAGCAGACCCGTCGGCGTGTACGCGGCGTAGCTCAGGTTGAGCAATGCCGCGCCTGCCGACTGACGCGTCGTGAGCGATGCCAGGCGGAAGTTCCGCGTGCTGTCGGCGTAGGTGCGGGTGTCGGTGGTGTTGTTGCCGTGGGTGAGCACGCGTGGCCGTCCGAACACGTCGTATGTGAGGTTCGCGAGGTACGTCGTGGACGTCGTGGCGGTGTTACGGAGGCTGCGGACCTGGCCGACCGCATCGTACCCGTACCGGACCACCTCGTTGTCGGGGTACGTGATCTCGGTCAGGTGATCGGCTGCGTCGTACTGCAAGCGCGTGGTGGCCGATCCCAGGGTCCCGGCGAGATCGCGCACGCGCTTCTCGACGACCAGCGCGTGGCCGCGCACGTCGAACACGTGCCAGAGCGTGCTGCCCGACTCGTCGTCCACGCGGGTGAGCCGCCCGACTCCGTAGGGTACCGCCGGGTCATCGTACGTGTAGTTCACCGTCCCCGGCGCGGCGCAGTCGATGGACTGGTACGCGTCTCCGGCGGTGACCGTGTGCTTGCGGCGGACGCGGCCGCCGGCGTCGTAGCAGAACTCGACGTGCTGGCTCGGCTTCGGGTCGTCCTGGTACACGAGATTCCCGATGCGATCGTAGCCGTAGCGCCAGCGGCCGGAATCGGGGTCCTCCATGATGAGTTTCCGGCCGAGGGAATCGTACTGGTGCGCGACCCGCGTGGCGGCGTTGAGGCCGGCCGGGTCACCCTGCTGGGTGGTCTGGAGGTGCCCCAGGCTGTCGAACGCGTACGCTGTCCGGGCGAGCATCGTCCCGGACTCGTCGAAGCGCTGGACCTCTTGCAACTGGCCGACGACGTCACGCCGTTCGACCGTCATGCCGCCGGTGCAGCCCGGCGCGGTGTAGCACTCGTCCTTCGTCGTTGTTTCGCCGGCGACGGTGTAGGTCAGCGTGCGGCGCGACTGGTCCGGCGCCCGCATTTCAACGACGCGGTCGAGCGCGTCGTACCGGGCGGTCGTGACGCCGGTCCCAGCTGGCGGTGGGCTGTAGAGAGCGGCGCCCGCCTTGAAGCACTGCGTGATGAGGAAGGGGACGTACCGGTCACCGATGTTGCCCCGCGCGTCGTAGGCGACACTCCCTTCCGCCACGATGGTGGCCGTGCCGTCGACCACCGCCCCTCGCTGGGTCTGCAGATGGCGGCCGAAGGCGTCGAACAGCGCGTCGCGGAGGACGACGCGCGAGGCTGCCCACGGTTCGACGCGTCTGATGAGCACGTCGGTGGCCTGCCGAGGCGCGCCCAGAAAATAGTAGTACTGGGCATGCGGCGTGAGGAGGCTCTCGTCGGGCAGCGCGACGCGCTGGAGACGACAGAAACTGTCGTACTGATAGGTGGTGGCGGGCTGCGTCGCCGGATCGTCGGTGTGCGTGTGGCGGATCGTCTCCGAACGTAACACGCCACACCCCGCGTCGTAGCGGGTGGCGACCTGAAGCCCGTTCACATCGACGACCGTGGCCGGATAGATGTTGGTCGGGTCGTAGCGTGTCGTGGTGACGTTCCCGTTGGCGTCGACGGTTTCGACGAGGTTGCCATACGCGTCGTACGCCAGATGCGTGGGCAGGCAGGTTCCGCTGCCCCCGGCCGGGGTGGCGGGGCAGGGCGCACCCTGCGGCAGGGTCGGGTCGACCACCCGATCCAGCCAGGCGAGCGCGGTGGTCAGAGCGCCCTGGCTGACCTGTCCGGGGGCGGCGGTGCCGTCATAGAGGAACCACTTTTCCTGCACGTAGCGGCTGTTGTCGCGCACCGTCACGTGCGCCGGCCTGTCCACGACGTAGGCGTGGTCGTTGTGTGCGAATGTGGTCTCGGTGATCAGTGTCGCGATGCCGTTGCCGCCCCGCACGTGCCGGGTGACGTTGCCGTATGCATCCCAGGCTCTTTGCCGCAGGGAGACGTAGCGGGTGGGGATGGAGTCGGTCATCTCGTACCTGACGGACTCACGCAGCCGGACCCATCGCCGCGAGCCCGGCGCGAGCGCCTCCGGGCACTCCGCTGCGGTACCCGCGCCGGGGTCGGCACACTCCCAGTGCTGTGCCGTCTCCGCCACGAGCTTTTCGTCGGGTGTATCGCTCGCCGCGTAGACGCGCGTGGCGAACGACTTGCCGCTGCGGACGGCGTCCTGGTGGTACCAGGTCGCGCGGCGGGTGCCCGTGGCGTCGGTCTCTTCGACCGCCCCGAAGCCCCGGAACTCGCGCGCCTCTCCCGCATACACGCCGTGGGTGTATCGCAGGTCGACGGTGCGCGTGTGGCTCCCGGGTGCGATGCAGCCACCGCCGTCGTCGGCGCACAGGCCGTCGTCTTGCTCGATGTGCGTGAGCGTCCAGAGCGCGAACGCCAGGCGCGGCGTCCCGCTGCTGTCGGTGTTGTCCCACTGGGTGGACGGGCGATACCGGAGCGCCGTGGTGCCGCCGAGGCCGTTCTCCATCTGGATGAGGACGTCGGCGCGTGCGGCCGTGACGTGCTCGGTTACGGTACTCCCGGTCGCGGTCCAGGCACCACCGGCGGCGTGAAAGATGCGGTAGGGCGAGCTCGAGAAGTCGATGGCGTCCACCAGGCCGTCGCCGTCCAGGTCGAAAGTGTCCCGCAACACACGTCCCCCGAGTTCGCTACTGTCGCGAATGACCGGCCAGGGCGCCGGCCACGCGAGACCCTGGTCGGACCAGCCGGCGCCGCGATTGAGGTACACGAGCCAGCTCCCGCTGGTATTCCACGCCCGCGCATCCACCAGATCGGGCAGACCGTCGCCGTTCACGTCGAAGAAGTCGCGCACGACATCGTTCGCTTGCGTGCCGCGCTGGCGGATGTAGGTCGCTGCGGGCGGATGGGCCCAGCGTTCGTACCGGGTCATGCCGCGGCCTGTGTTCAGCCAGACCTCCCAGTAGCCGGGATACGTGCCTTCGGTGGCCTGGCTCCGCACGGCGTCGGGCAGACCGTCGCCGTTGACGTCGAAGGTGCCCAGCAGCAGGTTGTTGTGCCGCGAGGTGAAGCTGATGAGGTTGGTAGGACCGGTCAGCGTCCGCGGTTCGCCGAACCCGTGCCCGGTGTTGGGCCAGACACGCCAGCGCGCGCTGTGCGTGGGCGCGTCTGTGCGTACGAGGTCGGCCAGGCCGTCGCCGGTCATGTCGAACAGGTCCTGCACGACGCCGCTGCCTCGCCAGTCGTTCATGGCCAGGTCGGTGAGTGTGACCTGCGTGAGGCCGAGCGGCGCCGACCAGTCCTCGGCGGGGGCGAACCCCCACCCGGTGATGCCCGCCAGGCCGGTCACGTCCGGCGCCCCACGGTAGACCCGCCACGGCGTCGTCCGTGCGTCGACGAAATCGGCGATGCCGTCGCCCGTGAGGTCCATCGTCGTCATCCGCACGACCGTATCGCTCGCTGCGCGCACGTTGCACATGATGGCCCGCGAGGGGACGTACCAGGGGGTCGGCGTGGTTGCGAATCCCGCCGCGGACCCCAGGTGCACTTGCCAGTAGCCCACGACGATGCCCCACGACCCGGGCGAACATTCCTTGTCCAGGTCATGCAGGGGCGAGGTGTCGACCAGATCGGGGAAGCCGTCGCCGTTCATGTCGAGCACGTCGCGCCGCGTGTCGTGGGTGTCCACATCTGTCCAGCGCAGGGTGTCGTTGAAGTCCGCGAAGCCCGGTCGGGTCGGTGTCTGTGGGGTGGCGGCGAAACCCGCCAGAGCGCCGTCGGACTGGTGATATGCGAAGGTCGTCGATGCCGGCAGCCCATCGGCCCGCGACAGGGCGCGGTTGTTTCGATCATAGAGCGTGACGGCGGTCAGAAAGGACTGCCGCGCCAGCCGCGCCGGGGCAGCGGTCTGGAACTCGTACTTGAACCCGTACCAGCGCAGCAGCCCGCTCCCCGTCGGGTCCCGCACCTCGATCCGCGACAGCAGTCGTGTCAACTGCGCGGGGAATCCGCCCATGCTGTTGACCACCTCGTCCCCCGGCGGGCGCCGGAAGCCGTCGACGTCGGACCAGACGAAATCGACCTCGAACAGGTGGTCTGTCGGGTGGCCGCCGTAGCGGAGCGTTTCCGGGTAGAGGACGGTCCCGTCGGCTACGTACGCGATGTCGATGGCGTTCCGATGGGAGTCCTCGACATGAGTCAGCCCCCACGCGAACGTTGCGCAGGTCGGATCCGCGGGTATGCGTGCGGCCGCTGCGTCGCCGAAAACGAATCGCACGCCGCTCTTGTCGTACACCTGCCAGTGGTTGTCGGCGGGAACGAACTCGATGCGGAGAAACGCTTCTTCGACGACGGGCCGGCAGCGACGGTCGGCGGCGTCGAGGACACACTCGACGGTCGCGTGCGGCAACACCAGCACGAAGTGTGCACCGGCGTCGGGGACGGCGCAGGGTGGCACCCCGTGCTTCGTGCTGCGTTGAATCCTCCCGAGCGGCAGATCCCAGCCGTAGCCGTACGGACTCGGGCCGCCGGTGCTGGTGTAGGCGAGGGCGAGGTGCGGGGTCATCCGGTTGCGTCCCGGCGGGACCTCGATGGGGATGGCCGTGGTGGCCGCCCCCATGAACAGGTTGGCCTCCGGCGCGTGCGCGAGACCGGTGAAGGGTGTCGAGCCGTCCCCGGTTGCGGCGCCTGCGGCGCCACTCGAGTCCGCGCGCGCGCGCCCCGGGCCGGTCGCGGCCGCTGCGAACGCGAGGAACAGCAATGCCAGGCATCGGTGCGTCATCGTGGTCAGTCCTCCCCTGCGGTGTCACTCCGCCGAGTCATCGGGCGCATGGATGCCCGCGCGTGCCGGCGGCTGCGGCGGCAGCGGCCGGGCCTCCTCTCCGGCCGCGTCTGCCGCGCGATCACGCCAACGCTGCGCGCGCCGATCGTGGCTGTCCCGCATGCGGTGCAGCCGGATGTCGATGCCTCCATCGACCTCGCGTTCCGACATCAGCGGCGGCTGTTCGCGCTCGGCATCGTCGCGCCCGTGCGGCGGCCCCTCGTCGTCGGGTTCGGCCATCGATGCGATCGGCTCGTCATCGATGGCGTGGGGCCCTGCGGCCGCAGCGGCTTGTGGCGCCGCGCAGGCGGCCACGGTGGCGCCCAGCGCCAGCGCCCTGCCGATGCGTGCCCACGGAGGCCAGCTGCCCAACCAATTGCGGTGTTGCGCCATCATCCCATCCTCCTTCTGCGTGTTGGTGCGGTGACTGTGAGTGCCGGGCGGCGCGCAAAAGGGGTGCCAACTCCGCGGCGACGCCACATCGGCGTGGTGGGCGTTGCGCGCGACCGGGCTACCAGGAGCGCGGCCCGACGGGACTGTCATGCTGAATACGGCGGCGTACTCGCGGTGAGCACGCGGCGGAGGGACCACGAGACGTGCCGTCGCGCGCGCCGGGATGTGCCGCGAAACGCCCTGCGCCGCGTGCAAGGAAGGGACCGAGAGGGCGCGCGCCAGGCGGCAGGGTGCGCCGTGGCGACCGCTGCCATTCGCTGGTAACGTACGTTCGGTGGAACGATCAGCACGTGCGAAGCGCGCGTGGCGAGGGCGCTAGTGGCGCGGATTCTGGTGGCTGGGGCGGGGGCGCTCGGATCCGTGGTTGGCGGGTTCTTGCGGCGCGCCGGACACGACGTCACGCTGCTCGGGCGGGACACACACGTCGCCGCCATCGCCGCCGCTGGACTCGAGATCGACGGCCTGTGGGGGCACCACCGCGTCACGGGCTTCGGTCTGGCGACGACGCCGGGAAGCCTCGCCGGGCCGTACGATGCGATTCTGGTGACGGTCAAGGCCTACGACACGCGTCGGGCGGCCGCCGAGACGGTGGCCACGCTGGCCCCGACGGGCGTCATGATTTCGCTGCAGAACGGGCTGGGAAACGTCGAGGCACTGATCGAGGTGGCGGGTCCAGCGCGGGTGCTCGGCGGTCGGGTCATTTTCGGCACCGAGTTGACGGCCCCCGGACAGGTGCGGGTGACGGTGTACGCTGATCGGGTGCTCATCGGCGCACCCGCCGGGGCGGGCAGCGCGGCTGCGCAGCGAGCGCGGGACTGGGCGCAGTGCTTCGACGCCGCGAGCATTCCCGCGGCGTACTGCGAGGACATCGCCGCCGCGCTGTGGGGCAAGGTCCTGTACAACGCGGCGCTGAACCCGCTCGGAGCGTTGCTCGGGGTGCATTATGGCGCCCTGGGGGACCAGGCGCACACGCGCGCGATCATGGACCGGGTCATCGCGGAGACCTTCGCCGTGGCCGCCGCCGAGCAGGTGACGCTGCCGTGGCCTGCGGCCGCGGAGTACCGGGAGACCTTCTACGGGCGGCTTCTTCCGTCCACGTACCGCCATCGATCGTCCATGTTGCAGGACCTCGAACGCGGGCGACGGACCGAGATTGACGCCATCAACGGCGCCGTCTGGGCTCGCGGGTGCGCGCGAGGCATCGACACGCCGGCCAACGAGGTCCTGACCCGTTTGGTGCATGCCCGCGAGGCGAGGCGGGCGGGAGGAGGGTGATGACCTACGTGCTCAGTCGTGCCGCGCTCGAGGACATGCATGCGCACGCCCGCAGCACCTATCCCGAGGAGTGTTGCGGCATGCTGGTCGAGCGTGAGGGACGCCCAGAGGTCGTGCGGGTGACCAACGTCCAGAACGCGCTGCACGCCGAGGACCCGGATGTGTTTCCACGGACGGCGGCCACGGCGTACACCATGGGCCCCGAGGCAGCGCCCGTGCTGATTGCGGCCGACCGCGGCGAGTTGGTGCTGCGGGCCTTCTACCACTCGCATCCGGACCACGATGCGTACTTCTCCGCGGAAGACCGCGCCCAGGCGTTCGGTGGCGGGGACGAGCCGTATTACCCCGATGCGCGACAGGTGGTGATCTCGGTGCGGGCTGGCGTCGTGCGCGCCACCAGGATGTTTGCGTGGGACGCCGCGGTGCGGGACTTCGTCGAAGTGCAACTGGGGCCGGGGTGAGGCGCTGGTCGGCACGCTTGACAGCGCCGCCTCAGGTGGGCAGGACCCTCGGCTATGTTCCGCTTCTGGTCGCTGATCATTGTGGCTGCCGCCGCCAGCGTGCCGGCGCTGGTGCTGCGGTTCGGCGCCGGCGGACACCCCGGTCCGGGCATCGCGGCGTTGCTGTTCGGTGTGGCGATTCTGGGGGGTGCCTTCCTGCTCACCTGGGGTGCCGAGGTCGCCGAGATGGACATCGCGCAGGGGCTGGCGCTGGCGTTTCTGGCGCTGGTGGCGGTGCTCCCGGAGTACGCCGTGGACCTGTATTTCGCGTGGACCGCGGCCACCCATCCGGAGTACACCGCGTATGCCACGGCGAACATGACGGGCGCCAACCGCCTCCTGATCGGCATCGCCTGGCCGCTCATCATTGTGCTCAACTGGTGGCGCAGTGGCGAACGCGAGCTGGTGCTGCCCCCGACCCGCTCGGTGGAATTGCTCTTCCTGACCCTGGCGACGGCGTACTCATTCGTGCTGCCGGTGAAGGGGACGATCTCGCTGCTGGATGTGGTGGTGTTCGTCGGGCTGTTCATTGCCTACGTGTGGCGGACCGCCCATCAAGAGCACGCGGAGCCGGAGTTGATCGGGCCGGCGCGGGCCGTGGCGGCGTTGCGGCCCACGCTGCGGCGCGGCGTGGTGGTGGTCTTCTTCGTGTTCGCGGCGGCGGTGATTCTGGCGTCCGCCGAGCCGTTTGCCGAAGCGCTGATTCACGTCGGCCGGAATTACAACGTGAGCGAATTCCTGCTCGTGCAGTGGCTCGCGCCGCTGGCGTCGGAGGCGCCCGAGGTGGTGATCGCCTGCATCCTGGTGATGAAAGGCGATCCGCAGGCGGGCATGGGGGCCATGGTCTCGTCGAAGGTGAACCAGTGGACCCTGCTCGTGGGGACGTTGCCACTGGTCTACAGCCTGGCGCTGGGCCGCCCCGGAGCGCTGCACCTCGATGCGCGGCAGGCGCAGGAGATCCTGCTCACCTCGGCACAGTCCCTGTTCGCGATTGCGGTGCTCTGCAATCTGCGCCTGTCGTTGGTGGAAGCGGCGCTCCTCTTCGCGCTCTTCATCACGCAGTTGCTGCTACCGAGTTCCCTCGCGCGTCACACGTTCTGCGGGATCTATCTCGTGCTGGGGGCGGTCATCATGGTGCACCAGCGCCGCCCATTCGTGCGGTTGTTGCGCACGGGTCTGCGCCCGCCGTCCGCAGCGCCGGGTGGCGGCTGATCACCGCGTCCGGACGCCGGCGTTACCTTGACTTGGTAGGTCCGTTTGCATAAGTGGCAACCGGCGACCAGCTGCCCATGCTGCAGCAGCCGCAGGCGGCGAGTCGAAACGGATCGGGCGAGGGCGCATGACCGAGCAGTATGTGGGAGTCCTGGTGACCTTTGTCTTCGCCGCTGTTCTGGTGTCGGTGATGGTCGCCATGGGGCCCCTGATCGGGCCGCGGGCCCAGACGGCGGTCAAGGGCGAGGCGTTCGAGTGTGGCAACCCGCCGAGCGGAAGCGCCTGGGGCCGGTTCTCGGTCAAGTTCTATCTCACGGCCATCCTGTTCATCGTGTTCGACGTCGAAGTGGTCTTCATGTACCCGTGGGCGGTGGTGTTCCGGCGCCTGGGGTGGCTGGGCTTCTTCGAAATGTTGTTTTTTGTCGCGTTCTTGGGGCTCGCCCTGCTGTACGTGTGGCGGAAGGGGGCGCTGGAGTGGGACTGACGGCGGTGCGCGGCCATCGCGTCTGCGCGCGGCCGACCCCCGGTGACCGGGCCGTCTGGGACGGCTGATCACGGGGAGCATCCGAACCGACCACGGCCGACAGACGGACATGTGGATTGACGTTCTCATCGCGGTGATCAAGTCGCTCCTCGTCATTGTCCTGGCCTTGAACCTGGCCGGGCTGCTGGGCTGGGTGGAGCGCAAGGGCAGCGCGCTGATTCAGGACCGGATCGGGGCCAATCGCGCCAACATCTTCGGTTTTGCGGGGGCCGGGCTCGTGAACACGCTGATGGCCGATCCGCTGAAGTTCATAGCCAAGGAAGACGTCATTCCCGCCGGGGTGGACCGGGTCCTGCACACGCTGGCCCCGTGCGTCACGCTGTTCCCCGCACTGGTGGCGTTTGCCGCCATCCCGTTCGGCGACGTGCTCGAGGTTGGCGGGCGCGTGATCACCCTGCAGGCGGTGCCGTTGAGCGTCGGGATCCTCTACGTGCTGGCCATGCTTTCCCTCGGCGTGTACGGCGTGGTGCTCGCGGGCTGGGCGTCGAACAACCGGTTCTCGCTGCTCGGCGGCATCCGTGGTTCGGCGCAGATGATTTCGTACGAGTTGGCGATGGGCCTCGCGCTCGTGGCCGCGGTGGTCAGCTACGGGACGCTCGACCTGCAGGAAATGGTGCGGGCCCAGGGGCGTTTGCTCGGCGGGTGGCTGCCCGCATGGGGGATTCTGTACCAGCCGGTGGGTTTTTTGATCTTCCTCTGGGCAGGCATGGCCGAGAGCAAGCGCGTCCCCTTCGACCTGCCGGAAGGCGAGTCGGAGTTGATCAGCGGCTACTTCACGGAGTACTCGGGCATCAAGTACCTGATGTTCTTCATGACGGACTTCGTGGAGATCGGGGTCGTGGCCGGGCTGATCACCACGTTGTTCTTCGGGGGCTGGCAGGTGCCGTACCTCATGCGGGACGGCTTTCACTTCCCCGGGGGGACGATGGTGGCGCTGCCGCAGCTCGTGGTGGTGCTCCTGCAGATGGCGTCGTACACGGTCAAGCTGGCGCTGTTCTGCTGGTTACAGGTGCTCATCCGCTGGTCGATGCCGCGCTACCGGTACGACCAGGTGATGCGGCTGGGGTGGAAGGGGCTGCTGCCGATCGGATTGCTGAACGTGCTCGTGACCGGCGCCGTGGTGCTGGCCCTGCAGGGGTGATGCGATGAGTCCCGCCCTGTTTCTGGTGCTTGCCGCCTGCCTGATCGTCGGGGCGCTGGGGGTGGTGCTGCTGTCGAGTCCGGTGCGCAGCGCGCTGTCCCTCGTGGTCACGCTGTTCTTTATGGCCGTCGTGTTTCTGTTGCTCGACGCGCAGTTAGTGGCGGCCTTGCAGGTCGTGGTGTACGCCGGCGCGATCATGGTCCTTTTCTTGTTCGTCATCATGCTGCTTAACCTGCAGGCCGACCCGCCGGCGATGGCGCGGTTGGGCGTGCGGGTCACGGCGGCGTTCGGCGCCTCGCTCTTCCTGCTCGCCGTGGTGCGGTTCCTGACCCGGGGCGGTGGGACGATGACCGACCCGCGGGGGATGGCGACCCCGCTTCCCGAGGGGTTCGGCAGCACGCAGGGCCTGGCGGAGCTGCTCTTCACCCGCTTCCTGTTCGCGTTCGAAATCACCTCGATCTTGCTTGTGGTGGCGATCATCGGCGCCGTTGTCCTGGCCAAGAAGAAACTGACATGACCGTCGTCCCGCTCTCCTGGTATCTGACGCTCGGCGCCGTGCTGTTTACGATCGGGGTCCTCGGGGTCCTGGTGCGTCGCAACGTGATCGTCGTCTTCATGTCGATCGAGCTGATGTTGAACGCGGTGAACCTGGTGTTTGTGGCGTTGTCGAGGCACCTCCACACGATGGACGGGCAGGTGACGGTCTTCTTCGTGATGACGGTTGCAGCGGCCGAGGCCGCGGTTGGCCTGGCGATCATCATCGCGGTCTTTCGCAACCGTGAGACGGTCAACGTCGACGAGCTGACCGTCTTGCGCTGGTGACCGGATGCACGCAGAGGCGACGCACGTCGGCTACTTGTGGCTCATCCCGGCCTTGCCGGCCTTCGGGGTGCTGTTCAACGGCTTCCTCGGCCAGCGAGCAAAGCATCTGGTGAGTGTGGTCGCGCCCGGTGTGGTGGGCGCGGCGTTCCTGCTTGCCTGCCGGGCGTTCCTGCAGCTGCACGATCTCGGGCACGGGGCCGTGCTGACGCAGACGGTGTGGCCGTGGATCTCTGCCGGCGACCTGCAGATCGATGTGGCCTTCCGTATCGATGCGCTCTCCGCCGTGATGACCCTGGTGGTGACCGGTGTCGGCTTCCTGATCCACGTGTACTCGGTCGGCTACATGGGGCACGACCCGGGATACGCCCGGTACTTCACCTATCTGAACCTGTTCACCTGCGCGATGCTCATCCTCGTGCTGGCGGACAACCTCCCGGTGTTGTTCGTCGGCTGGGAGGGGGTGGGTTTGTGCTCGTACCTGCTCATCGGTTTCTGGTATCAGGATCCGAACAACGCCAGCGCCGGGAAGAAGGCGTTCGTCGTCAACCGCATCGGCGATGCGGGATTCCTGCTCGGCCTGTTCGTGCTCTTCTGGAACCTCGGCAGCGGCGCGCCGTCGTTGAGCTTCGGGGAGATCGCGGCGCGGGCGCAGGACCTTTCGCCGGCGACGGTGACGGCGGTGACCCTGCTGCTGTTCGTCGGGGCGACCGGGAAATCTGCGCAGCTCCCGTTGTACGTATGGCTGCCCGACGCGATGGCGGGCCCGACGCCGGTCAGCGCGTTGATCCACGCCGCGACCATGGTGACGGCGGGTGTGTACATGATCGCCCGGCTCAACTTCCTGTACGTGCTGGCGCCGGCCACCATGGCGGTGGTGGCCACGGTCGGCGCCGCGACGGCGCTCTTTGCGGCCACGATCGGCCTGATGCAGAACGACATCAAGAAGGTGCTGGCCTACTCCACCGTCAGCCAGCTCGGGTACATGTTCCTGGCCGTCGGGGTGGGGGCGTTCGGCGCGGGCATCTTCCATCTGGTGACGCACGCGTTCTTCAAGGGCCTGCTGTTTCTGGGGTCGGGCAGCGTCATCCACGGGATGAGCGGCGAGCAGGACATGCGCAAGATGGGTGGCCTGCGTCGCTACATGCCGGTGACCTACGTGACCTTTCTGGTGGGTACGCTCGCGATCACCGGCATTCCCGGCCTGGCGGGATTCTTCAGCAAGGACGAGATTCTCCTCGCGGCCTTCACGAGCCCGCACGGCAGTCCGCTGCTGTGGGCCGTGGGCGTGACCGCGGCCGGGCTCACGTCGTTCTACATGTTCCGCCTGTTGTTCATGACCTTCTTCGGCGACTGCCGGGCCGAGGACCACACGAAACACCATCTGCACGAGTCGCCGCGCTCGATGACGGTGCCGCTCGTCGTGCTGGCCGTGCTGTCGGCGGTGGGCGGATACATGGGGTTGCCGCAGCACTGGCTCTGGGGCAATCCGTTCGGCGCGTTCCTGGAGCCGGTGTTCGGCGCCCACGAGGCCGGGCACGTTCCGGCGTCGCTGGAGATGACGCTGATGGCCGTGTCGGTGGCGGTGGCGTTGGGCGGGTTACTCGTGGCCTACGTGTTGTACGTGGCGCGCCCCGAATTGCCGCGCGTGCTGGCGGAAGGCGCACCGCGTGTGCACGCGCTGATCTCGAACAAGTACTACGTGGACGAAGCCTACGAGGCGCTCTTCGTGCGGCCCACCGTGACACTCTCCAACTGGTTGTGGCGCGCCTGCGACGTCGGGGTGATCGACGGGCTGGTCAACGGGACGGCAGAGGCGGTGGGGGCGAACAGCAGTCTCTGGCGCCGGCTGCAGACGGGCAACGTGCAGCACTATGCGGTGTCGATGCTGTTCGGGGCCCTGCTCATCCTCGGATACTTCGCACTGCGCTAGGCGAGCCACCGTATGCCGATCCTGTCTCTCATCGTGTTCACGCCGCTGCTCGGCGCGCTATTTCTGATGCTGACACCGCCGCAACTCGAGCGTGCCCTGCGGCGCGGCGCGCTGACTTTCTCGCTGGTCCCGTTCGTGTTCTCGGTGGGTCTGCTGCTGGCGTTCGATCCGGCGTCCAGCGGCATGCAGTTCGTTGAGAAAGTGGAGTGGATCCCGCGCTTCGGCGTCTCGTACCACGTCGGGGTGGACGGCCTCAGCCTCTTCCTGGTGCTGCTGACCACGTTTCTCGTGCCCCTGGTCGTGCTGTCGGCCTGGGGCGACGTGCACCGGCGGGTGAAGGAGTACATGGTGTTCATGCTGGTCCTCGAGACCGGCATGCTGGGTGCGTTCGTCGCCCTCGACCTGTTCCTGTTCTACGTCTTCTGGGAAGTGATGCTGGTGCCGATGTACTTCCTCATCGGCGTGTGGGGCGGGGAGCGGCGGATCTACGCAGCGCTCAAGATGGTCATCTACACCATGGCGGGGAGTCTGCTGATGCTCGTCGCCATCCTGTACGTTGCCACCCAATACGCGGCGCAGTTCGGGCACCCGACGTTTGACCTCCTGCGTCTGCACGAACTGGCCGTGCCGGTGGCCGCGCAGCGCTGGCTGTTTGCGGCCTTTGCGCTGGCCTTCGCGATCAAAGTGCCGATGTTCCCGCTGCACACATGGTTGCCCGACGCGCACACCGAGGCGCCCACCGGCGGTTCGGTGATCCTGGCCGGCATCCTGTTGAAGATGGGCACGTACGGCTTCCTGCGTTTCGCCATTCCGCTGTTCCCGCTGGCGGCCGCCGAGGCCATGCCGGTCATCGCCGCCGTGGCGGCCATCGGCATCGTCTACGGGGCCCTGGTGTGCATGGTGCAGCCGGACCTCAAACGGCTGGTGGCTTATTCGTCGGTCAGCCATCTGGGGTTCGTCATGCTGGGCATGGCCGCCCTCAACGTGCAGGGGGTCCAGGGGAGCATCTACCAGATGCTCAACCACGGCCTGTCAACCGGCGCCCTGTTCCTGTGCGTGGGCATCGTGTACGAGCGCCGCCACACCCGACTCATCAGTGAGTTCGGTGGCCTGTGGACGCAACTCCCGATCTATGCGGCGATCTTCATGATCGTGATGCTGTCCTCGGTCGGGCTGCCGGGGTTGAACGGCTTCGTGGGCGAGTTTCTCATCTTGCTCGGCGCGTTCGACGTGTACCCCGTGGCCACCGTCTTCGGCGTCAGCGGGATCGTGCTGGGGGCGGTCTATCTCCTGTGGATGTTCCAGCGCGTCATGTTCGGGCCGCTGGAAAACCCGAAGAACCAGGCGCTGCGGGACCTCTCGCCGCGCGAGATCCTGGTGTTCGTGCCGATCCTCGTGATGATGTTCGTGATGGGGCTCTACCCCAAACCGTTCCTGAGCCGCATGGAACCGTCCGTCCAGGCGTATCTGGCCACCGTGCAGCAACGGATGGCGGGTGGGCGCGGGGGACCGCAACTCACCGCCGTGCCCAGAGACGCCGCCGACCGTTCACTCGCCGGAGGGCATGGCGCCCGCCCGTGACGGAGGCAGGACGCCGCGCGCTGAGACAATGATTGCCGCTCCAGACATTTCGTTCACCGTCATTTTGCCGCTGCTGATCGTGACCGGCACCGCGGTGCTGATCCTGGTCGCGGACTTGTGGACCGAGGGGCCGGACCGCGAGGGTCTCGGGTGGATCGGGCTGGTGGGGCTGGCCTGCACCGTCGTCGCCACGCTGGCGTTGTGGAACACGCGGGCGACGGCGTTTGCCGGGGCGGTGGCCCTCGACCGCTACGGCAGCTTCTTCACCCTGCTTTTTTGCGTCACGTCCGGTCTGACGTTGCTGATGTCGATGAGCTACCTCGAGGTCACGGAGATCCGCACCGGGGACTACTACACGCTGGTGTTGTTTTCGACCGTGGGCATGGTGCTCATGGCCACGGCGACCGATCTGATCGTGCTCTTCCTCGGGCTCGAGGTGATGTCGGTTGCCGCCTATGCCTTGGCGGGGCTGTGCCGCAACGAACTGCGATCGAACGAAGCCGCGCTGAAGTATTTCATCTTGGGCGCGTTCGCGAGCGGCTTCCTGCTCTTCGGCATTGCCTTGCTCTACGGCGCCACGGGCAGCACCGTCCTGGCGGTGATCGGGCAGCGGCTTCCTGCGGTGGCGGGCGCGGAGCGGGCCCTGCTCGTGGCCGGCATGGGCCTGCTGCTCGTCGGCTTCGGCTTCAAGGTGGCCGCCGTGCCGTTCCACGTGTGGGCCCCCGACGTCTACGAAGGGGCGCCGACCTCGGTGACGGCGCTCATGGCCGTGGGCATCAAGGCGGCGGCGTTCGCGGCGTTTTTGCGCGTGTTCCTGCACACGCTGGCGCCGCTGGCCGCGGATTGGAGCGGGGTGCTGTGGGTGCTGGCGGCTCTGACCATGACGGTGGGCAACGTGACCGCCCTCCTGCAGCGGAACATCAAACGGATGCTGGCCTATTCCAGCGTGGCGCACGCCGGGTACCTGCTCGTCGGCATGGTGGCCGGCGGCAGCGAGGGTGGGGCGGCGGTGCTGTTCTACCTCATCGCCTACGCCTTCATGACCCTCGGCGCCTTCGCGGTGGTGATCGCCCTGGGCCGGCGCGGGGCGCCGAACGAGACCCTGGACGACTACGCGGGCGTCGGGTTCCGGAGTCCGTTTCTCGGGCTCGCCATGACGGTGTTCATGCTGTCTCTGGCCGGCGTGCCGCCGTTCGTGGGATTCATCGGCAAGTTCTACGTGTTCGCGGCGGCCGTCCAGGCGGGCTACGTCGGCCTCACGGTCATCGGGGTGCTCAATAGCGTCATCTCGGTGTACTACTACGTGGGCGTCCTCGTCCGGATGTACATGACGGAGGGCGGGGTCGACGTGATGGCGCCGAGCGCCCGGCCCTACCTGTTCGCGACGCTGTTGGTGACCGTCATCGGCACGGTCATGCTGGGGCTCTTCCCCTCGGGGCTCTTCGATCTCGCCCAGCGGTCGTTCCTGGGCCTGCGTTGACGTCAGCGGGGGATTTTCGCTTACGTTCCACCCGTCGCCGGTGCGGCCGGGCGGCGGACGGTGCCCCGGGGTATTCCAGGCCGTTACCGGAGCAGACAGGATGGTCGAGAAGACGATCGAGCTCACCGGCGCGTCGGTGAGCAGTATTGAAGATGCCGTCAACATCGCTGTGGCGCGGGCTGCCGTGACCATCGACAGCATCCGACAGTTGCGCGTGCTCGACGTCTCGGCGGACGTGGAGCGCGGGGCCGTCGCGCGCTGGCGGGTCAAGATCGCACTGTCGTTTTTGGTGCAAGAGCGGTTGCACGAGTGAGCCGCGAGGGGACACCGGGGCACGGCGGCGCCCGGCGACAGGCTGGATCGGGGCACGCCGCTGGCACCGGCAGACGGTCATGGCGGACCTGAAAATTCGCGAAGCGGCACCGGGGATCTTCGTGGCGCACCTCCCGCTGCCCATGAAGCCGACGATCGTGAACGTCACGCTGCTGCACAGCGACGGCGAGTGGGCGCTGGTCGACACCGGGATGAACACGCGGGAAGGCCGGCAGGCCCTGGAAGCGGCAATGCGCGAGGTGGGCTGCGCGCCGGGGCAGCTGCGGACGCTCATTTGCACGCACCACCATGCCGACCACTTCGGCATGTCCCGCACCATCAAGGAGTTCACGGGCGCGGAGGTGTATCTGCACGCCCGCGACTACGACAGCGCGCAGCACTACGCCCCCGGGCCGCGCAGCGACACCTCGATCGCCTTCTATTTGCGGCACGGCATGCCCTTGCATCGCTACCCCAACATGCAGTCGGCCGGCGATTTCTGGGGCGCCCTGTACGCACCCGTCCAGCCCGATCACTTCATGGACGACGGGGACGTGATCCGGGTGGGACGACTGTCGCTGGAGGTGGTCACGACGCCCGGTCACACCGCCGGCCATTGCGTGCTCTACCTCCGCGCGCAGCGCATCATGATCGTGGGTGATCACCTGCTCCCGCGCATCACGCCGCACGTCGGCCTCCTTCCGGACGGACCGCCGAACCCGCTCGGGGACTTCCTGGCCTCGCAACGCAAGATCCAGCCCTTTCATGTGGACCTGGTGCTGCCCGCGCATGGCGGCGTGTATCGCGACCATCGCCACCGCTCGCAGCAGATCATCCAGCACCATGACTACCGGCTGCGCGAACTGCTCGACACGCTGCGCCGAAAGCCGCGACCCGCCTACGATCTGGCCGCGGAGGCGTTTGGATTCGACGTCGAGAGCCCGCTGGTCGTGCAGTTTCCGGCGACGTTCGAGACACTGGCACACCTGGAATACCTGCGCGCGGAAGGGCAGGTGGCGTGCGAGGAGGAGGGCGGGCGCGTCCTGTACCGGGCGATCTGATCCCGGGCCATGTTGAGCCGCGCGCCCTCGCATGATAACAAGTGTCGAATTCCGCAACGAAAGAGGAGACCAGGATGAAGAAACCGCATGTGCGCGTGACGGCACTGTTCGCCGTTGTCGTGGGGGTTGGAGGATTGGCAGCCGTCGCCAACGCAGATGATGCCACGGCGAAGGTGCTCGAGTACTACCGGCGCAAGGCCAACGTGCCCCCGAGCGTCAATCTCGAGGTGAAGGATGTGAAGGATTCCCCCATCAAGGGGGCGAAATCGGGCGTTTTGGCCGCCGGCAGCCGTCAGGTGCCATTCACCATGTCGGAGGACGGCCGCTACGTCATCTTTGGCGAGGTGGACGATCTCACCGTGGATCCTTTCGCGACGGTGATGAAGAAGATCGACCTGTCCAAGTCGCCGTTCAAAGGGCCCGCCGACGCCAAGGTCACCATCGTCGAATATTCCGACTTCCAGTGCCCCTTCTGCGCGCGCGGCTACGCCACGGTCGAGAACCAGGTTCTGAAGGAATACGGGGACAAGGTGAAGTTCTACTACAAAAACTTCCCCCTGCCGATGCACCCGTGGGCGGAGCCGGCGGCAGTCGCTACCGAGTGTGCCCTGCAGCAAAAGGACACCGACGCATACTGGAAGCTCTACAAGTTCTACTTCGAGAGCCAGCGCGACTTGAACCCGCAGAATTTGAAGGACAAGACACTCGAACAGCTGAAAGGCACCAAGGTCGACGCGGCTCAGTTCTCGGACTGCTTTGACAACAAGAAGACCGCTGATCTGGTGAAGGCGCAGATGGCCGAGGGTAGCAGCGTCGGTGTCAACGGGACGCCGGCGTTCCTGATCAATGGGCGCCTGGTGAGCGGGGCGCAACCGTTCGAGAACTTCAAGGCTGTGATCGACGACGAGTTGGCCCGCGCGCAGAAGCACTGACGTTCGGTTTGCTGACGCGACCGGCCCGGGTGTCACCGCCCGCGCCGGTCGCGCTCGCCCGCGCCGTCGGGCGACCGCGGCACATCCAGTTGACCCCGCAGTCGTGTGTCGTCCCTGTGGCGGTGCGGCTGCACCCGCCCCGGTCTTCCTTGACGGTCCGGGACGAAATTGGTAGCAGCTTCAGTTCCCGGCGGTTCCCGCGTCCCGACTGCGCACGGGGCTCGGCGGCGTCGCCTTCGACGAGCCGTCGGACTGCGCAGGCACGTAGCTCAGTGGGAGAGCGCTTCCTTGACACGGAAGAGGTCGGCGGTTCAATCCCGCCCGTGCCTACCACCTGCTCGGGGGCACGCCGCCGCCGCAGGGCGGCGGGAGGCCCACCGGAGACGGGCACGGTGAGTGGAAAGTTGCATGGCTACGATCACGATCACCATCCCCGACGCGCCGCCCCAGCAGGTCGCGAGCGGAACCCGCGTTTTCGAGGCACTGAAGACGGCGGGGGTATTGACCCCCCAGGTCGTCGCCGCACGGGTCAACGACCGGGTGGTCGATCTGTCGCGCCCGTTGTGCGAAGACGCCGCCGTCGCGCCGGTGGCGGTCGACTCCCCGGACGGCATTGAGGTGTTGCGGCATTCCACCGCACACCTCATGGCGCAGGCCGTCAAGCGGCTGTTTCCCGACACGCAGATCACCATCGGCCCCGTGATCGCCGGCGGCTTCTACTACGACTTCAAACGGGATCAGCCGTTCACTCAGGACGATCTCGCCCGCATCGAGGCCGTGATGAAGGAGATCACCAAGGCCAACTTCCCGGTGCAGCGGGAGGAGGTGGCGCGTGACGACGCCATCGCGCTCTTCCGCCAGATGGGCGAGGACTACAAGGCGGAAATCATTGCGGGTATCCCGGAGGCGGTCGTCTCGCTCTACCGCCAGGGCGAGTTCGTCGACCTGTGCCGCGGGCCGCACCTCCCCTCCACGGGGCGGATCAAGGCCTTCAAGCTGACCAGCCTGGCCGGTGCCTACTGGCGTGGCGACGAACGCAACGAAATGCTGCAGCGGATTTACGGCACGGCCTTCCCCACGCGGGACCAACTCGAGGCGCACCTCCAGCGGCTCGAGGAGGCCAAGCAGCGCGACCATCGTCGCCTGGGCCCGCAGCTCGAGCTGTTTTCGTTGCACCCCATCGCGCCCGGATCCCCCTTTTTCCATCCCAAAGGCGCGATCGTCTACAATCTGCTGGTCCAGTACATGCGCAGTCTGTACGGCCGGTACGGCTACACCGAGGTCATCACGCCGCTCATCTACAAGACGGACCTGTGGCGCACGTCGGGCCACTACGACGCCTTCCGCGAGGACATGTTCCTGATGTCCATCGACGAGGAGGAGTATGGCGTCAAGCCGATGAATTGCCCGGGCCACTGTTACCTGTTCGCCACGCGGAAGTATTCCTACCGCGAGTTGCCGGTGCGCTTCGCCGATTTCAGCCGACTGCATCGCTTCGAGCCCTCGGGGACCCTGTCGGGCCTGACCCGTGTGCGCTCGATGGCGCAGGACGACGCGCACATCTACTGCACGCCCGAGCAGCTCGATTCCGAGGTCGAGCAGTTCGTCGCCATGACCCGCGAGGTGTACGCGGCGTTCGGGTTCGATCGCGTCGAGGTCACGCTGCAAACGCGGCCGGAGAAGTTCCTCGGCCGATTGGAGTTGTGGGACAACGCCGAAGCGGCGCTGCGGCGCGCGCTCGAGCGCGCGGGCTATCCGGTGACGGTGCTGCCGGGCGAAGGCGCATTCTACGGGCCGAAGATCGGGTTCGATTTCCGCGAAGTGCTC
>Ga0316622_100000517_pt1 | contig 22630 bp, 17 predicted proteins | sample OWC_Aug_OW2_C1_D_FD_207646 | JGI IMG/M metagenome (GOLD analysis project Ga0316622, IMG submission 207646) | Wetland soil microbial communities from Old Woman Creek delta, Ohio, United States - OWC_Aug_OW2_C1_D5_C | ecosystem: Environmental > Terrestrial > Soil > Wetlands | place: USA: Ohio... | reverse complement strand
ATCCGCCCCTTGTAAGCCTTTATTACGTAAGTGATGTACTTCTTTGGTAATTATAAACATCGTTTGATACGTCCCTGTGTGTTGGGAAAACCGGCGATTAATTGCCCTTGATACTCTTGATGGAAGCGGCGATTTCGTAACTGCCATCGCCCTGTTTGACGCTACGCACCACCTCGATATAAGCAGTCATCGGCGGTGTAATAGCGGTTTTAGGCAGGATGCTCACTTCCATGGCCAAACCCAGGTCGAAAGCCTGGTCGGCAATGAACGACACGCCGGCGCCGCTCAGCGTCGTGCATTTGCCGGTTTTTGCGTGACTGCCGTCGGCTGGTTTGTAGGTAATATCGCAATCGACATCCATGCGGATATAGTCGCGCTTTTCGTCATGAGTCAGCATCAGGTTCTCCCGGATAAAACAACGAATTTTCATTCAATAAAATTCAACCGCGGCGAGTTTACTATAAAAACAGGGCTTGTTGAAAAACCATGCGTATTTCGAGGGCAAGTTCCAAAAAACCCGCTTTCTATCTTCCACCAGCTTTGCATGCCGACGAAATTTTAAATCACCGCTTTATTGGGATCGTGTTTTGAGCGAGTATTTGCAATACTGCAAGGCCAACCCGAGAGTTTCAGGATGACAGAGATAATCCAGCTACTGACCGTAGAAAACACCCTTAGCCGAAAAACCAACGGCACACAGCAACTGCTGGTCTTCCTGATACGCGTCGCCAACGTCGGTTACGACAAACAAGTCGAAGTGATCTGGTCCGGAGAAGACGGCGTCTGGCAGACACTGCCAGCCTCGTATCTCTATTCCCGGGGCGACGGTCAGGAATGCTGGCGGGCTCGGATGACGGTTCATTCCCAAACCGGCCGCCCCCAGCCCAAAGCCATCCGGTTCGCGCTTCGCTTGCGCTACGCAGGCAGCGAATATTGGGATAACAATGACAGTAACAACTATACCAGTTTGGCTGGCTCAGGTATCGAACTGGCGAAGGCAATAACGCTACAAAACCTTGGCTTTACAACGCAGATGGACGAGAGCCAGCAATGGCTCAATATCAAGGTTGCGGTAAATCCCCAGTTTTCAGCGGACAGTGTCGAAGTTCATTGGACAACCGACAATTGGCTACACTGCCGACAGGCATCTTGCCGCCAAAATTCACAAAGCAGGCGAGAGGGCGCGCAGATTTGGACCACGCGCCTCAAGGTTGGCGACGCCTTTCGGCTGCAATACGCCATCGTCTGCCAAAACCGGCATCAACAAATATGGGATAACAACGGCGGCTGTAATTATGTCGCCAGCCGCAAACCCTTGAAAGTGATGATTCTTAATCTGCATTGCTATCAGGAAGACCATCAGGACCGCAAGTTTTCGCAAATTGCCAAGGCCATCGACGAACTGGCGGTCGATATCGTCTGCTTCCAGGAAGTCGCCGAACACTGGAATCATGGTAACGGCGACTGGGATTCCAACTCGGCAAACATCATCAACCTGCGTCTCAAACAGCCTTTTCAACTCTACAGCGACTGGTCGCACATCGGTTTCGACAAATATCGCGAAGGCGTGGCCTTACTCAGCCGCTACCCCATGATCCATAGGCAGTCGCGCTATGTTTCCGATAGCCATGATGTTCACAGCATACATTCCCGCAAGGTGGTGATGGCGCAAATTGACGTACCCTATATCGGCATCATAAACGTATTTTCCGCGCACTTGAGCTGGTGGGAGGACGGTTTTCAGCTGCAATTCCAACGCCTGTCCGAATGGGCGGACAACCAATCCGGCAAAGCCATGACGAACACGCTACTGTGCGGAGACTTCAACATCACCGCCGGCACAGCCGGCTATCGGCAGGTAGTCGAGGCCAATCAATATGAAGACCAGTATCTGGCCGCCAACGCTCAAGGGCTGTTCGAAAAGATTTTTCGGGTTGACGACCCTCACTGGCAGCATTACCCCAGCGACGATTATCGTATCGATTACATTTTTATGAACAAGGACAGCCAGTTGCGCGTCACTTCGGCCCGCGCCTTGTTTACCGACCAAGACTACGGCCGAGTATCCGATCACTGCGGCTATCTGATGACCTTTGAACCGAAATAAACCCGTTTTTCGAGACAACACAACATGCAAATAGCAGAACACTACGCCAAACCGGTATTTGGCAAACTGGGCGGTTACTTCCAGCGCGTCAATGATTTCAAGGACACTTTCAGCATCCGCTGGGGCAGGATAGACTTCGACATGTATCACGGCATGTCCGCCAATCTGAAAATCGTTCTAAAAGTCTACCGCGATGCGGTCTGCGAAACCTATATCGTCGATACCGATCCCTATGACATCCAATGGGACCGGCACAAACGCGGTACGCGCGATTTTTACATTCATCCCTTTTCCAGCCAGTTCGGCAAGATCAACTGCATCAAGTTTGCTTTCATCGTCCATCTCGGCGAACATTCGATCGCCTCGCGTAGCGAATATATTTTTATGGATTGGTACCAACTCCAGGATGGCAATCAGCAACAACGCACCATTACCGAGGAACATGCCACACCCAATCATTACCGCGCCTACGAGCTGAATCCCGGCGAACTGCAAAGCGACGTCGACTGGTACAACCATCATTTCGAGTCCTTGAATCTGACGCCTAAATTCACCAAGGGTCAGCAATATCATCCTTATCATCCCAAGCGCTTCATTCACGATCACATCGACAAAGTCATACACTGCAAGCACAAAAATCCGGGACGCTTATGCACCATCAAGGTCAGCGTCGATTGCATCGACGATCACGATTTCATCAACCATCTGATCCATGCCAGCCATCAAGGCGTATGCGTGCAATGCATCGTCGACTGGCGCAAGATGACGCTGACCAACAGCCACGCCTATGCGGCTTTGAAGCGGTCCGGTATTGAACTGATCGGCGTGTTCTGCACGCCCCATCATCACCTGATCGAAGTGGAACCGGACATGCATACCAAATTCATCATTTTCAACGATGAAGACGCCATTTTGGGATCGTTCAACATCACCTTTGACCGCTGGTGGGCGAACTGGGAATCGGGGATGACCTTTCATTCCAAGGGCGTTTGCCGCCTGCTGGACAACATCTTTCAAAGCCAGCGTGGCGGCGTGATTCAAAAATACGGCATCGATCCTTTCAGCCCCTTCAATTTATTGTATACCTTCGGCCGGCACACCATGGCGAACGGCAAGGTCTACCGTCCCCATCACGCGATCATCGCCGAGATCCACCGTGCCCGCCGTTCGATCAAACTTTGTCTGTTCCTGATAGGCGACCTGCAAGGCGATCATCACGACAGCGTGATCAACGCCTTGATTCAGGCCAAGGAACGCGGCGTAGACGTGCAGCTCTTGTTCAACGGGCATGTGGTCAGGGAAGGACGCATAGGCGTGGAACGCTCCATGCACGACGAATTGAACCGGCCGCTGCTGCATTCAGTGCAACGCTTGAAGTGGGCTGGCATTCGGGTAGGCCTGGTATACGGTCAGGACGATCTGCCGGTACCCTATTCGCCGATACATTCCAAATATTGCGTGATCGATGACTACATCGTCATCGAAGGCAGTTTCAACTGGTATAACACCTCGGTGTTTTCCCACGACCTGCTGGTCGTCGCCGCCAATCACGACGTGGCGCGGCCCTATTTATACGAGTTCGAACAAATCCAGCGCCTGTTCAGAGTGTTTTATTGACCCCGGAAATACAAATAAAACCCATCGAAGTCCGGAACGAACCGCGACGTCTCGATGCCGTTCGCCTGTAGACTGATAAGCAAGGCACAACGCTACACCATTCGGACAGGCTCCTAGAGCGGATAATGCTCTTTCCAGGGCTCCGAAAGGCCTGTTGAAGATAACATTCCCGCTCCCGCCAATACTGACATGACAGCTGCCAGATTTGTCATGGCATCAAGCCCAAAAATCAAGCCTTCAGCGCGAAACATAACTATTCCCTTTAGTGGCAAAAGCGCGAGTTCCGCCTCACACCCATCGGCAAATTACTTTGGCATTAAACCTGCTTTAAAATCCGGCTAATGACTATTCATTTTATCAAGGGTCCGCTTGCCGCGGATGCCATTGAAATTACCAAAAGGATCGATAAAACATGCGTTTCCCTTTTAGAACTGCCGTAACGACTGTTTTACTTGCCGGCCCCGTTCATGCCGCCAATGCCGGTAGCATCGATGCTCTGAACTTGCTCGACAACTACAACCTGATCACCTCGGGCGATACCACCAGCTATTCGGAAACGGACGGAAACGCACTGATCGGCGGCAACCTGTATGGCGGCCAATACAACATGCACGTCATCTCGAACACGATATCGTCATTGACGGTAGCCGGTAATGTGGCTGGAAACGTTCAAACTAAGGGCCAGGGTCTCAATGTCGGCGGCAGTATTGCGGGTTCGGTCAACATGAACGACGGCGGCAATGCCTATGTCGGTTCCGTGGCTAACGGCGGCAAATTGAACAACAATGCCAACGGCCACGGTTCGACATATGTGGTCGGCGACATCGCCGGTAACGTCAACACCAACGGCGGCAACACCGTCTACGGCGGCAACCTAACCGGTTACGCGAATGCCAACGGCGGCGGCACTGTCCAGCACCAAACCGTTACCTCGCCTTTCGCCCCGGCCACCCAAGCAAGCGATGCAATCGCCGTGCTGAGTGCATTCTCCGCGCAGTTGTCGGCCATAGGCGCCAACAGCGCGTACAACTTCTTGGATTCCGATACGGTGATCTTCGATGCCGTTGGCGACAGCCATGGCCTGGCGGCATTCACCATTGACGACGCCAACGGCTTCTTCAACCAAGCCGGGGAATTTCAGTTCAATCTGGCGAGCGGCGTTCAGACCATTTTGCTCAACGTCATCAATAGCGATATCGATGCACTCCTGAACATCCATGCCAACTTTTTGGGCGGCTCGGCGATCAATCTGGGTAAGAATATTCTCTGGAATTTCCAGAATGCATCCAAAATCGACATCAACGCCCAGTTCGGCGGCAGCCTGCTGGCCCTGGATGCCGACGTCATCACCCGTGGAAATATCGAAGGCACGCTGGTGGCCAAGAGCTTGATACAAGGGCAAGAGATTCATTACCAAGGGCTGTATGCGGACGCCGACGATTTCCCTGTTCCACAAAATACCCCGATTTCGTCCACGGTTCCCCTTCCCGGTACCGTCCCGCTATTGGCGATAGGCTTCGCCGGCTTAGGTGCCGTCTATCGCCGCAATCGCCAAGCGACTGCTTGATTGGTACCACGATTTGGGCTGCCGGCAGGCAGCCCTTTTAACGGTGGCCTTCAACTGTCGAATTGCCCCAAGTTTATCCATTAACCCTGTTGCAAGGCATCCAGTTCGTCCCAGCGCCGATAAGCCTCGGCCAATCCGTCTTCGGCCGATTTCAATTGCTCAAGCATTGCCGCGACGGCTTCCTGGGACTGTTTGTAAAAATCGGCACCGTTGATTTGGGCAGTCAACTCGGCTTGCAGGCTTTCCAGTTCTTCGATGCGGCCAGGCAACTGTTCCAGCTCACGCTGATCCTTGAAGCTGAGTTTCTTCGGCAGACTGCTCTTGGGTTTTTCTTTTCGGACCGATTCCTCGGACGCCTTGATGGCTTCGTCTTTTTTGTTCCTCTCGCTCAAGGCGAACCAATCGGCGTAGCCGCCGATGTATTCGTTGACGATGCCGTCGCCTTCGAACACCATCACGCTGGTGACGACGTTATCCAGAAACGCCCGGTCATGGCTTACCAGCAACAAGGTGCCCTGATAATCGACCAGCTTTTCTTCCAGTATTTCCAGGGTTTCCAGATCCAAATCGTTGGTCGGCTCGTCCATCACGATCAGGTTGGCCGGCTTGGTGAACAAGCGCGCCAGCAATAGTCGGTTTTTCTCGCCGCCGGACAAACTCTTCACCGGCGAACGGGCGCGGGCCGGCGCGAACAGGAAATCCGCCAGATAAGACATCACATGGCGTTTGCCGTCCGGCGTGTCGACGAACTCGCCGCCATCGAGCACGGTATCGGCCACCGACACTTCCGGGTCCAGCTGCTCGCGCAACTGATCGAAATAGGCGATTTGCAGATTGGTGCCCTGCTCGACAGTGCCTGGCGTTGGCTGCAACTGGCCAAGCAACAATTTCAACAAGGTCGATTTGCCGGCGCCGTTATTGCCGATCAGACCGATCTTGTCGCCACGCTCGATACGGGTCGAAAAGTCCTTGATGATGACTTTGTCCTGATATTGGAAACTGACATTAACCGCTTCGATGACTTTTCTGCCCGAGGTTTCACCCTTGTTCAGACTCAGCTTGGCGGTACCCTGAGCATTACGGCGCTCCGCGCGTTCGGCGCGCAGCTTCTTTAAGGCCCGCACCCGACCTTCGTTGCGGGTGCGGCGGGCCTTAACACCCTGCCTGATCCAGACTTCTTCCTTGGCCAGTTTCTTGTCGAATTCGGCATTTTGGTTGGCCTCGTCTTCCAAGGCTGCGGCCTTGCGAATCAAATAATCCTGATAAGTGCCGGCCCACGACGTCAGCTGGCCTCTATCCAGATCGATGATGCGCGTCGCCAGTTTTTGCAGGAAAGCCCTGTCGTGAGTGACGAACAGCACCGCGCCCTGGAAGGCCAGGATCTGCTCTTCCAGCCAGGCAATGCTTTCGAAGTCCAGATGGTTGGTCGGCTCGTCCAGCAACAAAACTTCCGGGTCGATCACCAGCGCCCGCGCCAGTGCCACCCGCCGTTTCCAGCCGCCGGACAGGCTGCCGACCTTGATTTCGGCCGGCAATTGCAGTTTGCTGAGTATCGCCTCGACACGGGATTGGAATTCCCAGCCGTTGTCGGCTTCCAGCTTGTGCTGCACGTCACCGAGGGCTTGCAGGGATTGTTCGCTGCCATCCATGTGGGTCAGCAGTTCGTGATAACGGGCGATCACCCGCCCCAGTTCTCCCAGGCCACCGGCCACGGCTTCATAAATCGTGTCGTTTTCCTCGAGATTGGGTTGCTGCTCCAGCCAGGCGAGGCGCAATTCCGGCTGTTTCCAGATTTCGCCGTGATCGGCGTGAATGTCGCCGGCGATGATTTTCATCAGCGTCGACTTGCCCTCGCCGTTGCGGCCCAGCAGCCCTACCCGTTCGCCGGGGTCGAGTTGAAAGGCTGCGTTATCCAGTAGTGAGTGGGTGCCGAAGGCGATGGAAACATTGGTTAAGCGGATTAAAGGCATTTGTCTTGTAAATAACGTCTGAGTAAGTCCAGCGCCAGCGAGGCGGCCTGGTTTTGTTTGTATTTGATGGCGCCGAACGCATGATGCCGCGACGAAACCACGCCCTTCGGCGTAGCCAGGGCATTATAAAGGACTATGGCCCTATCTTTATCGCCATAGTCCGATTGATCGCCAGCGTATAGCTGTACCAAGGCCAGATTGGTTTGCCGGCGAGTCCTCAATTGCCTGGCGAGAACCCGAGCGGCGTTAGCCAGATCGTGCTGGTTTATATCGAGATCAGCCGTGTCCAGGCTGATCTCGGCGGCCCGTAGCCAGTCCCTGCCAAGGCATTTGGCGGCGAGCAAGCCCTGGCTGGCGGTTTCCAGAACCGCCAAGGTATGACGTTTGTCCCGCATCAGGCGGCTGATCACCTCGATCAAGTCACCCTGCGTGCCGTCCAGACCATCGATTGCAAACACATAATCACCGATCAACTCGGCCGCCCGCTGGACGCAAACCCGTTTTTCTTGTTCGTCGAATCCGGCCGGAAACAACAGCTTGGTCAGTACTTCATCGGGGACCGCGCGAAAACCCAGTTGCACGCTCGAGGGTAAAACCAAGTCTTCCAGACATTGCTGTATCGCCGATTCGCCTATGCCTATGCTGCGCAGCGTGATCAGACAATCCGGACTAAGGCTGAAGCGATCCCGCAACGGCTGAACGACCAAGGCCGTAAACATGGCCTTCATCTCAAAAGGCACGCCCGGCAGAAACACGAACCAACAGCGCCGAATTTTCAGCGCAAAACCGGGCGCGGTGCCGTAGGCGTTATCGATGCGAATCGCCTTTTCGGGCAACATGGCCTGTTTGCAATTGGCTTCCGGCATTGAACGGTTGCGCCAGGCGAAAAATTGCCGAATCTGTTGCAAAGCCGACTCATCGAGTCGCAAGGGAAAACCGCTGGCGATGCTCACCGCCTCGGCGGTCAAGTCGTCCGTGGTCGGTCCTAGCCCGCCTGTGCAGATACAGCAATCGGCGCGAACGGCGATCTCCTTTATCAAGGCCACCAGATCATCCAAATGATCGCCGACCGCGGTATGGCGTTTCACCGCAAACCCCAGCTCGGTGAGTTGTTCCGACAACCAGGCGGCATTGTGATCCACTATCTGGCCGCTGATCACCTCTTCGCCCTGAGAAAAGATTTCCGCGACCGGTTTCATAAGGCCCCGTACCAGAACGGCAAGCTCAAGAGGCTCAGCCCGGTGGTCACCGTCACGGCAGCTGCGTACAGCGCGCTGTCCAGCTTGTAACGATCGCAGAGTACGATGCCTAGTATCATGCTGGGCATGGCGATATCCATCACCGCCGCAGCCTTATAATCCGCCGCCAAGGTCATGGTACTGACCAAACCCATGGCCGCCCAGGGCATCAACACCAGTTTGATCAAGGCCACCGGCACGATGTAAGGCAAGCTGCTCATGTGTATAGTCTTCAAGCTCAAGGCCATCCCCAGCGAAAAGATCATCAGCGGCGCCACGGCGGCCGAGCACTTTTGCAACAAGCCATCCAGCCAGAGCGGTGCCTCGACCTGATTCAGATTCAGCGCGACGGCCAGAAAAGCCGCCCAAAACGGCGGTGCATTGAAAAAAGCCAGCAAGGATTTGGGTTTTTCCGCGCCGTCGACCTCGCCATAATGCCTGGCCAGCATGATGCCGACGGTGAAAACCAGCGGCGCTGCGGCAAACAGGTCGATCTGTATCACCACCGAGCGCGCCCAGCTACCGAAGGTCTGTTCCAGCACCGGCAAGCCCAGATAAGTCACATTGGGAAACGCCGCCGCCAGCATCACCGCACCGGTCTGCGGATTCTTGAACCTGAACAGCCGCGCTACCAGCCAGCTCAAGGCTATGCCCAGCAAGATGCTAAAGCAGCCCAACGCACTATATTGCAAGGATTGCCAACCGATCTCGGCCTTCCACAACACCTCCAACACCATCGCCGGTAGGAACACATAGTAGACGACGGTGGTCAGCACCAGCCGGGTCTGCGCCGCCGACAGTCGATTGGGGCAAAACACGCCCCAACCGGCGCCGCAAAGCATCAGCACGGTCATTTGGATCAGCGTCGTGGTCATGGATTAAATAAGGTGCAAGGTACAGAGTTCAAGAGGCAAGCTGCTAGACATCGTGCTGTTTTGTACCTTGGTACATGAACCCTGTTCCTTTAGTTTTCAACAATTCCTTAATTTTGAGGACTTGCCCTTCATCCAACGCGGCGGTGCGATTGCGTTCCCGGCACAAGGCGCCCCTGAAGCCCAGATAATCGGCGTCCAATGGCAATAGCTCCCCGATGTCGCTGGCCTTGAGCGAACCGGCCAAGCCGGTCAACAGCGAACAAGCTTTGGCGGTCCTCACAAACTCTTGCAGTTCATCGATAGCCATCAAATCGGTCAATGAGCCCCGCCGCTTGTCCATGGTATCCAGCATCACGCCCCTGAAACCGGCGCTGGCCAAAGTTTCTATCAAAGAAAAGTCCGGATGGGTATCGGCAAACAACACCGCGATCAAGGCCCGGCCTTGGCGAGCCATACCGGCCAAGGCGTCCATGCTGCCCGGCCAATCGCCGCCCGGAAAGAAGCCGATCTTGACGTAATCGACGCCGGTGGCCGCCATTTCCTGGACAGCCTTGCCGAGCACGTCGGCTTGCATCGGCAAGTCACCGACCGTGGCGCTGATTTGGGCAGACGGTTTCAAGGCGGCGACGATTTCAGTTACCGTTTCAAGGTCCAACGCACCCAGCGCACCCAGGGCCGGCTGTTTGAGATCGATAATATCGACGCCAAAACCCTTTACCAGCCGGGCTTCCTCCAGACTGTTGACGCTGGCCAACATCAGACTCATCAAAACCCTCCACGCTGCCTATGCTGCTCGACGGCCTCCATCAGCCAGCCCCAGGCTTGCCATTCTCTGTCGCCGCCGGTTTTTTCCAGGCCGATACGCAGATAATTCAGCTCGGTTTCTATTTTTTCCCACTGCAATCGGCCCAAGCGGCTGATCAAAATCGCCGCTTCCAGCACCGAATACTGGGCGCGATTGAAACCTTGAAACGGCTTGTGGTTGACGGTATGGATCGCCTTGCAGAACAATTTCGGCCGCACCGCATCGTCTTCGATACGCTCCAGCGTCAATTCGGCATGCGCTAGGGTATCGGCCAGATAGCTGCCTTTGACGCGCTCTGCCGGTAATAGCGGCCAGTCGCGGCGGCCGGTCAGGCAACCAGCGAATATCCGCACGTCATCGCAATAATTGACCACGGCGGACTTGGTTTCCAGAAGATTGTCCAGCGTCAAGGCTGGCTTGAAGGGCAGGATCACGATCTGTTGATCCTGGACAGACACGCCCATCGGCGCAATATGCGGCACGCCTTTGGTGTTTACGGTAGTAATCAGGGTTTCTTGTATCATGGCTTATTACAGTCTATCTTGGATGTCACGGATGGTCTTAGAAGCGGTTTAAAAACTGCTGCGCCGGTCCATGACTGCGTTGAAAAATCGCTCAAAATCCTCATGTACACCACGTACATTCCGGTTTTTCGCGCTTTTTCGCCTTGCCCTGAACCAGCTCGCGACGTTTTTGAACAGCTTCTTATCCGCAAAACCGCAAAGCGTAACAATTTTTTATGCCGGCGGTTTTGTTTTTTCTTATCAAGGAACGATTTTAATCAACGATTCACCCTTCTCAACACTTGATTCCATGCACTCCGTAAACATTGCCGACTTATCCATCCTGCTGATCGAACCCTCCGCGATGCAACTCAAGGTCATTATGCAATACCTGCAAAGCGAAGGTATTGCCCACATCGAAGGCATCTCTTCCGCTTCCGAAGCGCTGTCGGTGCTGGAAAGTCATCGCCCCGACCTGATCATCAGCAGTCTCTATCTGCCGGACATGACCGCGATCGAATTACTGGAACGCATCAAGCACGACGAACAACTCAGTGACATCCCTTTCATGCTGATTTCCAGCGAGTCCAGTTTTACGGTATTGGATGCGGTCCGCCAGGCCGGCGTGGTGGCGATTTTGCCCAAACCGTTCGCCCGCGAGGATCTGAAGAACGCCTTGCGCGCCACCATCGAATTCATCGACCCTCGGGAAATCAGCCTGGAACATTACGACATCGAAAATGTGCGGATTCTGGTCGTCGACGACAGCGCGCTGGCCAGGAAGCATATCTGCCGGGTGTTAAACAACATGGGCATCGTCAAGATCACCCAGGCCAATGACGGCCAACAAGGCGCCGAACTATACAGCCAGAGCCCGGAAAGTTTCGATCTGGTGATCACCGACCTGAACATGCCCATCATGGACGGCCAGGGACTGATCAAATACATCCGCCAGGATCTCGGCAATTCCATCGTACCCATCCTGATGGTCACCAGCGAAGCCAACGAAACCCGGCTCAGCAATGTTCACAAGGCCGGCGTATCGGCTATTTGCGACAAACCCTTCGATCCTCAGACCGTCAAGGAAATGCTGTTCCGGGTCTTGGAATCAGATTGAGTGGTTTTACTTTTTACTGGTTTGGCTGCAAGGCTTTCAGGATGGCCGGGTAGTCAAAATTTTCGGCAAGGCGGATCAGCGTCTTCTGCAGCGTTGGATCGTAGGCGGCCACCTGCTGTAAGGCAGCTTCTATCCGCTCGTTTTCCAGACTCACCAGCGCCGCTTTCAGTTCGCTAAGTAAGTCGTCCGGCAACACCGACAGCATCTCCGCTGTCAATATCACATGCGCCTCCGCCGGCTCGGCCAAGGCCTCATGAATGAAACGTATCCCCAATTGCTTCGACAGACAATCGTAGATCTCGTTGAAGCGATAGGGCTTGCGCACGAAGTCGTCCATGCCGCATTCCAGCAGTTCGGCCCTTTGCTCCATGAAGGCGGATGCCGTGACGGCGACAATTTTCACCGCATCGCCGCCGGGTAACTTGCGTATGATCCGAGTGGCGTCCTCGCCATCCATCACCGGCATGCGGCGGTCCATCCAGATCAGATGCGGCTGCCAGCTCCGAAACAGTTCCACCCCGCGTTGGCCGTTTTCGGCAATCTTGTATTGCAGACTCACGTTCTCCATTAACTTGGACAGTAACAACTGATTTTCCAATTGGTCCTCGACAATCAAGATACGATAGTCAGGCTGGCCCGGCTCCAGCCCGACCACTTCACTGTGTTCCAGCCGTTGCGGCATGACAATATCGGTCTCCTTGGCTTCCCGCAGAGGCAAATCGACGATAAACACCGATCCCTGGCCCAGCGCACTCTTCAGACTAATGCTGCCGCCCATCAGCTGAACAAATTGCCGGGTGATGGTTAATCCCAGCCCCGTACCCTTGTTCTCGCCCTGTTCACCCAATTGCTCGAAAGGTTCGAAGATGCGCTGTTGATTTTCTGGCGCGATACCGGGGCCCGAATCCTCGACCTCGATCAATATATGCGAAATGTTATTTTCCCGGACACCCAAACGCAGCGTCACCCCGCCTTGCTCGGTAAATTTGATGGCATTGCCGGCCAGATTGATCAACACCTGCCGCATGTGAGCCTCGTCCCCGTTGATGTAACGCGGGAATCGGGAAGACTGGTCGACCAACAATTGCAAGCCTTTCTCGGCGGCGCGCACACCCAACATTTCGGTCACGTCGCGTATCATGCCGCCTAAATCGAAGGGTACATTTTCCAGTTGCACGCGGCCGGCCTCGATCTTGGCCATTTCCAGCACGTCGTTGATCAGCGTCAGCAGGTGGTTGCCGCTACGGTTAATGATGTCCAGGTTCTGGCGTTGGCCTTCAGTCAACTGTGAATCTCTGCGCATCACGTTGGAAAACCCCATGATCGCGTTCAAGGGTGTACGCAATTCGTGGCTCATGTTGGCCAAAAACACGCTTTTGGCTTTGTTGGCGGTTTCCGCGGCATTTCGAGCCAGCACCAGATCGGTGGTGCGTTGTTGCACCTCTTCCTCCAGATGATCCTTGTATCGCCGTAGTGTTTCTTCGTTTTGCTTGCGTTCGGTGACGTCGATAAAAATCGCCAGCAGATCGTCGCCCAGCACGACGCCGGCGATTTCCATGAAGCGGACATCGCCATTCTTGCAGGTTACCCGATATTCGTACGCCTCTATGTTTTGCCCGCTTTCCACGGCCCTCTGGACGGCGGCATTCCAGGTTTTGAGCACCCAGCGGCGGTAATCTTCGTCGGGATAGGCCAGCCGCCACCAGTCTTCTATGGTCGGAATATCGTCATGTAAATAGCCGAAAACCCTTGTAAAGCTATCATTGAATTCTTGGATGATGCCATCCTTCGAAACCGACGCCATCGGAATCGGGGCCACTTGTATCAATCTGCGTAGGCGCGCCTCGCTTTCGAATTTAGCCTTTTTTTCAGCCTCGATCGCATCCAGCATTTGATACAGATGCCGCGCCAGCGTGCCGATTTCATCCCTGCGCCCTATCGCCTCGCGCTGAAACGCGCGCCCATGTTCCGCGTCGATGGCAACGTTGATCAGATGGCTCAGGCCCCTGGTCATTCGGCTCGCCAAGGCCCTGGCGATGATGCTGATCGTCAGCGTCAGAAACAAGGCTAGACCCAGCCCCGCAGCGGCAATCGTCCGCAACTCCTGGTTTTCCTTGTCCCGCGTCAGTTCGACGCGCACCCAGCCGATCGAAAAATTGCCGGCCTTGATCGGCACGGCCACATCGATCAGATTGGCTTCATCCAGCAGGATTTGCTGTTCAACCGAGAGGCCAAGCAAACGTTGACTGACGGCATCGCCGAAAAATCGGCCGATGTATTCCGGCTTGGTGGAAGCCAGTACTTCGCCGCGCGGCGAAAGCACCACGGCAAATTTGATGTCGGTAGTATTCGAAGCCCCTTTCAACACCTCCTGCAGCCCCACCACGTCGTTGGCCAATACCCAGGATACGCTGCTGAAGGACAGTGTCTGCGCCAGATCAAGCGCATTCTTGGTGCCCTGGCTGTAAAGGAAATCCCGTTGCACCGACAACAGCAAAACCCCCGCGCCCAGAATGGTGGCAAGAGAAGCGATGGAAAACGACCATGCCAGCTGACGTTGTATGGATTTTCCAAAGAATCCGCGCAATCGCTCCAGCAGGTATCGGATTGGATTAACGAACATGATTCGCTTCAATAGTCGATCCGTCGGACCGATTGGGAAAATTTTTCCAGAAAATCGATGACCGGGCGATAGGTTTCATCGCTTGCCGCTTCGAAGCGGGAAATCGGCAGCCTTGCCAACATGCCCCTACCCTGTTCGCTTTCATGCAGACTAAACAGCAATTGCGCAAACTTATCGGCAAGCGGCTGTGGAATGTCGTTACGCACCACCCAGCCGTTGTTGGGTAAGGTTTCCGTTTGCCATTTCACGATCAGCTCGCTGGCCAACTCCGGATTTTGGGCGACGAAAATTTTCCAAGGCACTGGCCAAGTGGCGCCGGCGGCCACATGCCCACGCAATACGTTCATGATCGAGGATTCCTGCGATCCGACGTAGCGGTTCTCGATATCCCGATTGACGTCGATGCCGTGAGTATGGAAATAGTATTGCGGCATCATGGTCGCCGCCAGCGCGGTTGCGGCCGGATAGGACACCGCCTTGCCCTTCAGATCCGTCACTTCGTTGATGCCGCTATCCTTGCGCACCAAGACGATGCCACGAAAATCGTCATCGTCTCCCATCTTGCCGAAAATCCGATAGCCGTGCTTGATGGCTTGCACCGATTGATAGGGGTTGGGCATCGCGAATGCAAAATGCCTGGCGTAGAGTTTCTTCTCGAATTCCTCGTAATTGCGCGAGGCTTCCAATTTAAAGCGGACTTCCGGAATTTGGCTATTGATGTAATCCACGATCGGTCCATAAACTTCCATCAAGCGCTGCGGATTATGCAAGGGATGAATACCGACCACATATTCCGTCACTTGCTGCGTCTCCTGGCCGAGGCTAGGTTGATAGGCATTTTCATCGGTCTTGTCGCAAGCACCCGCCAGCAACAGCACGGCCAGTATTGTCCAGCATTTGATAAAGGTTTGCAGGGTATTAGACATCATATTCATACCTCAGGACTATTGGAGTGGCGAAGGTATCAGCTCGGCGTTGTCATTAAAAAACCGGCGCGCCTTATCGTAACTGACATCGCTGGCCGGCTGGAAGCGGGACGCACTCATGGCCGCCAATAGGGTTTGTCCCTCCGATGTTTCATGCAGGCCGCTCAACAACTCGGCGATGCGATCGCTCAAATCCTTGGGAACAGTAGCACGAACGATGATGGCCTGATCAATCAGCGGCTCGCTCTGCCATTTAACTTCCAGTGCCGATGCTTCCTTGGGGTGGGCTTTTTGAAAAGCCGCCCAGGAAAAGTCTCTGGCCGTGCCCGCCGCCGCCTTGCCCAGATAGACATGCATGATCGACGATTCGTGCGAACCGACATAAAGATTTTCGATGTCCTTGAACACATCGATGCCGTGGGATTTCAAAAAATACATCGGTAAAATAGTGGCGGCAACACCACTGGGAGAGGGATAACAGACTTTCTTGCCCTTCAGATCGCTGACACTATTGATGCCGCCGTCTCGCCGCACCAAAAATATCCCGTAAAACTGCTCGTCGTCGCCTTTCTTGGCGATGACCTGATACCCGTACGCCATCGCTTTGACGGTCTGGAAGGCGTTGGCCAGAGCGATATCGAATTCCTGGTTGAGTAAACCGCTTTCAAACTCCGCATGAGTCTTGGGGGCAACCAATACCAGTTTGGCGCCTTCTATATGGGCATTGAGATAATCGACAACCGGGCCGTATACCTCCGGCACCCGCATCTGACTGCCCTCCGGCACTGCGGAAAAAGAATATTCCTTCGCGATGGATGGCGCGGGTTTGTCTGCCATTTCAGGTTGATAGCTACCCGAGGGAGACTGGGAAGAGTCGCAAGCAAACAATAGAAAGCATGAAACGAAAAATAGTGTGATACCCGACCTTGCAATCATGCGATTACCCCTGTTTTGAATATCAATTGCCGCCATGCTGCCAGTTTTTGCCGGCCAAGCCAAGCCTTATTAATCCGAAATTATCTTCTATTGCATCCACGCGCCGATGCATTTTATACTGCTTATATAAGCAGTAATTATAAGAGCAGCATGAAACCTCTCACCGACCGCCAACAAGAAATCCTGACCTTCATCGAGCAATCCCTCGCGCAAGAAGGCTTTCCGCCCACCATCGCCGAAATCGCGGTCGCCTTCGGCGTGCGTTCCACCAACAGCATACGCGGACATTTGCAGGCCTTGGCCCGCAAGGGCTTGATAGCGCTGGTGCCGGCCGCCTCGCGCGGCATCCGCCTAATTAAACCGCCAGCCGAGCATGGTTTGCCGCTAGTCGGCCGAGTGGCGGCTGGGCAACCGATACTGGCTCAGCAGCATATCGAACGTTATTGCCAATTAGGGCCGGAATTATTCAACAACCGCGCCGATTATCTGCTGCGGGTGCAAGGCATGAGCATGCGCGATGCCGGGATACTCGACGGCGATCTGCTGGCCGTGCAACGCACGCCCGAGGCGCGTAACGGCCAGATCGTGGTGGCGCGGATCGACGACGAAGCCACCGTCAAACGCCTGCGGCTGGAAGGCTCAAAGGCTTATTTGGAACCGGCCAATCCGGATTTCGATGTCATTGAAATTGATCTACAACGCCAAGCCCTGGCCATCGAAGGCGTGGTGGTCGGCGTGATCCGCGCCGAACCCTTATGAACCCGGCATTGCAACAGTTGCTCAGCAAGGAACCCGGCATCTGGCGCGGCTTGCGTTCGGAAAGTTCAACCTGGCGGGTAGTTGCGAGCGGATTTCCTGAACTGGACGCGCTGCTGCCGGGCGGCGGCTGGCCATTGGGCGCGCTGATGGAAATCCTGACGCCCTGTCTGGGAGTCGGCGAATTGCGCATACTACTGCCGGCCATGGCCGCGTTAAGTTTGACCGGACGCTGGATAGCCTGGGTCGCCCCGCCCCATCAACCCTATGCGCCGGCACTGGTTCAAGCCGGCATACGCTTATCGCAATTGCTGATCGTGGAAAGCCGGGAGGCCAGCGACATCCCCTGGAGCCTGGAAAAACTGCTGAGTAGCGGAGGCTGCGGCATGGCGCTGGCCTGGCCCGGCCGCCTGAGCGCTCACCAAACCCGACGCCTGCAACTGGCGGCCGAGCAAGGCAATGCGCTGGCGGCGCTGTTTCCGGCGCAAACCTGCGGCAGCGGCCATGCGGCGCTACGCCTTGAAGTCCGCCCGACACCGGAAGGCCTGGCGCTGAATATCGTCAAGGCCCGCGGCAGCCTGAGCCGCGAGTCATTGATTCTGCCGATCTAAGGTTTAATCATGGCCGCCACCGCACGGGCGTTTTCTCATCCGCCATCCCGCCGAGATGAACAGGCTCTCGAGCCGCGTTCCGAATCGCGCAGACTCTGGCTATGCGCCTATTTCCCCAACCTTGCCCTGGAAAGCCTGGGGCTAGATCCGACGCAAGCGGTTGCTACGCTGGAGAACATCAAGGGCCGCCCATGTCTGCATGCCGTATCCGAGCCGGCGCGCTTAGCCGGCATCGAATCCGGCATGACGCTGGCTGCCGCGCGGGCCCTGTGTCCAAACCTGATTATCCGAATCCGCGATCCCGAAGCGGAACAATTGGCATTGCAAAGGCTGGCGGATGCCGCCCTGGATTTCAGCCCCTGGGTCAGCCTGGACAGCCCGCAATGCCTGCTACTGGAAATTGGCTCCTGCCTGAGCTTGTTCGGCGGCGCGGAAAGCTTACGGGAACAACTACGGCAAGCGCTGCTTAAGTTGAACCATAGACCCGTCATAGCCATCACTCCCGCCGCCGAAGCCAGCGAATTGGCGGCGCTGCAGGGCCTGGAAAGTTTCATCACGGATAAAAAGGCGCTACGTTCGGCGCTGGGTCCACTGCCGATAGCTGCACTGCGTCTGGATGAAAAAACCTTGCGGCGTTTGCAAAAAATCGGCATCCGCCGGCTCACCGACCTGTGGCGTCTGCCGCGCGACGGCCTGGCCCGGCGTTACGGCAAGGAATTGCTGAATCGCCTGGATGCCTTGGCCGGCCAGGATAACCGGGCCTTCAACGCCTTCCACAGGCCGCCGCGTTTCGAGGCCCGCCGCGACATGCCGGTCGAACTGGAACGGCTGGAGCATTTCTTTCCCGCCGTCGAACAACTGGCCGAGGAATTTGAGGCATTTTTGCAGGCGCGCGACGCCACGGCGCTAGGCGTAAACCTGGAGATTATTCATCATGCGCGGCCCTCGACCCGGCTGGAATTGAATTTTCGTACCGGTAGCCGCGACGCCGGCCATTGGTTGGCCTTATTGCACGAGAAACTGGAACGTTCGCCGCTGCCGGCGCCGGTGCTCGCTTTGGCCTTATTCAGCCAAGCCATAGCGCCCTTCCAGCCCGAGGTGGTCACGCTGTTCGACGATGACGCCGCGCAAATTAACGGCGATCGCGAATGGCAGTCTATGCTGGATCAATTGCAAGCCAGGCTAGGGACTTCGGCCTTGAAGCAGCTTTCAATCTTGGACGATCACCGCCCGGAACGGGCCATGACAGCCCAGCCAGTATCTCCGACCCAAAACCGAGAAATGCCGGCCCGGCCGCTATGGTTGCTGTCCAAACCCGAAGCCCTGGATATTCAAGGCTTGCAGCTGCTGTCCGAAACCGAGCGCATCGAATCCGGCTGGTGGGACAATGCCCCAATACGCCGCGATTATCGGGTGGCACTGGATAGGCGTGGCCGCAAACTCTGGGTGTTTCGGGATTTGAACGCCAACGGCTCCTGGTACCTGCATGGCCTATTCGGATGACAGGACTTTGCCCAGCGCTGAATTTGCCGAGTTGCACTGCCTCTCCAACTTCAGCTTTCTGCGCGGCGCCTCGCACCCTGAAGAACTGGTCGCCGAAGCCGCCCGCCTCGGTTACCGGGCTCTGGCACTGACCGACGAATGTTCGCTGGCCGGCGTGGTGCGGGCGCATCTGGAAGCCAGGAAGCACGACATCCGACTGATCATCGGCAGCGAATTTCGGTTGGAAGACGGCCTGAAGCTGGTGTTGCTGGCCACCGACCGAACCAGCTACGGCAATCTGTCGCAATTGATCACCGTTGGTAGGCGCCAAGCGGAAAAAGGCAGTTACCGTTTGAGCCGCGATGATTTGAACAATCATTTTCCCGAGGGCTGCCTTGCGATCTGGCTGCCCGGCGATCCACTTTTGGAACAAGACGGCCGCTGGCTGAAACAGCGTTTCGGCGACGATCTTTGGCTGGGCGTCGGCCGTTTCCTGTCCGGACGCGACACCGAACGCAGGCGGAGTGCCGAAGCCATCAGCCGGCTTCTCGGCATTCCCTTGCTGGCCTGCAACGACGTGCACATGCACCGCCGCTCCCGCCGCGCGCTGCAAGATACATTGACGTCGATCCGCCTAGGCAAACCCTTGCCGGAACTGGGCCACGCCTTGTTCGCCAACGGCGAGCGCCATCTGCGCCCCCTGCCCCGGCTGGCCGAACTTTATCCGCCCGACTGGCTAAGACAGTCCATCATCGTCGCCGAACGCTGCCATTTCTCGCTGGACGAATTGCGTTACGAATATCCGCGCGAATTGGTGCCGGAAGGCCATACCCCAACTTCCTGGCTGCGGCATCTGACCGAGGCCGGCATAAAAAAGCGCTGGCCGGACGGCGAGCCCACCAAGGCACGCCAGCAAATCGAACACGAATTGGCGTTGATCGTCGAACTGGCTTACGAGCCGTATTTCCTGACCGTGCACGACATCGTCCGCTACGCCCGCGAACAAGGCATACTCTGCCAAGGCCGCGGCTCGGCGGCCAATTCGGCGGTGTGTTTTTGTTTAGGGATAACAGAGGTGGACCCTGCCAGGATGAACTTGTTGTTCGAACGTTTCATCTCCCGCGAACGCGACGAACCACCCGACATCGACGTGGACTTCGAACACGAGCGCCGCGAGGAAGTGATTCAGTACATCTACCATAAATACGGCCGCCAACGCGCCGCCCTGGCCGCCACGGTAATCACCTACCGCAGCCGCAGCGCGGTACGCGACGTCGGCAAGGCGCTGGGTTTGAACATGACCCAGGTCGAACGTCTGGCCGACAGCATCGATCGCTGGGACGGCTACCGGCTGATGCCGGAAGCCCTGAAAGATTGCGGCTTCGATCCGGAAAGCCCGGTGATCCATCGTTTGACGGTGCTGGTCGAAGAGATCAAGGGCTTTCCCCGGCACCTATCCCAGCATGTCGGCGGCTTCGTGATCGCCCAGGGTGAACTGTCACGGCTGGTGCCGGTGGAAAACGCCTCTATGCCCGACCGCACCGTGATCCAATGGGAAAAAGACGACCTGGAGGCGATGGGCCTGATGAAGGTGGACGTGCTGGCGCTGGGCATGCTCAGCGCGATCCGCAAGGCGCTGAATTATCTTGGAGAATATACAGGCCGCAATTGGTCGCTAGCCGATATTCCGGCCGAGGACCCGGCGGTTTACGCGATGCTGCAACAGGCCGACAGCATAGGCGTTTTTCAGGTGGAATCGCGGGCGCAGATGACCATGCTGCCGCGCCTGAAGCCCAAAAATTATTACGACCTAGTGATCGAAATCGCCATCGTCCGCCCCGGCCCTATCCAGGGCGAGATGGTGCATCCCTATCTGGCCCGCCGCAACGGCCAGGAGGCTGTCGATTATCCCAGCCCGGACGTCAAAAAAGTGCTGGAACGAACCCTGGGTATCCCGATCTTTCAGGAACAAGTGATGCAGATCGCGATAGTGGCGGCGGGGTTTACACCCGGCGAGGCCGACCAGCTCAGGCGGGCGATGGCGGCCTGGAAGCGCAAGGGCGGACTGGAACCCTTCGAGCAAAAACTGCTGGCCGGCATGCGCGATCGAGGTTACAGCGCCGAATTCGCCCAGCGGATTTTTCAGCAGATCAAGGGCTTTGGCGACTACGGCTTTCCGGAATCGCATTCCGCCAGCTTTGCGCTGCTGGCTTACGTCTCGGCCTGGCTGAAACGCCATCATCCGGCCGCCTTCTGCTGCGCCTTGCTGAACAGCCAGCCGATGGGCTTCTATGGACCGTCGCAACTGGTACAGGATGCCCGCCGCCACGGCGTCGAGGTGTTGCCGGTGGATGTGCAGGCCAGTATGGTCCAGTGTTCGTTGGAGTTTCCAACTAACGCTCATTCACCCCCGCCCATGAAAGTAGCACCTGCTTGCCGGACAGGACACCGTGAATACGTCCGTGTAGGCTCGACGGCGGCATCCTTGCCGCCGACGCCTGTCCAACAAGCAACCGTGCCCGCCACAATTTCTTACTTTCACAGTAATTCAGCGCCGCTGTTGCGGCTGGGGTTCAACCAGGTGAAGGGCCTATCCACCGAAGCGGCGACGCGCATCGTGCAAGCCCGAATGCAAGGCGTATTTCATAACGTTACTGACCTCTCGGCCCGCGCCGGGCTGGATAGGCAGGATCTGGAACATCTGGCGGCGGCGGACGCCTTGAAGAATCTGGCCGGCAACCGGCACAAGGCCTTCTGGGAAGCCGGCGGCGTGGAACCCAGCCTGCCGATCTTCGGCGTCCCGGGATTCGCCGAAGCCACGCCGCTGCTCAAGCCTCCCAAGCCGGGCCAGGATCTATTGGCCGATTACGCCAGCACCGGCCTGAGCCTTAAAAACCATCCCCTGGCCTTGCTGCGGGAACGCCTGAACCGGCAAGGCATCGTCACCGCCCAGGGCTTGTGGCAGCGGCGCAACGGCAGCATCGCCCAGGTCGCGGGCCTGGTGATCTGCCGGCAACGGCCGATGACCGCCTCCGGCGTAACCTTCGTGACGCTGGAAGATGAAACCGGGCAAGTCAACCTGATCGTCTGGCCGAAAACCGCCCTGGCGCAACGCAAGCCGCTGCTGAAAGCAAGATTGCTGTCGGTGACCGGTACCGTGCAACAGGAAGACGGCGTGCTGCACCTGATCGCCGGCAAGCTGGAAGACTGTAGCCACTGGATAGGCGGCTTGGCCGCCAGGTCTAGGGATTTTCATTGACACGCACGCCCTAAGGCGACATTCGAAAAATTGACTGGGCAGTGCTTTTCTCCCCACCGGATTTATAGTCATCGCACTTCAAATTTCGGTTTGTTGAAACCCTCACCCCGCCCTACCTACAATGTCGTTAAGTTAAGCCTCAGCGGTACTGCCGCCTAGGCTTGGGACTGACCCGGTTTTTGGGCCTGAGTGCCTTTCGGTTCGGTCGTTTGCGTTCCAGGGTCTTGGCATAGAGGGC
>Ga0316622_100000516_pt1 | contig 22655 bp, 18 predicted proteins | sample OWC_Aug_OW2_C1_D_FD_207646 | JGI IMG/M metagenome (GOLD analysis project Ga0316622, IMG submission 207646) | Wetland soil microbial communities from Old Woman Creek delta, Ohio, United States - OWC_Aug_OW2_C1_D5_C | ecosystem: Environmental > Terrestrial > Soil > Wetlands | place: USA: Ohio... | reverse complement strand
TGATTGCCCTCTATGCCAAGACCCTGGAACGCAAACGACCGAACCGAAAGGCACTCAGGCCCAAAAACCGGGTCAGTCCCAAGCCTAGGCGGCAGTACCGCTGAGGCTTAACTTAACGACATTGCCCCCTACCCGACTTCGGCTTTTTTAGGGTTGAACGACGCTAGTTGCCGAACTAAAACCAACGTCTATAGGATGATGATGGACTCCTCTCCAGCCCTTAGCGCAATTTCGAACGGATGCTCAAAAAAACTCCAGATCGCCACCGCTCACGTTTTGCTCGGGCGCCTGGATTAACGCATTTTCTATCAATTCTTCGTAACAACAGACTTGGTTACGCCCATGCTCCTTGGCATAAAATAGCGCCTGATCCGCCTGAAGGATGACCTCTCCTGAACCGGTTTGGTTGGTGATTTGTACCATACCGATACTCACCGTCACTGCGCCCACCTGTGGAAAATTTTGTCGCTCTATCTTGGCACGCAAACGATCAAATGCTTTTTTGGCTCGTTCAAGATCCTGCTCCCGCAACAGGATGACAAACTCTTCCCCGCCGTATCGATACACGAGATCTTCTTCACCGCGAATATCGTGCTGCATTTGTCTTGCAATCAAAATTAACACCTCGTCACCAAACAAATGTCCAAAGCGGTCATTAACCAATTTGAAATGATCAATATCCAGCACACATAACCAATACGTCGAACTATCGGTATGCCGCCGAAAGGAAGAAATCGAAGCCATGGCTGCGCGGCGTTCATTATTGATGAGTAAAATCCGGGTAATTTCCCTCTCCATGGTGTCACGATTCAACAACTGCGTCAGCTTATCGTGCTGATTGTCATCAATCAGCGACAGATAATTGGAATAAACTTTTAATAAGCCATGTACAAAACGCGGCAGACTAAAATCATAACCCTCGCCACAGACATGTACCAGTATGGCGAATATCTCATTGTGTTGATCCAGCGTCGGGTAAATGACATGGCTCAACTTGCCATTCGCATCCACTATCTGTTCAACTTCCTTGCATTCAATAACGTTAAGTACGCGCAGCTTGATGACTTCGGGCAATTCATAACGCTTGGTATGAAACCCCGAGGTTTCCACATGCCCATTGATCGAATAAGCCAATAGACCCAACGCCACGCCGTCAACGTCTTTGGCAAACACTCTAAATAGTCTGAATTCCTGATTGGGAGCCAGTTCACCCAATGTTTTTAACAGGGATTTCTCGATGATCTCTCGATCACGATGTCGAGTAATTTCTCCCAAACTATCAATAATTTGTATCGATGTAACAGTGGGCATACATTGATCTCATTTTGAGGCCATTTCAAAACCCCGCTACGCGCGGAATCTTATTTGGTAAAAGCAAGTCAATAAGCCCTTGGGCAAGATGAGGTCTCTAACAACCGTATCGACGCGCAAAATGAATCATACGCAATGCATACAAATCCCGCAACGCCGGGAGATCTTCAAACTGAACAAGGTAAGGTGCAATCCGGCCGTCAATAGGCGTAGCCGTATGGCGCCGAATGTAGGCCGCCGAAAATCCGGCATAGGGGTATAGAAGAGCCTTTCAGCTCCCCCCTCCGAACCGTGCGAGCGGTTTTCCCGCACACGGCTCTCCAGTTAGTGGTTTCCACTGCGGGATTGGCTCGCCAAGACACAGGCGATCTTTAAGGTAAATAGCTCTTGCTCAGCAAAGAAGTCCTTTGACCAGTTTCGGGATGCCTACAATCCTTTGCCATAACACAGTCGCTTTTCCCGCGTGCTCGGCATAGCCCTTAATCCCAAAAAGAGCAGTTGGTGTGTGTTATAGGAGCGAGAAGTAGACGACCCAGACAACCATATCAACCACCTAGGCGATCTCAGTGGTTTCGGCGATGTTTCATTATTCGGACAATACCGGTTTTTTCATAGCGACGACAATCTGAACCATGCCTCCTTCGTGGTCGGCTTGAAGACGCCTACCGGCGCCACCGACGTAAAAACCAGTTTGGGGGACGGTAGCGCATTTTCGAGGTTCACCACCAACCCGGCAGCGGCTCCTGGGATCCGTCCTTCGGACTGTCGTTTACCCGCGCGATGGGGCAAGATACCAGCGTACTCTACACCGTGACCCCTCAAGGCGCTCAGCAAACCAATCTGAGCGATGTCTTCGATTACAACGTCGCCAAAGGTGCTCAACCGGTGACAGTCTATTCCAGCCTGGCGACCGATGGAGGACGAAGCTCCCCCCATCAGTGACAAGGCCGGAGAGGTCAATTCCTTTCAGGCCGGGCTGGTTCTGAACCACAAAGATCAGGCCCATGTATCTGGCACGACGAACGCGACCGCACCGATTGGCGGCAGCTAGGCAACGCGATTTATTACACCCGCATCGACGAAAACAATCGCGCCTATTCCTGTGCATACAAGGTATTCGACATGCTCTGAGAATGCTGCCATATCGCCGCCACATTCGTTAGCCACGATCACCCCTTAATGCTGGCACGCTTTATTTATCCAGATGGCTCCCGCGACCATGGATTGATCGAAACCTAGGCCAACGGCAAGGATTCCCTCACCCACCGGGCAACCTTCGATCAGTGGCGGATAAGAGGCCTGCCCCGAGCATGGACCGGCCTCGGCCATTGCCAACGACGATCGAATCCATATCGCCTGGTTCACACAAGGCAGCGAGCGCCAAGGCTGGTCACAGCCTAGAACCCTTGTCGAATCGACCAGCGCCACCAACTATCCTTATGTGTTGAAAAATGATGGACATATTTATGTTGCCTGGAACGACAACTAGGACGGTTATCGCCTGTTCGCCGTCGAGTAATGATAGTGTGCTCTCGGCGCTTGTACAGGGTGGCAAAGCTCCGCAGAATGCCTTTCGGTTAATACCGTTGTTTACTCGGATAGCAACACCCTATCCAACAGACTGTCTTTCTCGACCCGGCTCATCGGAGTCGACTCGCAATGCTCGATTAGCTCCGTCAGACTTTTTTGCAGGAGTGTATTGCGCTGCTGCTCGTCCCTCAACAGGGCCTTAATCTCCGCATCCAGCGCCAACAACGCTTGCCGTAGCCCTTTTTGCAAGCCTTTCAGCGCGGCGTTTTGCAGTGACGGCTGGATTTTTTTATGCAGAAAAAACGGGATCAGCCAGCTGAGACCGATCAGCAATACGCTGTGGATCGCAAAATCGACGCCGAGGTAGGCGTTGGTCTCGGTTGCACCGTGGTAATAGCCATAAAAAACCTGATAACCGACCACGGACATCGCGGCGATTGGCAACAGGGTTTCGCCGATCGCCGTTACTCCAAGCAAGAAACGTTGCAAACCGTTGCCGGGATTCAATAAAGCCTGGCGTCCTGCGACTTCCGTAGACTGGCTGATTTTTTTTTCGGCCTGGTTTTTGATGTCTTGCAACCCAGACTTCAAAGGCTTACTGGGTATATCGATTTGCACTGCCTGCAATATCAGTTCGTCGAGCGCATCGTTAAAGCGGCTTTGCGCCCAGTCATCCCAGAGCTGAATGTCGTTTTTTTGACCGGAATGCGCAGCCCAAAACTGCGCCAGCTGTTGTAAGGGCCAGGCTAGACCTTGCTGCAGATGGATTTCGGTATTTTGCCAAAGTCCGCCGTAAAACCGGCTCAGCTGTTGATAATCCCGGCCATTAATCTGGTCCAGCAAGGCTTGCAAAATCTGCTTGAGTTGCTGTCCGCGCATCTCGTGGCCGCGCCGTTCCAGTTGGGCGATGCTGAGTCGGCCGGAAAGCTGCTGCAATTGCGCCAATAGATCGGCAAATTCATCGCCGTCGGGTTCGCTGCAACTGGTGCGAAACACCAAGGGATCATCGAATCCGGCCTTATGCAACTGTTGCTTGAAATCCTCGTATTGAACCGCCAAGCCTCTGTCCCACTGGTTCATCACGAATAGCCAGGCATGCTTGGCACCTTCGGCCAGCAGCAGTTGCCAGGCCTTGTTGTCCCGGTAACGTTCGGGACTCACCACGTACAGCAAGGCATCGATATGCGGCAACCATTCCAGCACCAGGCGCTTGTTGCCCAGTTCGATGCTGTCGAAATCCGGCATGTCGATCCAGACGATATTGCTTTTGTCGATGTCGTCATGCTGGCTGATTTTGATGCTGTCGAGCGGCAAACCGGCGGGCAGTTGCTGAATGGACACCGATTGATGATGATACAGCGTCACCTCGCGGGACGTTGGCCGCTCTATACCGGCCCTGGCGATCGCCTTGCCCGCCAAACGGTTGAGCAGCGAACTCTTACCGACACCGGTGCCACCCATGAAGGCAACGATCAGGGGCCGCGTCGACTCTGTCGCCGATAGCCCGGCGGAAAACAGCGATTCGGGACTGCGGCTATCGATGCTTAACAGCGTTTGGGCCTGTTCCCTATCGAGCCGCCCTTCCGCCAGCGCTTGTTCGGCCCAGTTCCTTGCCCGGGCCAGCAATTCAAAGTAATCGTAAGCCATGTTTCTTCTCTTTAAGCGCCTGTTCCGCCTGAGACACAAGTTGTTCGGAGACATTGAAGCGGTTTGCGGCGAGGCTTTGCTGCGGCAGCGTATAAAGCCCGCCGCGCAAACAAGCTTCAAACAAAGCGATTTTTACGGTGTTGAGCTGATGCTGCTTCAATTCCGCTTCGACACGGTGCATGTAACTGCCGATGGCGCTTTCGGCCAGCAACGAAGTCACGGTCAGCATCATCGGCGTAATCACCAAATCGTGAATGCCTATGCCGCCAGCCTGTATCGCCAACAACAAGGCGGCGACATCGGTCGTGACCCGCGTGGCGCGCAGGCTGTTCAAGGTGGCGGGTTGTTCCTGAAGTTTGTAATACAGCCGATGCGCGGTCGCATCCACATCCTGCTGGAAATGAAGATGGTATTCGTCAACCGCCAGGCCATACTCCTGCAAAATGGTGGCTTTTTTCTGCCTGAGCACGCCGGCCGTTTCTTTCCACCAGGCCAACGGCAGCGATTCGGTTTCGGTTTTTTCCAGCAGCTTATCGGCCAGTTGTATCATCACATGCTCGCCGATCTGTTTGAGGACCGTGACTTCCTGGCCGACGTTGGCCTGAAATCTGTCTTTGCCCAGAGCGAACAACTTGCGCACCGGCCAGGTCATCGCCCTGCGGGTCTTGCCGATCACCTTCGCGATGCCCGGGATTTCCAGCAGATTGAGCAAATTCAACAAGGCATTCTGAAAGGTTTCGTAATGATGCGGGTGATCCAGATAATCGCGCTGATAAGCCTTAGCCGCTTGACCGAGACATTGATCAACCAGGGATTGCCAGTTGCGTTGGGCGTGGTGTTCGGCAAACACCGGCTCCAGCCACTGCCGCCAGTAATAATTCAATAGTTGTTGCTGATAAAGCGGATGCTTTTTGTGGGCGACTTTTTTGGTCAGCTTGAAAACCGCCTGCCCGGCGGCGGCCGGCCAGCTCGGCATGGCGCCGTGCTTCTGAAACAGCAGAGGCACCATCTCCGGCACGGGATCGCGCCGGTGTTGCCGCCATTTTTGTTCGAGAGATTGCAAAACCACGGTTTCGCTGCCTTCGCTGAGCTTGTTGACGCATATCAGCGTTGGCTGTTGCAAGCTTTCCATGGTTTTCATCACCTCCCAAACCGACTGGTCCGCGTATTTTTCCTTGCTGACCACCAGAATCACTATATCCGCCAAGGCGATGGTTCTGATCACGCCTTCCCGGTAATCGGCGGCATCGATGGAATCGAAATCCGGCGTGTCCCAACACACACAGGCCGGCAATAGTGGCGAACGCGTGTTACTGTCGGCCAGGGAGTAACAATCGAAGCGGTTGCGGCTTAGCATCCGCTCTTCCAGGCATTGAAAGCGGCCAAAATAATGCTGAAGCCCGAAGCAATCGTCGCTCGACAGCCCGTGACAAAAACCGTGGGGATGAACGGTATAACCCGCCAAGGGGCTGACACCGGCCAGCGTATTGTTCAGTAGCAGATTGACGACGGAACTCTTGCCGGCTTGCGTGGGACCGATCACAGCGATCTGCAGCGGAAACTCCGGCATATCCGAAATCAGTTGTCCCTTGCGGATAAACGCTTCACCGTGCAGCAACTGCTCAATGCGTTGTTGATACTCGAGAAATTGCGGATTTTTTTTATCCAGTTGCGCAACTACAGTCTGGTAACGCTGCTTGAGAAGTTGGATAAATTCCAGCATGATAATTGGGCTTGGGTTTATAATTACTGAGTAATTTAGTTTGTTTAGTTACCCGAATTGCTCACATTATAAATATAAAATTCGGGGTTGTTTCATCTTGTCACCGGGGGACTTGCAACATGAATAAATCATCAGCTGTTTTAGTTTTTCTAATCTGTGCATTGCTTATGGGGTGCAACAAAAGCCACCAGATCAATGGCAGCAGCCTGAAAACCGTAAACAGATCCATGGCTGCCATTAAAGAGCGTCTGCCGTTGGACCAACGCATCGAATTCGAAATCTCGTTCTGGACCTTGCGCGACGAAATCAGAAACAACAAGGAGTTTCTGGATGCGATCGACGGTAAAACCCCGGAACAGCTGATCGAAACCGGCAAGGAGTTGTTCATGAAACGTAAAGCCGCCGGCAACAAGGAATACGAACAATATGCGACCTGGGATCAGATGATCTCCCAATACACCCAAGAGCGTATCGACCAAAACCGGAAAAAAACCCCGGATGCCCGTGATAAAAATCCTCCGGCTCGGGTGGATTACCAAATGCACTCCATGTAATTCATTTTCGCATCGCCGGGGCCGGCAGCTGTTTCTGATCGACCAGGATCGAAACGAACTGGCTGGCCTCGTTGATGGTTCTCTCCATCACATCGATCAGCTTCGAAATATCCACGCCAATTTCAAAAAATTCGTGCCGCAACGCGGCGATCGCGTGGGCATTGAGATTGTGCTTTAAAAACAATACCTGATCCTGAAATGCCGCCAGCACCGGATGCATCCGGGATTCGGCTATTTGCAAGGCCTTGAGCAATCGCCCGTATTGCTGGCGTGATTTTTTCAGCTGCTGCTGGCTACGGGCCCGCAATGCCCGGTTGCTGTACAATTCCAGCTCGGCTTCCCACTCGGCGAACAGCGCCTCGCTGACCTGTTCGATGGCCTGAATGCGCAGGGCAACCTGATCGGCCTTGCTCCGGCATAAATCGTAATGTCTTTTCAGTTGCTGATAGCGAATCTCCAGCGGACTGTCGTCCAGCTTGCTGATGCTCTTGAACTTGTGCAGCGCATCGACAAACTCATCGCGGCTGTCCTTAAGGCTTTCGCAGGCCTGATCCACTTGCACCACTACGATGTCGCGCTTGTGATGGCCCAGCAGCGACTCGCGACCCTGGTAATAGACCTTTTGGAAACGTTTGTTGAGTAGCGATTTGATGAAGTTGATCATGCGCCTGATAGAAAACGATCTTTGTTGATAACGGTTATTTGGCAGCTGAGCCGTTCGGCATAGCGATTAAAGGCGGCGTCGACAATGCCTTGCCGTTGCAACTCGGCCAGCGTCGCCCCAATATCGACGGCCGCCGATTTGACCAGCACCAATTCAACCGCTCTCATCCGCCCGGCCAGCCAGGCAGCGAGGCTGTCCGAGGTAATGTCCCAGCTCGCTTCTATGCCGGCATTATCCAGCTCATCAACCCGTGGCGACCAAATCGCGATACGAGGCAATCCCTCTGGCACCACCGCAGTCTCGAACAAGGCAAAATTCGGTTTAAGGCTGTTGAAAAGCAAGGCCATTTGCCGCATCGCTAATATCGCCATGCGGTGAGCGGCGACATCGTCAAACCTCCAAATATTCTGCGCAATGCGGACTTGTTCGGCAAACACCCCTCCGCCAGGCACGATCAACACTCGCCCGTCGAGGCGCTCGACCACATCCAGGCAAGCCGGCAATACCGATGCTTCCAGCAGGCTGCCGCCCAGTTTGATAACCCTGGTCACGCGCTAAACCGAGCCAGCAACTGCAGCAGTGCCGAGGCCTTGTCGAAACATTCCTGATATTCCTCGTCCAACACCGAATCGTTGACGATACCGCCACCGACCCAGAAACGTATCGTGCCGTGGTTATGCACCAAGGTCCGAATCGCGATATTGGTATCCATGTTGCCATCGAAACCGATATATCCGATAGACCCGCAATAAACACCGCGCCGGTGCGGTTCCAGTTCCTCGATGATTTCCATGGAGCGGATTTTCGGCGCCCCGGTAATCGAGCCGCCCGGAAAACAGCTGCGCAGCAAATCCAGCGCATGTTGATCGGGCGCCAGTTCGCCGGTAACGGTACTGACCAGATGGTGAACCGTGGCATAGCTTTCCACCGCAAACAGTTCCGGCACCCGCACCGTTCCCTCCCTGCAACACTTGCCTATATCGTTACGCAGCAAGTCGACGATCATCACGTTCTCGGCCCGGTCTTTTTCGCTGGCCGCCAATGCGGCGATCTGCCGCCTATCTTGTTCGGGGTCGGCTTTCCTGGGGCGTGTGCCTTTGATCGGCTTGGTCTCCACCCTGCCCTCGGTGACTTTCAGAAAGCGCTCGGGCGAGGAACTCAAAACCTGTACATCCGGCATATTCAGATAGGCGCTGAACGGCGCGGCGTTAATCCTGCGCAAAACACTATAAGCTACCCACGGATCACCCTGGCAGGGACTGACGAAGCGTTGGGTCAGATTGACCTGATAGCTGTCACCCTCTTTCAAATAATGTTTGATCTTGGCGAAAGCCGCCGAGTAAGCCGGTTTATCCATGTTGGAGCGCGGCGGCTGTAAGACCTTGAATTCACTGACCTCCTTGCTTAATGGCAAGTGGCTGAATTCCGCCTTTAAGGTCGCTACGATGTCCTCGCCGAGGTCGTAACCAACCAACCAGCTTTGCCGCCGTTGATGATCGACAATCACCGCCCATTGATAGATGCCGACCGCCATGTCGGCGATCCGTTCGGCATCGACGGCCAGTTCCGGCAGTTTCTCGATGCGCCGCGCCAGATCGTAACCGAAATAACCGATCGCACCACCATTGAACGGCAGGCCATCGATTACCGGCAATGGCGAGCCCAGTTCACGTTTCAGCAACTGAAACGGATCGTCGCTAACGACCCTCTCCACGCCGTTTCTGCTGAGGGTAGTCAAAGCACCGGAAGTTTGCAGCGTGCAAACCGGTCCATAAGCCATAATGTCGAAGCGGCCATGCCGGCTGTCGACGTGGGCCGCGCTATCCAGAAAAACCGCCCAGGGCCGGCTTGCCATGGGTGCAAATAATTGCGCACTGTCTTCGAAATAAGGCAGCGGCTGTTTGATGGGTTTTGCAAGAAGCATTAAACGGGAATAAATGATAAACGGCCCGACCGCCGTGTGAGGTGATTTGCTAAGCCTTAAATTTTACCCTAGCTGCCGGCATTAACCAAACGCGCCGCCAAGATAAAGGCTTGCCAGAAAATCAGAGGCATCATCAAGGCATCGCCCCGGATTACGATGGCACGATTTATTCTCCTTGGTTTGTTATGCCACGACACAATTTAGCCACCACATCGAAGCGGTAAGCATCCACCCAGGTAGCGATGGCTCTGGCCTGTTCAGGATAATCGGTCCGTATGCGCTCGATGATTGCTTGCATCGCCTGAGCGTCAAGCAGTTCGGCGGCATTCGCCAGTTCGGCGCGCAGTTGGGCGCTCAGCGACGACAAATCCAACGCTGAATTCGATGGAAAAAGTTCGGCCGATGCCGCCGAGTCATCCTCGGCAACGCGATAGCGTATACCGAGTAGATCGCCCATCACTCGAAACAGGCGATATTCGTCCACCGGCTTAGTCAGCATGTCGTCGCAACCGGCGGCGAGAATTGCCTGCCTATCCTCCCGAAAGGCGCTGGCGGTCAACGCGGCAATTTTCACCGCCTTGCCATCCGGCAGCGAGCGGATGACTTTGGTGGCCTCGTAACCATCCAGCGTCGGCATGCGCATGTCCATCCAGATAAACGCCGGCCGCCATGTTTTAAAACAATCGATGGCTTGTTGGCCATTCTCCACGGCCCGCACCTCAAAGCCCACGCCACTCAACAGCAAGGTAATCAATTCACGATTGTCACTGTTATCTTCCGCCACCAACACCCGTATCGGCGGCTGATCCGCCGCCAGGCCAATCACCCGGCTTGGCGGAACGCTGAGCATCGGCGCATCGGCTTCGGGTAGAGGCAAACTAAATGCGAACACGCTGCCCTTGCCAGGCGCACTGTCAACAGTAATTTCGCCGCCCATCAAACGCACGAATTCGCGGCTGATCGTCAGCCCGAGGCCCGTGCCTTCGCCCTTGGCCACGCCGGCATCGGTCTGGTAAAACGCATGAAATATGCGGGGTAAATCTTTTTCTGCGATGCCGATACCGGTATCAGCCACTTCGAAGCGAATGTTGGAATCGTCCGCTCGCAAACGCAACGTTACCGAGCCTTTATCGGTATATTTGACGGCGTTGCCCAGCAAATTGATCAGCACTTGCCGCAAGTGATGGCCGTCGCCGAAGACATAGCTAGGTAATTCGCCGTTATGGGCGCTGGCGAATTGCAGACCTTTCGATTCGGCGCGCACCCGGATCATTTCCTCAACTTCGGTCAACAGGTCGGCCAGACAAAACACCTCGTTCTGCACCGTGGTGCGGCCGGCTTCGATGCGGGAAATTTCCAGCACATCGTTAATCAAGGCCAATAAATGATTGCCGCTGCGGTTGATGGTCTCCAGTTTGCGGCGGTGAGCCTCGCCCAGCGACTCGTCACGCTCCATGATCTGGGCAAAGCCCAAAACGGCGTTAAGCGGGGTGCGCAGTTCGTGCGACATATTGGCTAGAAACACGCTCTTGGCACGATTGGCGGCCTCGGCCGCGTCCCTGGCTTCCGTCAGCGCCGCTTCGGCGCGTTTGCGGGCCGCGATCTCGTCATCGCGCTCTTGCACCTTGGTTTCCAGACCCGCGTAGAGTTCGGTCAGATGGGCGCTCATCAGGTTGAAACTTGCCGCCAGCTCCCTGAGCTCCCTCGGCCCGACCGATTCCGCCGTAACCCGGAACTCACCGAGAGCCATGCGCGAGGTCGCATCCGTCAGCCCTTGTAAGGCATTGGCCAGGGTTCTGCCGAAATAAAAGGCCAACCCGCTTATCACCAATGCCAGGAAAGTCAGTATCGTCCAGGTGATGCGTTGCATGCGCGCCAACGGCGCAAACGCTTCGTCGGTATCGATCTTGACCACCATGCCCCATTGCAAGGCCGGCAGATATCGCCAAGCCGCTAAGACCGAATGATGCGCGTAATCCTTAACCACGCCATACCCCGACCGCCCGAGCACAGCGTTTAGCATCGGGACGGGGGCTTCGCCGATAGGCACTTGGTAACGGAAGGCCGCATTTTCGACATGGCGCAACGGCCCGGTAAATAACACATGTTCACCATCGCGCTCGGCCAATACGGTTTCACCGCTCAAACCCAAGCCCGTTCGGTCCGTGACGACCGATTCCAGGCGACTCCAGTTGAATTGCAGTGCCACCGCGCCGATCAGCCGGCCCGCTTGGAGAACGGGGGCCACCAAAAAACTGGTGTATCGTCCTCGGGAGGGTGCGTAGGGGGCGAATAGGGTCTGACTGGCTTGCAACATATCCAGAGCCGTTTTTACACCTTCCGCCAACGTCGAATCCCGGTAAGGGCCGGTGAACAAATTCGTCCCCAAATCCGATTCACGGGCCACCGAGTAAAGCACATTGCCTTCGGTATCGACCAACAATAAGTCGTAATAATCGCCAGATTCCAGGAAGGGCTGCAGGTTCCCATCGATTTGACCGACCAAACGCCGATAGGCTTCGCCTTCGGTGCCTTCGCCTCGCCGTAACTGGGCTAAAGCGTCGATCGCATTCACTACCGATGGCCGGCCGTTCATCAACGTAATATCGGCATACCGTTCCTGGAGAAAGCTGTCGATTTGATCGTATTTCTTGTCGGCTATCTGCCGAAGATTGGAGGCCACCGTTTCCCGCAAGGCATTTTCGTAGGTATGCAAAAAATACCAGCCGCCGCCCAGCAAGGGTGCCAGCGCCAGCAACAGAAAAGCCAGCAGCAGCCAGCCGCGAATGCCGTGCCGCCTCATGGCGTGCGTTCCTGATCGTTAACCAATCTCAGCCAGTCACGCCGGGTGCGATAAAGCGGGAAAGGCGTGGGGCGCAACGGCCATTTCGAGGCATAGACGATATCGAAGCCTCCGCCCGCGTTGGCCTTGCCGATTTTCACGCCTTTCCATAGATGGCGGTTGCCCGGATCGACCGCCAGTATGCCGGAAGGCGCTTCCATGCTTTGCCGGAGCACCACGTGATTGACCAACTCGGGACTTTCGTTTCCGGCTTCCCGCACGGCTTGCGCCCACAGCTTTACGCCGACATAGGCGGCTTCGATCGGATCCGAGGTCGGACGATCGGCGCCAAAACGTTTTTGGTATGCGGCTACGAACCGGCGGTTGTTTTCACCTTCGACGGATTGAAAGTAACTCCAGACGGCATAATGAGCGTTCAGACGCGCCTCGGGCATCGCACGTAATTCGCCCTCGGCTACGCTGAACGAAACCACGGGCTGATCGGCCAATCCGGCCGCGCGCAAAGCCCCAAACAAATGCTGATTGCTTTCGCCGTTGATGGTGTTCATCACGACATCAGGCCGCAAGCGCTCGATTTCCCGGGCGATTTCACCGAAATCGGCGCTACCTAGCGGACGATAGCGCTCCGCCAACAGCTCCGCTCCCGAAGCCTTCACCATATCAGCGATGATACGATTAGCAAGACGTGGAAAAATGTAATCCGAACCGATCAGATAAACCCGCTTGCCCAAATGTTTCATAGCCCAATAAGCGCCGGGCACGATCTGCTGGTTGGGGGCGGATCCGGTGTAAACGATATTGGGCGATTGCTCCAATCCTTCGTATTGGACCGGATAAAACATCAGATGACCATGCTTTTCGACCACCGGCTTCACCACCTTGCGGCACGCGGATGTCCAACAAGCAAACAGCGCCGAGACGCCCTGCTCCACGATCAGCCGTTCGGCTTCGTTCGCGGCAACCCGAGGATCGGAACGGCTGTCGACCACAAGCATTTCCAGCGGACGGCCAAGCAAACCGCCGGCGGCATTGATTTCCTCGACGGCGAGCCGCGCGGCATCCACCAAGGGTGCTTCGCTCATCGCCATGGTGCCGGTCAAGGAGTGAATCACACCGATGCGGATACTGGCTTCTTGCCGAGGTATACACGAACTCATGCTCACTGCGAGCATTACCACGCACAGCTTCGTCGCCGTACACAGGAACCCGCTATAGCTTGGGAAATGCTGATTAAGTCCTTCGACAGGCTCGGGACGAACGGTAAGTGGTTGAATAAATTTGTGGCGAGCCCTTCGACCACGCTCGGGATAACCTTGTCGAATCCTAAGCGGAATCAACCTGTTGAGAGTTTCCCTTATGGATTGCATGTCCCCTCTTTCGCCTCTAGGCTGGCGTCGGCGGCGCGTTGTATTTGTTCGAAACGAAACTCGCGCACCCTGTGCTCCAATTCGACAGCCAGCTTGGGATGAAGCCGGTGCAGTTGCTCAACGATGCTGGCAAAGGCACCGAGATCCAGTTCTTCGGCGGCCCGCTTGATCGCCAGGCGTAATTCCGGTGTCAACGCCGCCAAGTCTAAATCGGTGCCGACGTTGATTGTCGGTTCGACTTCCGCATAGCGGTATTGCAAATTCAATAGTTGGCCCATCAGCCGAAACAGATGATCCTCTTCGAAAGGCTTGCTCAAAATATCGTCGCAACCGGCATCCAGAATGTCGCCTAGGCGTTCCTGGAAAACGCTGGCGGTAAGCGCGACGATTTTCACGCTATCGCCGCCGGGCAAGGCCCGGATTTGCCGGGTGGCTTGAAAACCGTCCATCACCGGCATGCGAATATCCATCCAGATAAAATGCGGGTGCCAGGTCTTAAAGCTATCCACGGCTTGTTCACCGTTTTCAACGGCGCGCACCTCGAAACCTACGCTTTCAAGCAGACGAATGATCAAGTCGCGGCTATCGGCGGCGTCTTCGGCCACCAGAATACGGACCGGCGCTTGCCCCGCTTGTAATCCCATCACTCGCGCATGCGGCATCGTGGCCTCGACGAGGTCGGCGGTTGGTAGCGGCAAGGTAAAAGAAAATACGCTGCCTTGTCCCAGCCTGCTCTCCAGGCTGATTTCGCCTCCCATCAAGCGAACGAACTCGCGGCTGATCGTCAAGCCCAGCCCCGCGCCTTCGCCGAAGGCGGCGCCATTCTCGGTCTGATAAAACGCCTGGAAAATATGCTGTTGCTCATCCGGCGCTATACCTAGGCCGGTGTCGGCCACTTCGAAATGGATGCGTTCGTCTAATGCCGTCAATCTTAGGGTCACCCGGCCTTGTTCGGTAAACTTGACGGCATTGCCGAGCAGATTGATCAACACTTGCCGCAGATGCTGGGCATCACCGATCACCGAAAACGGTAATTCACCATTTCGTTCGACCACGAATTCGATCCCCTTGGCTTCGGCTCGAAGGCGCATCATTTCTTCGACGGCGCGCAACATATCGAACAAGTCGAACGCCTTGTTCTGGACGGTGGTGCGTCCGGCTTCGATACGGGCAATTTCCAACACGTCGTTGATCAGAGCCAAAAGATGTCTGCCACTGCGATTGATGGTTTGCAATTCCAAATGATGCCTGGCATCCAATGCCGGATCGCGTTCCATCAATTGCGCAAAGCCGAGAATGGCGTTCAAAGGCGTACGCAATTCATGGCTCATATTAGCCAGAAACGCGGTCTTGGCGCGATTGGCCGCTTCCGCGGCTTCCTTGGCAAGCGCCAACTCCGCCGTCCGTTGAGTAACCAGCTCCTCCAAATGAAAACGATGTTCGGCCACCTCCCGTTCCAGCTTGGTTCGATGCAGGGTGTAAAAAATGGTTCGGGCCAGCCCGTCGTAACCGAAATCGCCTTTCACCAAATAATCGGCGGCGCCCGCTTTCAGCGTGCTCAAGCCGAATTCGGTATCGCTCTGTCCGGTCAACACGATGATAGGCGTAATACCGGCTACAGTCCTTACCCGTTCGACGGTAGCTAAGCCGGTGGAATCGGGCAAAGTCAGGTCGAGCAGGATGATGTCATAATTTTCGGTGCCAATATTTAAGGCCGCGTCCGCGAGGGTTTGTACCCACACCACCCTAAAGCGGGCGTTTCGAAACCCGCGCAAGGCCAGTTGAGCCAGACCGGCGTCGCCCGCCTCGTCCTCGACCAGTAAAACCCTGATAGCCTCGACGTCCCGCTCGGTCATAATTTGTTTTCGCGCGGCAAGCGGGTCAACACAAACCAATAATCGCTCAATTGGGCGATAGCAGAACTAAATTGTTCTATGTCCACCGGTTTGGTGATGTATCCGGAGGCTCCATGCTTATAACTGGCTTCGACATCGCGTTCCACTTCGGACGTCGTTAGGACCACGACCGGTATGTCGCATAAGGCTTCCTCGGCTTTTACCACCTCGAGAAACTCACGTCCGTTCATCCTCGGCATATTCAAATCGAGCAAGATCAAATCCGGCCGTGGCGCCTCCTGGTAGGGTGGTTTGCGATGCAGAAAATCCAAGCCCTCGCGTCCATCCAGTAGATGATGAAGATTACAATGCACCCGCGCCCCGGTCAGCGACAGCCGCACCAGATGGGCGTCGGCCGGCTCGTCCTCCAGCAGCAAAATCTCAAAAGGCTTGATATTAAGGCTCATAAAATGTCAGCTCCGGTTGGCAGGTCGAATACCACGGCAATGCCGCCCTGCGTTGAGGTTTCGATCCAGATTTTTCCGTTTCGGCTCTCGACGATGCGGCGCGCAATCGCCAGACCGATGCCGGTTCCCGCCGAGGGATTCGGTTTGAGTTGCTCGAACACGCCGAATACGCGCTCCCTATATTCTTCGGCTATGCCGGGACCGTTATCCTCGATTCTAATCCGCACGGCCGATTTTTGGTCTTGCGCGGAAATTTCTATCCTGGTCTCTGCATCGGATTTAGCATGAACCAAGGCATTGGCCAACAAAACCTCGAAAAGATCGGTCAATCGCGGCAAATCCAAGTATACAGGCAATAGTGGCCGGATTTCGATGTGTGCGTTTCGATCGGCGATCAATTTCGACAGGCGCCGCCTGACTTCGGTTAATGCCGCAACGGGATCGGTTGGCTGCAACTGACCACGCGGAATGCCCGCGGCCAGATAACGCTCGATGTCCCTGATCAGGTCTCGCATCCGCGCCGCGCCTTGTTCGATATATTGCAGAGACAAGCGCGCATCGTCGTCGAGAAGCTGACTATCCACTCCCCCCCGCAGCCTCTGCGCGTAGGACAATAAGCGACGCGCGGGTTCCATCAGGTGATGGGCGGAAATATTGGCAAAATGCGTCAATTCTTCATTGGCGCGCTGGATCGCTTCATGTTGCCGTTGTAGTTGTGCATCGATGACTATTTTTTCCCGTAACCGACGGCGCGCCAACAAGCTCCAGCTTACTATCCCTACCATGCCTATCAGCCAAATGGCGGCAAAAATTATTAGTTTTTGGCGAATCGCCGTATCCAGTTCTTGTAAATAAGGCCGCATGGGCACCGAAACACCGACTCCTCCACGTACTTCTCCAACCTTGTAACCCTGGAAACCGTGACATTTAAGACAGCCCTGTTGCACCAACATCACGCCCATCAGGCGTAAATAAGGTTCGCCGCCGATGTCTGTAACCTCGAATACTTCTTTACGGCCTTGCTCGAACTGATGCATGGCTTCGGCTTCCCAAGCGTCTGGCTCGTTATTGGGATTCATCAATTTGAAACTGGTGATTTTGCCCTTGATTCCATAAAGTTCGCCGAATTCGTCCATTAGCTGTCGCAGCATGTAAGCGGGATTCATCAAGGTTAATTTTTTTCCGGAAGGCGTCTGAATGTCGCGCTCGGGAATTTTGGACAAAGCCGGATTAGGTGGCGTCTTGTCGTCGATCGGCACATAGACTCCGCCGTGGCGGGTAGCCCACAAGCGGAAGGCCTGGTCCTTATCGAAGTTGGCTCGCGCTTCCTTACGCGCCAGCTCATTCATATGCTGCCGCGCCAACGTCACGTCGTAATACAAAAAACCGCCCAACAAGGTGCTCCAAACCAAAACCGCGGCAAAACTATTTAGCTTCAGATAACGCATTTCTTTCATGACGCCTCCTTTTTACTTTACGGCAGCCAATGGCAGCTCCACCCAAAAGGTACTACCCATGCCTTCCCCTGCGGACTCCACACCGATGCGGCCGCCATGGTGTTCGACTATCTTGCGGCACAATGCCAAACCCACGCCGACACCTTCGAAACGCGCTTGGGCCTGCAAACGTGAGAATACCTGAAACAGCCGGCCTATCTGAGTGGGGTCGATACCGATGCCCTGGTCGCGAATTTCACAGCGCCAGACCTTGGGCTGAAGGTTACCGCAAATACTGACCCGTGGCACCTGATCGGCTTCGTGATATTTGAGGGCGTTGCCTACCAGATTCTGGAACAAACGCACCATTTCGTCGCGACTGGCGACCAAGCATGGCCATTCACCGGAAATTTCGATACGACCAGTCGTGGCGATACGCTCGGGCCCCAGGAAAGCCAAGGCTTCATCCAGCGCCTCCCTTATTTCCAGACGCGCCATCGGTTCTGTCTTGCGGCCCACCCGCGAGAAATCCAACAAGGCCAGGATCATGCCGTCCATGCGCCGAGCGCCCTCGGTGGCAAAATTCAAATATTGGCGGGTATCGGCGTCCAGTTGGTTATTTAAAGCCTTCTCTATCAGCTGCAAGTAACTAGTGATCATGCGTAGCGGTTGACGCATGTCGTGAGAAACGGCGTAGGCGAATTGTTCCAGCTCGGCATTGGAACGCTGGAGCTCTGCTTCGACGGCTTTACGCTGGGTGATGTCCTCGTAGACGCCCAGCAAGCCAAACACGCTGCCGTCGGCATTTCTGAGGGGTAATTTGCTGGTACGCACCCAGCCCTGTTGGCCATTCGGACGAATAATCGGTTCCTCGTAGCCAGTCTTGGGAATGCCAGATTCCATCACCTGTGCGTCGTCGGCCCGATAGCGATCGGCGGTCATTCCCCATGACAGTTGCTCGTCGGTCCTGCCTATCAATTCCTCTTGCGACGCCACGCCGCTATCCTTCAAAAAGGGCTGGTTTCCGCCCAGATAACTGAGGTCGCGAGCCTTCCAGAATACCCCTTGCGGAATCGTATCGAGCACCAGTTGCAGCATTTGCCGGGATTGAAATAGTTCCTGGGTGCGCTCCCGCACCCGTTGTTCCAGTTCGGCCTGCATGGCTTCCTTGCGTTTTTGCGCCAGACTGGTCGTGACCACCCAGTTCGCGAACCCGGTCAGGAAACGCAAGATAGCCGGCAACCTGGCCTCGGCTATCACCGGCACTTCGCCCAACGCATCCAGATAAGCCGCTTCGTCGAAACCGAATTCCGCCGCCTGCCGTTTGAAATATGCGAGATCGGGCGGCGCCAACAAAAATTGGCCTATGAACAAATTGGCGATATGCCGGCCTTCGATAACGATGGGAGAGGCGCAATCGGTCAAGCCGTTACGGCAACGGTAAATCGCATAATCGCCACCTTGGCGCATCGCGCCGGACAGCGAAAGGTCACTTTCGATGCAGCGAGCGCAAGTATCGGCATTAACCCGGTGAAATTCCATGCAAAGCCGCTGCCAGCGGCTTGATGCCAATACATGGGCATTCAGATCGACAACGCATACCGGCAGGCCAATCACCTCCAGAAAATCGTCGAACATCTGATTCAATTGGCTGAAGTCTATCAGTCGCGCCAATTCGTTATCGTCTTTGAGTAACGCGGCATTCCAGTCGCTGATCAGCGGATCGCTCATCCTTGGGATTTGCGGGGGACTGACGAACAATGGATTGTTCATCGCCGTGAGCTTAGTCGAATCGATGGGTTCGGTCGTCATCGGCTGTCCTCCTCGGGAATGCCGCTACGTTTTCAGATTTTGTCGGAGCGTTTACCTACTTTCGGCTGCCGGTGACCGCCGAACCATGGACGGCGGGTTCGGATTATCAAAAGGGTAAAATCCGTTCCTTATAGCGATATGGATCGCTTCATTCGAAAAACTTGGGAATGGAATAGCCTTTTTCCTCGAACAGCCGCAAACAGGCGGCGGCGACATCAGCGTCGTAAATACTGCCGGCTCCGCGCCTTATTTCCGCCAGCGCCCGCTCCAAGCCAGGCGCCGGGCGGTAAGGCCGGTGCGAAGACATCGCTTCCATTACGTCAGCCACCCCGATGATTCGAGCTTCCAACAGAATTTCATCGCCTTTCAAGCCATGAGGATAGCCACTGCCGTCCATGCGTTCGTGATGCTGCAAAATCATATCCGGCACCGGCCAGGGAAAATGCACGTGATTGATAATGTCGTGACCGACTTGCGGGTGGGTTTTGACCAACGCAAACTCGACGGGGGATAAAGGTCCTGGACGGGTGAGGATATCGACCGGCACGTAGATCCTACCGATGTCATGCACCATGGCTCCCAGCCGCAAGCCTTCGATGAGCTCGCCGGCCGTGCCCATTTCTTGGGCGATTTCCACGGCTATCAGCGAGACCCTATATTGGTGTCCCGCGGTAGAGGGATCGCGTTTTTCGATGGTCATCGACAGGGCTTGGATGGTGTCTTCCAGAACGCCGGCGTATTGTTTCTGGCTTTCGCTCAAGGATTCCAGCGTTAAGCGCAAATCCCTGGTGCGTTCATCGATGATGGTTTGCAAATCGCGTTGCAAGCGATAAAGTTTCAAGTGAGCCTTCACCCTGGCCAACACTTCTTCCATCTGGAATGGCTTGGACAGATAGTCTACCCCGCCGGCCCGGAAAGCAGACAGTTTATCTTCCATATCCTGTAAGGCGCTGATAAAGATGACGGGGATATCGCGAGTTTGTTCGTCGGCCTTGAGCCGCCGGCACACTTCATAGCCATCCATTTCCGGCATGCGGATATCCAGCAAGACCAGATCGGGAGGGCTGGATTTGATGGATTTCAAGGCCACGTCGCCGTCCAGCGCCGGGCGTACCTTGTATCCCGCTTGCTGCAATATGCCGCTCAACACGCGTAGGTTATTGGGCTGATCATCCACAATCACGATATTGCCCTGTGTGTCGATTGAATTATTCATATCGATGTATCCTGATTTAAAGCGCTAGCCAACGAAAGCATCTTAGCTTAAATTCCGAATACCGGCATCGGCACATTTACGGACAGTGGGAAGTTGTTTCGACTTACCACTTCCAGCCTATCCCCATCGCGCCAGCCTAACAAAATCCGCCAGCCAAATAAGCCACTGCCACCGCGGGCGCGCAGTCCGCTGTCCCGGCAACAGTTTCATCGTCCGCCGCCATGATAAACTCGGCAAAATCCCGATACGGGAAACCCAGTTCGCCGGCCAATTCCCTGACCACAAACCGCCCAACCCCAGCACCGATCAGGCAGAGTTCCGTAGCATCCACGCTACGCTCGATCTGCTTCAAACAAGCTTGGCTTATGGTGTGTTTTTGACGCTGTTTCAATTGCCGGGCAAATTGCAGCCACATAGGCCAGTCGGCCTCTGTAAACTCATAACCCGTCAAACGCGACAAGCGACGGGCGCTGGCAAGAGGCGTTTTCTCCGCGCCGTCGGCGGTTTCGGCCTGATCATGAGCCTCGTTCAAGTCGCCGGTCAAACGGTAAACGTCGGCCATGGTGGCGAAATATTCGGCCATCAAGCCCATCTCTTGGCCATTGAACTCGGCCCGCTGGGCGATAGCCATCACCGCAGTCCTAACGATGCCGGTATAGAGCAATTCGCCGGACACCAGCCGTTGATAATCCGTGTAGCCCAAGGCTTGCAATGCATGATTTTCGATCAACAAAATATCGGTGGTGCTGCTGCCGATGTCGACAAATAAGCCTGTTCGGCATCGCTCGGCGGCCAGCTCGGCGCTGGCCAGCCAGTTAGCCGAGGCGATTGCCATATAATGCGCCTGCCGAATGCCGTCCACGTTCAAAAAACCCTCCCGCCCGGCAAAAACCAGCAGTTCTTCTCCGCATATCTTAGCTTGCATGGTCTGAATAATAGCGTTTACGCCGTGCTCCCGTCCGGGAAAACAATCCACCAATTCGCCGGTCATGGTCATCACATGCAGATGTGGACCCGAACCTAAGGATCGCAAGATGGTGGCCAATGCGTAATCCAAGTGATCCATGCCTTTCCAAAGCGGACACGGCTCCTGGATAACCCGCAATACCTCGCCATTGCCATTCAGCAATGCAGCCTTGACGTGAGCACCACCTATGTCCCAACCGATGATCTGTTTTTGCATATCTTATTTCTTCAAGTGATGGCGATAGGAATCATCTGATTATTGCTTGGCCTCAAATCCGGATCGGTGTCCAGCAACTTCAATACCTGCTCGGCAACATTGATACCGGTTGCTCGGCGAATACCCACGTACGACGTCGTCAAACGCGGATTGATTTCCAGCACCAAGGGACCGACTTCGGCGGTCTCTATGACGTCTATACCGACATAGCCCCACAAACCCGGCATGGCTTCGGCGATCGCCGCGACCAAATGTTGATAAAAATTGCGTTTGGGATTATCTACATTGACCTGGCAGCCTTGCAAGCTGAATCGGCCATGATCCAGAACGATTTGCTGCTGATTGCAGCACAACAGCCAGCCCTGCCCTCGCTTGAACAAACAGGACAAACTGGCGGCTTGTCCTGATTTATACGGCTGCAATATATATCGCCGAGGCTCCGTCAGTTTGGCAAGGGCTGCCGGCAAGCTATCGGCGGTGACGACGAAACTATCCTGACAACCCACGCCATCGGCAATTTTGACAACCACATCGCCCACCCAGCCTTCTATGCCTTCATTGAGCAAGCGGGTTTCGACGGCCGGCAGACGATGTTTCGCCAACTCGCCATAGGTCGCCCATTTGTCGGCGCATATCTTTAGCGTGGCCGAATCGGATAACAAGGTTTCGGTATAGCAGGCGTCGGCTAGTTCGGCAAAACCTTGCAAAATACCGTCGCTCTCCGGCGCAATAGGCCAAAACAAGTCAACTTCGTCCAACAAATCCGCCAGCATCGCCATGATATCCTGGCCTGGGCCGACCCAGATAATCTCGTTTTCGGCCAATAACGCGGGTTTCGCGCAACGCATATCCAAGGGTACTGACAACTGAATACTGGGCAAGGACTTCAGCTCGTCGATCAAAGCCTGTAACATCATGCCGCCTTCGGCCGCCAAAGACGGCGGCAATGCTTGTCCGGCCAGACCGCCGCCAGTGACATATTCAAAAACCAGGATTTTCAATCGTTCATCCTTCATGCAGATTATTCCAGTCATCGATTTAAAAGACGGCTTGGTCGTCCATGCCGTCCGCGGCGACAGAAGCCATTACCAGCCTATTCATCTTCATTCCCGGTTGACCGCCAGCAGTGAGATCAATGAGGTACTGGAGGGATTTTTAAAACTGTATCCGTTCGAGACATTTT
>Ga0316622_100000515_pt1 | contig 22656 bp, 20 predicted proteins | sample OWC_Aug_OW2_C1_D_FD_207646 | JGI IMG/M metagenome (GOLD analysis project Ga0316622, IMG submission 207646) | Wetland soil microbial communities from Old Woman Creek delta, Ohio, United States - OWC_Aug_OW2_C1_D5_C | ecosystem: Environmental > Terrestrial > Soil > Wetlands | place: USA: Ohio... | reverse complement strand
GGATGCCTGGCCCGCGCTCAACAACACGCTCGACCGGCAAGCAGGCTACGCGGACGAGATCGTGGTCCTCGATGCCGCCGAGATCGTGAGCGACTACATCCGCTATGCCCCGGGCGAGCTCGATGGAAATGGAGTCTCGCTCGAGCGCTGGATCGACGGCCGCGGGCTCGTCGATCCGCAGGCTCTCATTCCCTGCCCGGCGGCCTCGGGATCGACGCCCGGTTACTCCAGCCGGCCGGTCGACGGTTCGGACACCGCCCCGCGCTTCGTTCGTCCGGACCCGGATCCGTTCCAGCCGTGGGAGCCCGGCTCCGAGAGGCTGTGCATGATCTCGATTCCCGATCTCGGAGCGGGTGGGGAAGAGGTGACGGCGGAGATCTTCTCTCTCGCGGGCCTGCGCGTCGCGACGCTCACCGCGGCGGCGCGCACGGCCGGTCCCCTCGTGCTCGCCTGGAACGGCCGCTCGAGCTCCGGGGATCCTCTGCCGACCGGACTCTATCTCGTCAAGGCGAGCGTCAAGGCCCGCTCCTCGAGCGCGCGGGCGACGCACCTGGTTCCCCTCGCGCTGCGTGGTCCGCGTTGAGCGCGCCGGCACGAGCGTCGGCGGGGGGCGGGCATGCCCGCGTGGGCTCGCGCGTGCGCGCAGGCGTTCTCACCGGACTGCTCCTTCTTGCGACCGGTCGCGCGCCGCACTTCGCCCGCGCGGCGCACGAATGGCGATCTGCGTGGGGATCGCCCTACTCGCTCGCTCTTCTCGAAGAGCAGGCCGCCCGGCCCGAGGAACGGCCGCGCTGCACGATCGCACTCGCCTTCCCCTTCGGCCTGCCCGGCACTTCCTTCCGCCGTGCCGTGCTCCACATGCCGGGTGGATGGGAGGCGCACGCCGGGATGCTCGGGGCCTCGGGCTACAGCGAGTGGCACGTCGGATGCGGATGGAGGTTCCGCCCATCGCGCGCATTCGAGGCGCTGCTCGGCGCCCGTCTCTTTGCCGTGCGCGTGGGCGAAGGCGAGCTGGTTCAGGAAGCGGCGGGCACCCTGATCGCCCGGCTGTTTCCTCCGGGGATGGCGTTGGCCACATTCGAGGCGGGTCTCGTCGATCTTCCCGTCGCCAGTCGCGAGCCGCTTGCCGTGCCGCTGCTCATCTGCCGCGCCCGCGTGGACGGCGGGCGGGTAGGGCTCATCCTCGAGCGCGCGATCTCCCCTCGCGCGAGCGGCGAGACGAGTCTCGCGCTTCTCCTGCGGAGCGGTCCGTTGCGCTTCGGGTGCGCGGTGCGCTGCGCGACCGGAGAGGGAGGGTTCTCGTTCGCCTGCCGTGCGGGCGCCGCCGAAGTGGCTCTCGCCGACCGATGGCATCCGCACCTCGGCTGGTCTCCGGAGGTCTCGCTCTCCTGGCGCAGGGAAGGGGCCGATCGATGAAGCGCGCGCGGGCCGCCCTTCTCTGCGTCATGGCCGGCCTGGCGGCGCCGCCTGCCCCTGCCGACGTTCGCATCGCCGCGGTCGTCAGGTGTGAACCGGCGGCGCGGGGAGAAGAACCGTCCGGGGATTCGAAGCTGGGCGAAGATGAGGCCGAGGGACGATGGGCGCGGGCGGACGCTCGCATCCGAGCTTCCGCCCGCCGGGGGCTGCTCGCCGGGCGCTGGGGCTCCGCTGCCCGTGGGTTCGGCCGACTCGAGCCCCGTCCGGGCACGCTCGTCGTCGCGGGGGACGTCGATCTCACCTGGGGAGCGGGGGCATTGCTGCCTGCGCCGGATCGCTTCTCTCCGTTTCCGGCAGTCCCTGCCGTGACGATGAGGGCGGGGCTTTTCCATGCAAACGGCTCGCTCGCGCTTCGTGAGGAGAGGACCCGAGGCGCGGCCGCGATGGCATCGTTCGGCAGAGCGTCTCTGTTCGCGTGGGCGGCGCACCGGGAGACTTGCGACGAGAGCGCCGCGGACCATCCAGCGGCCGATCGATGGGGCGCGGGGCTGTTCACGCGATCGCTCGGCGTGATGGCGCTGAGCGAGCGGGAGGGAGAGCGGGATGCACGCTGCGCATCGCTCGTCGTGCGGATGGAAGCGCGGGATCGAGCGGGCGCTTCGGACTCGACCGTTGCACCGCCCGTGCTCGTTCTCGAGGCGGCCGGACGCTGGACGGGGGAGCGCGCGGCCGCTGAATGGGCGATGACGCCGGGAGCGGTGATTCTGGGCGCTTGTTGGAGGCTGCCTCTGCGAGAGGGGCTCGGCCGCCTGGAAGGCGCGCTCCACTGGCGGAAGCCGGAGACCGGCTGGACGGAAGTCTCGCCAGCCGGATGGCGTTTCGACTGGGAGCTGCCGATCATGCGCGGGATCCTCCCGTCCCTGGGACTCCGCCTGCGGCGGCTGGAGGGAGCGCGCGCGGCCCCGGGGATGGAGCGATCGACCCGGCTCGCGCTCGCGGCCGAGCCCTGGTCGGGATGCGCGGTCCATCTCGTCCTCGGATCGACGGAGACGGAGGACTGCCGCGGCTTGCCGGGCTCCGCCGGAGGGCGCGCGATTCTGCGCGAGAGCGCCGGGCTCCTCGACTTGAGCGCGCGCATCGCTGCGGGCGGCCGCCGCGCCCTCTCGCTTCGCTTCCGGGACAGCCGCGCGCGCATCTCCGCGGACGAGGCGGGCGTCCCCGCGGGTCTTCCCGGCCGCGAGGAGGATGTCGACGGCGAGCCGGGCCCTGCATCGCGCGCATGGGATCGCGGCGAAGGGTCGCTCGCGCGGATCGCCCTCGAGTGGAGCGGCGCGGAGCGCGCATGGGGCGGACTCGCGCTGGCCGCGGTGCCGGGCGATTCGGGCTTGCCCGGTTTCGTCGCCGTGCGTGATCCGTCCGGCGCCTCGCGCGGGCGCACGCTCGCGCGGGGATCGTGGTTGAGCGAGATCTGGGCGGGGACTCGTTTGCGCGGCTGCCGCTGCGAAGCGGTTCTACGCATCGTGCAAGCGCGCGACGAGCCGGTCCAAGTCGTCCTGCTCGCCGGAGCCGCCCGGCGGTGGATGTAGGTTGAGAAGGAGGCGCATCCGGAGCAGACTCGCGTTCGCGGCGGGCCGGGGCTTGTCACGCGGTGACTCCACGGGATGGTGGCCGTGCCCGCGAGCGCCGCACGGGCCCGATGAGCGTTGCGGGGGCCGGCGGGAGGGGGCGTCGTGTCGCGGGGAGAACTGATCGACCGCATCGCCGCGCGGGCGCGCGAGCAGGGGGGGACGCTGGAAGCGCAGGCGATCGCCCGCGACTTCCTGCGCCTCACGATGCCGCGCGCGAAGGCGGCGGCGGGGCTCGTGCGCGCGCTCCTCGGGCGGGATCATCGCTTCGTCGAGGAGGGCGAGGGCGTGTGGCGCTGCAACGGGGGCGGGGCGGTCGCGCTCGAACCCCCGGTGCTTCTCGTCGCGATCGACGTTCCCGACGGAAGCGAGCGCGAGCCATGGCTCTGGCGGATCAGGGGAACTCTCTGGGGCAAGGACGGCCCGGTCTGGGAACATCAGGGCGCCCGCGCGACTCCCGCCTTGAAGCAGCTGCTCCTGCTCCTTGCCGATCTTCCCAGCGCGACCGATGCGCCGGGCGCGCTCGGCAGGTGGCTGGGCGCGCAGGAGCGGTTGCACGCGCTTCCCGAGCGGGATCCGGTCGTGATCGACTTGCGAGGCTGGCGCCGCTTGCTCGATTCGCCGGCGGGACCGAGGCGCGCCCCGGCGGTGCGCGAGCCAGCTCCGGGCTCGCGCGAAGAGGACTCGCCTGCGCGGCTCGCCCTCTTCGCGGGCGAACTCGACCGGATCGTGCAGACGGCTGCAGCTCGCGGCCTGCGCAGTTGGCAGCAGGTCGCGTTCGCTCCGGCCATCACCGCGAACGCGGCCGAGGAAGCACTGTGGAAGACCCCGCGGGCCTTCACCCGGGAAGATCTGGAATGCTTGCCGGAAGAGCCAGGGATCTATCGTTTCTTCGACCGGGACGGACAACTCCTGTATGTCGGCAAGTCCGCCAACCTGCGGCGGCGCGTGCTCTCCTACTTCCGGCCGCTCGATGCCCGCTCGTCTCGTCGCGGCGAACTTCTCGAGCGCCTGCACCGGCTCGAGTTCGAGCCCGCGGCGAACGAGCTCGAGGCGCTCATTCACGAGCTGCGCGAAATCCGCGAGCGCCGGCCCGAGTGGAACGTGCAACTCGATCTCGCGGCCGGGCAGACCGAGACGCCTCCCGGCGAGCGGGCCATGCTGCTCGTCGTCCCCGGCCCGCGCGGCGGGCGCACGGCCTTCCTCCTCGATGACGAGCGAGTGGCCCGCGTGGCTCCCGAGGACATGCTCGACGCGGCTTGCTTCGAGAGCGCCCTGCGGGCGTTCTACGACGGGGCGTCCGCATCCGGGGTCGAGGAGATCCCGCCTCCGGAGCGAGCGCTCGTGCGGCGCTGGCTGAACGGACGCGATCATGGGGGAGAGACGCTCAGGCTGGCCGACTTCGAGAGCTACCGCACGGTCGCGCTCGCGGTCGCCTGTTCGCGCAGGGTCGACCCCGGCGACGAGGGCCCGGGCGGCGAGAGGGGGGAGGGGTCGGCGGCGATCCTGCGCGAAGGCCGTGAAGGCCGCGACGTGCGTGACGGGCGCGAGGTTCGCCAAGGCCGCGAGGGTCCCGGCCCGCTCACCCGAGCGCGCGAGCGGTCGTCTGGAGAACGTCGATGAACAGGTAGTTCATCCGTCCGATGAGGAGCGAGATGCGTCCCATGACCGTGTAGCCGAAGGCGGCGCCGAAGCCGAGCATCAGGAACCAGACGCCAAGCCGCGAGAACGCTCCGACCGCTCCCTTGTGCTCGATCGAGAAATAGAAGTAGACGAGCACCGAGAGCACCCCGACGATCAGGATCAGGTTGTCGAGCCGCGTGAAGGCCCCGCCCCAGGGAGAGATGATCGTCGCGCCCAACTGCGGCACGACCTCGCCCTGAATCTTCTGCACCATGTTGATTCCCACGTAGTAGGCGATGTAGACCGCCAGCGAGATGCGGGCCGTCCAGGCGATGCGCGGGACGAAACGCGCGTAGAGATTCAGTCCCAGGAGCAGCGGGATGAGGAGATCGGCGTGCCCGGCGAAGTCGAGGAAGAGCGGGCGGAAGAGATTCGGCGCGAGCGTGTTGGCCGAGACGTTGCCGACGTAGTAGCCGAGCGAGATGCCGGCGAAGAGGCTCTCCGCGAAGCGGAAGAACGGATTGTCCCGGTAGAGGAAGCTGAAGATGCAGAGCGTGAGGAACGCTCCGATCCACAGCCCGATCCACTGCGTCATGCCTCGCTCCCCCTCGCGCGGCCCCTCGCCGGAAGGGCCGCCCCGATCCTCGACCTCAGACGGCGGATGGGCGCGCTTTCCGCCGCTTCGCCAGGAGGTAGAACAGGTTGCCCAGCACGATGAAGAGCATGATGAGCGCGTGATCGACCGTCTGCGCGTCCATGCCCTTCATCGCCGTATAGAATCCCGGCCGCTCGTACAGCGGCCGGAGATGAGGATAGGCGGCGACGAGCAGGTGCTCGTACTCGGAAGCGCCCTTCAGCCCCCCCAGCATCCCGATCGCCTGTCCGGAATCCAGGAAGGCGTAGAACTTCGGCGCCGAGACGGCGGTCGCTCCGATCGCGATCGGCACCTTGAACTGCGCGTTCACGAGATTGATCCACCAGTCGCCGATCACGTTCGTCGTCAAGGTGACGACCAGGGAGATGTCGGAATAATTGGTCACCCGCTGCATCAGCGGGAGTTCGGCGAGCGGCCGGCGATCGTTGTCGACCGGAAAGACGTTGGCGAAGGCGACGCCCATCTGCTTCATGGCCGCCTGGGCTCCGTCCTTGTATCCCAGGAAGACGTAGTCCTCGCCGGGGCGCACCGCCGGGTATTCGGAGAGGACGCGCTCGATCACCTCCCCGGCCATGGTGATGCCGCCGACGGGGAAGAAGGCGATCAGGATCACCGGGATGCGCCGCTCGAAACAGTGGCGCAGGATCGCCTCACCCATCGGCGAACACTCGGGCGCGACGTTCGGCCCGTAATCGAAGGAGAGCAGGACCACGTCGTCCGCGTCGAATTGCGCGATGGCGTCGAAGACCGCTTCGACTGGCGGGGTGGCGGAGACGGGGAACCCGATGCGCACGAGGATCGGGATGGCGGTGCCGAGCGCGATGAGCAGATAGAGGATCCGCCGGTCCGGGGAAATGAGACGCTCGAGCTTCATCGCCTCCGCCTCATTTCTCCTGCGCCCCGAGGTAGGAGCGCTCGATGCCGAGGATCACGCGCAGCGAGAGGCTGGCGGCGCCGAGCGCGGCACCGATGATGATCCCGCGCTGCGCGGCGGTGTTCGGGATCGCCATGATCCAGTCGGTCACCCGCGGCAGCCAGGTCTCGCCTCCGGGCAGCCAGCCGAAGGCGTATTCGCCGAGCGGCGTGCGCCCGAGCATGACGATGAAGGCGGCGCCGATCAGCATCGCCCCATCGAGATTGCGCACCCGGAGGGAGCGGAACGCGGCCGAGGCGATGTAGAAGGCGAGCAGGCTGAACATCGCGGCTTGAAGCGGATTGAACATGTGGCTCGTCATCCAGGAGAAGGGGGTCATCCCTCCGCCCGCATTGGCGAGGAGTCCCTGGAAGGGCCCGACGCGGATCGCGCTCAGGATGCCGAAGCCGCCCATCACGAACAGTCCGGCGAGCAGGCTCACGGCGAACGGCCATCCGGACCGCCGCTGCTCGATCTTGCGCACGCTCGACTGGATGACGTTGACGACTCCCAGGAGCAGGGCGAAGCCGTAGATGATCACCATGTAGCCTTCGACCTTGTCGCGGACGAACGAAACTCCCGGGACGCGGTCGGTCAGGAAGAAGGTGACGACGGGCACGGAGCCGACGAGCAGGGTGAGGATGAGCGGCAGTCTCAGCTTCCAGAACATCCCGGCTCCTCTCGACGGATGCCCGCGCCCGGGCGGGATTGGCCCGCGCGGTGACTTGCGCTCCAGCGGGCGGCGGCGTGGCCGGCGCCGGCCGGACGGCCGGGCCCGCTCACTGGATCCTCATGAAATCGTGCAGCCAGTGGATCCCGAACGCTTCTAGAAGCACGCCGGCGATGAGGTAGAGGATCAAGGCCGCCTTGGTGAAATCCTGCCCCTTGATGCTCCCGAGCATCGCGGGCTCGCGGGAGAGGTATGCGCCCGCCGCGAACAGCTCCTCGCCCATCAAGGTGTAGTCGCAGACGACGGCAAAGAAGGGCAGCTGGCTCACCTCCGCCGTGCCCGCGATCTGGATCGCGCCGGTCGTCTGGCCCGTCTCTGCGAGGAGCAGCGATTCGGCCTGGTAGTAGCCGATGAAGAAATTCGCGGCCGGCCGCTCGCGCACCATGTAGCCGGTGACCGCGGCGGTGAAGGCGAACTGGTCGTAGGTCACGTAGCTGACCAACTCGTCGTGGAAAAGATCGGGGCGCCCGGCCTGCAGGTAGGCTTCCTGCACGGTCTCGCGCGCCGCCGCGTAGGCGAGCGGATCGGTGTTCAGCACCGCGAGGTCCGTTCCGTAGCGCGCGCTCAGGCTGGCGACATGGCGGAGCACCGCGAGGCTCGCGATCGTCTGGTTGTCGTCGAGCTTCCCGGCGCCCGGAAGGTAGAGCACCTTCTTGCCCAGTTCCGTCGCGCGACCGACCGCCTCCTCCATGGCCGCGATGCCGGCAATCCGGCGAATGAAGAGATGGTGGCCGCGCCGCGAGCGCTGGATGAAGAAGAGCACCAGGACGGAAAAGACGAGGAAGAGGACGAGCGGCGCCCCCCCGCGCGCGGGATCGAGCCATGGGCCGCGGGCGGGCAGCGCCGCGAGCGGGTCGTCGGGGGCCTGGGCCGCGGCGCTCGCGATCTGCGCGGACGCTCCCTCAAGCGCCGGCGCGAAAACGGCACCCAGTGCGGGTGCGATCCATCGGGCTGCCGTTGCTCCGAGTGCCATGACCCCCCATCCACGCGCGATCCCTTCGACAGGATATGCGCCTTCGAGGAGCGCCGGAAGACGCTCGCGCCCGGAGTGGGCCGGGCCCACTACCGGCGGCGGGCCGTCGCGTCGCATCCGCTCGGACGAGGGCAGGATACGCGAAGAGGCGAGGGGAGCAAGCGAGGAGATCCCGCCTGCGCGGGATAATGCGAGCGGCGCGCAGGCCACCCGGATCACGCCTGGCCGGCGCCCGCCTTGGCCGCCGGGCGGCGGGTCACTCCGGCCGGCGCCGTCCGCCGAAGTCCGCGCGCGCGAAGAAGACGGCGTAGAAGATCGCCGCCATGACGAGCAGGCCGAGAAGGCTCCCGAGCGGATCGTACTGCGTGGTGAAGAAGAGCGAGGGCGTCGTGAAGATGGAGCCTTCGAAGCTGACGATCGTTGCTCCGAACAGGTTGTTCGCCGCGTGGGCGCCGATCGCGAGTTCCAACCGGCCGTCGCGCAGCGCGAGGAGGGCGAGGAGGACTCCGATCGCGAAATAGGTGAGGGGGAGCAGCACGGGGTCGATCTCCATCTCGGGGTTCGCCAGGTGCGGCAAGGCGAAGAGCAGACCCGAGACTCCCGCGAGGAAGATGCGTCTGCGGCTGACGAGGCTCAGGCCCTGCATCAGGTAGCCGCGGAAGAAGAGCTCCTCGGCCGTCGTCTGGATCGGCGTGAGCGCGAGGGCGAGGAGCAAGAAGGTCCCCGAGGCGGCCGGATCCCAGCGAAAGCGAAAGCTGTCGGGCGCGAGGATGAGATCGATGCCGCTCGCGAGAGCGCTTAGCGCGAACCAGACGGCGAACCCCTCCAGGATGCGGCCGAGGCGCACACGCGGCTCCGCGGTTACCAACGTGCGGAGCGGACGCCGGTGGATGCCGGTGACGACGAGGAACAGGCCGAGGAGCAGGAAGGGATGGACGGCGTTGACGAGGATGAAGCCGCGCAAGGGGCCGAAGGCGGACGGACGGGAGAGGTCGTCGGCGATTGCGGAGAGGTCGGTGCCGGGCGGAGAGAAGGCGCGGGCGATGGCGAGCGCGACCACGGCGCCGAGCACCTGCCAGTAGAGCAGGACGAGCACGGTTCCGAGGAGATAGCGGCCGGCGCCGGAGCGGCCTTGTCCGGCCGCATCCAGGTAGCCGCCCGGGGAGGGCGAAGGCGCCGGCGGAAGATCGCCGCCCGGGGCCGTCTGTTCTTGTTCCCTGTCTTCGGTCGTCATGGCTCGATCACGAGGTCAAAACAGCACGGGCGCCAGGGTCCCGAGAATCAGCAGCAGGCCGAACACCATCTGCAACTGCGCCGTGCGCAGATCGAGGTCGATCAGGCCGGACCGCTCGTCCGCGCTTCCCGCGCGCGGCCAGACGTCGCGCATCGTTCGCCGGGCGAGAGGCAGCGAGACGAGGGGCAGCATGGCCGAAGGCGCCGCTGCGCGCGTCGCGGCCATGACGACGGGGATCAGGTAGGCGGCCGCGAGGAGGCTCAGGTAGAAGAAGCGGCCGCGGCGGGGGCCGAGCTCCATGGCGAGCGTGTGGATCGCCGCCTCGCGGTCGCTCGCGATGTCCCGCAGGTTGTTGCCGAGCAGGATCGCCGCGATCAGGAAGGCGACCGGGAGGCTGTAGGCGACCGGCGTCCAGGAGTAGTGCCCCGTCTGCACCACGTAGCTTCCGAGCGTGAGGCCGACGCCGAACGCGGCGAAGACGCATAGCTCGCCGAGGGCCCGGTACTTCCAGACGGTCGGGGCGACGGTGTAGCCGAATCCGAGGATGAATCCGGCCGCGATCAGGGGGAGCAGGATGGGGCCGACGGCGGAGAGGAAGTAGAGGGCGAAGAGCGCGCCGACCCCCCAGAGGATGAGCCCCTCGACGAGCACCTGCCGCGGCGTCAGCCGTCCGGTGACGAGATTGCCGCGCGAGGCGCCGTCGATGCCCGGCCGGTCGACGCCGCTCTTGAAATCGAAGTAGTCGTTCACCAGATTCGCCGCGCCTTGCAGGCAGGCGGCGGCGAAGAGCGTCATCAGGGCGTGAGGCCAGTGGAGCGCGGCACCCGCGTGCGTGATCGCGACCGCGCAACCAAGAAGCACGGGAACGACCGAGGCGGGAAAGGCCCACGGACGGGCGGCCAGGACGTACGTCGCCATGCGGTTCATCGTCGGTTTCCTCGCGTGCGCGGGTGATCGCCGCGGAGCCGCCGGCGGAACGGGCGAGCCGCGGGCCGTGCCCCACCTTCGCCGACACCCGCCGAGCCCGACGACCCTATGCCCCAGCGATCGCCGGCGTCAACACGGGTTCCCGCGCTTGCGCCGGGCGGTCGCCGCTCGTCCGTTCCCGTGCGGCGATGAAGCGCATCCTCACGAATCGCTTCTCCGTGCATGGGAACGGGAACCATGGTAGCATCATGCGTCCCCGGACCGCCCGTTCCACTGGTTTCGCGGCCCGTACCCCTTCAGCCGGGTCCCGTCCGAGTCTGGCGGCCTCATCATTGGAGCATGTCAAGGAGGAGACCATGAAGCAACCGGTCGGCTCCCGGGTTTTCGTCCACTGCGCGATCTTCTCCGTTTGGAGCATCGTCGTTTCGGGAATCGGCCTGCCGGGAGGCGCAGCGCTCCCCGGGGGCGGATGGACACCCGCGGCCGGCGCGCAGACGCTTTCCGTGCAGGTGCTCGAAGGCCAGCGAGGCGAGCCGCTCGCGGGCGCGTTCGTCATGGTCGGCCGGGCGAAGGACGATCCCCACGCGGGCAACGTGCAGTGGACCGACGCGCAGGGGACGGCGGTCTTCACGGGCGCATGGCTGGCCGATCCGCAGACGGTGACCGCGACGTGCGAGGGCTACGGCCATACGACCGTCTACGCGGCGGCGCTCGGCGAGATCGTGCTGCCGCTGTTTCCCGTCACGGTCGACTCGACGCTCGGGGGCACGGCGACGCGGGTCGAGGGGCAGGTGTTGGACATCGCCTTCACCAACAACGATGGCCAGATCGATGTCGCTCTCGTCATCCCGGCGATGCCGATGAGCGCCTACGCGTTTCAGGACATGGCCCCCTGGATTGCACCGAACGAGACGATCTTCATCCTGGCGCAGCCGGTCGTGCTGCCGAGCAACGTCTACATTCCCCGGCAGCTCGAGATGCTCTTCGTCCAGATCGAGAAGTCCCCTTACTGGCTCCTCCTCCCCGGTGGGCGGACGACGACGATCGTGAGCGTGGCGGCGCGCGTTCCGCTGTCGGTGCTGCTCGAGGGGGGCGATCCGATCGCGGCGAGCGTCGTGCGCGAGGTGGGCGTCGAGCGCGATCAGGTGATCAGCGGCCCGACGACGGTGAACATCCTCAGCGATCTCGCCCTCAGCCGGCAGATGCAGCTCCACTTCGAGCGGGTGCCTGCCTCGGTGAGGCTCACGGCCGGATCAGCGGCGCTCATTCCGGCGGGCGCGATCTGGGAGGCGGTCGGGTACGACACCCGGTACGCGAACTCCGACTCGACGACCTTCTTCGAGCTCGCCACGCGCGCGCCGGGCGGCGATCTCGCGGATGCGGTCAACCTGGCCGTCGGCGCGTATGCGGACAGCTCTCTCGCCCTCGCTTATTCGACCGGCATCCTCACGCGCCTCCCCGCCGCTCCTCCGTACAGCCTGACCCTCTCCAGCTGGATGCGCCTGCCCGAGCTGGATCAGGCGGGGCGCACGTTCCGTTGGAGCGACGTGACCGAGCCGGGCGTGAGCCCGTCGCCTACCTGGACGCGCTCGGTCCTCGGACTGCGCGCGACCGATCCGGCAGACTCGACGACGAGCACGACCATCCACTGGCGGCTCTACGCGGCCGCGCCGCCGGGCAGCTTCGAGCTCCCGGTACTTCCTCCCGAGGCTCCGGGAAGCATGGCAGCCACCGGAGGGCTGCCCGACCCGGCGGACACCCCGGAGAGCGACCAGCTCTACTGGTCCTTCGTCGCCGCGAACTCCTCGGGCGGAATCCGTGAGGTGCTCCAGGAGTTTGTCGGCGAGGGCACCCATTGGTCGCAGCGCTGGGTAGCGGTCGACCATGGGTCGCTGGGGACTCCGGATCCCGAAGCGGATCCATCCATCGGGGCCCGCCTCTCGGCCGCTCCCGTTCCCGGCGGGAACGAGATCCGCCTCGCCTGGGCGGCCGACCTGCCGCGCGGCGGCGTCCTCGAGACCTGGGACGCGGCGGGGCGTCTCGTCGCTTCCGCACGCCTGGCACCGGGCTGCCGGGAGCTGCGCTGGCAGGGGCGGGACTCCGGCGGGCGGCCGCTTCCGGGCGGGGTCTACTGGGTGCGATTGAGCGAGGGCGGCCGCGTGCTCGACGCACGGCGGATCGTCCGGGTCGCTCCCTAGCTGCCCGACGGCGCTCGGCGCGGATCGGGCGCCCCGCGCGCTCGCCCCTTGACCGATGGGCTTGGGGAAGCGTAACCTACAACGTTTTGCGTTGTCCCCGCCCGCCGCGTGTCGCGGCGCACGGGCTCCCATGACCGCCCTGGCGGCGAGCGGCTTGCCGCAGTGCCGGCCGCGGGAGGCGCAACCATCCCGGGCGGAAAGCGCGGGGGGATCGAAGCAGGGGAGGGACGGAAGAGATGGCAACGGAAGCGCCCGCCGGCAAGGTGGCCGGCAAGACCCGCGGGCACATCGAGATCCGCGTCGACGAATGCAAGGGATGCGGTTGCTGCGTGATCGTCTGCCCCCGCGAGGTCCTTGAGCTTTCCACGGAGTTGAACCGCATGGGGTACCACCCTTGCAGATACAAGGGGGACGGGTGCATCGCGTGCGGCTTCTGCTTCTACTCGTGCCCCGAGCCGGGCGCGATCACGGTCTATATGAAGGAAGAGGGGGAGTAGCCCAGCCAGGGCGACCGCGCGCGAAGGCGCGACGGGGGGAGAGCGCATGGCCAAGATGATCATGAAGGGCAACGATGCGGTCGTCCGCGGGGCGATCCTCGCCGGATGCCGCGCCTACTTCGGCTATCCGATCACGCCGGCGAGCGAGATCGCGGAGGCGGCGGCGATGTACATGCCGCTCGTCGGCGGCACGTTCCTGCAGGCGGAGAGCGAGATCGCCGCGATCAACATGGTCTACGGGGCGGCGGGTGCGGGCATGCGGGCGATGACCGCCTCTTCGGGCCCCGGCATCAGCTTGAAGATGGAAGGCGTTTCCTACATGGCGGGCGCCGAGCTGCCGTGCGTGATCGTCTCGGTCGACCGCGGCGGCCCAGGGCTCGGCAACATCGCGCCCGAGCAGGGCGACTACCACCAGGTGGTCTGGGGCGGAGGGCACGGCAACTACCGCAACATCGTGCTTGCGCCCAACTCGGCCCAGGAGATGTCGGACTTCACGATGCTCGCCTTCGAGCTGGCCGACCGGTACCGCAATCCGGTCTTCGTGCTCACCGACGGCGCGATCGGCCAGATGATGGAGCCGGTCGAGTTTCCCGACGAAGTGCGTGCCGCTCCGTTCAAGGATTGGGCGATCGGCGTCGGCGAGCGGCCGCGCCGCAATCTCATCTCCTCGATCTTCCTCGACGCCGACGAGCTCGAAGCGCACAACCGGCATCTCATGCAGAAGTACGCGCGCATCACGGCCGAGGAGGTGCGCTACGAGAGCTACCATCTCGAGGACGCCGAGCTGGTCGTGGTTGCCTTCGGCATCGTCTCGCGCGTCGTCCGCTCGGCCATCGACCGGATGCGGCCGCACGGAGCGCGGGTCGGCATGCTGCGACCCCAGACGCTCTGGCCCTTCCCGGAGGGTGCGCTCGCCGCTCTGGCCGCGGAGGACCACGTCCGCGGGTTCCTGTCGGTCGAGTTGAGCGATGGGCAGATGGTCAAGGACGTGAAGCTGGCCGTGCTCGGGGCGAAGCCGGTCGAGTACTACGGTCGCCAGGGTGGGCACATTCCCGCCGAGACGGAGCTGGTCGCGGAGTTCGAGCGCCGGCTGGCGACCGTCCAGGGAGGTCGGCGATGAAGGTCAAGTACGCGAAGCCGAAGACCCTCTACGACACCTACCATCGCAAGGCGGGCGGAGACCAGACGGTCATCCACTACTGCCCGGGATGCGGCCACGGCAACGTCCACAAGATGATCGCCGAGTCGATCGCCGAGCTGGGCATCCAGGACCGTACGATCTTCGTGAGCCCGGTCGGGTGCAGCGTGTTCGCCTACTACTACTTCGACACCGGCAACATCCAGGCGGCCCACGGGCGCGCGCCGGCGGTGGCGACGGGGGTGAAGCGCTCGCATCCCGACAGCATCGTCATCTCGTATCAGGGCGACGGCGACCTGGGTGCGATCGGGACGGCGGAGATCGTCCACGCGGCCAACCGGGGCGAGAAGATCACGGTCATCTTCATCAACAACGCGATCTACGGCATGACGGGCGGCCAGATGGCCCCGACGACGCTCGAAGGCCAGCGGACGACGACGACGCCCTACGGGCGTTCCGCGGCGAACGAAGGCTATCCGGTGCGCGTGGCCGAGCTGATCAACGCGCTGCAGGCGCCGATCTACATCGAGCGTGTCGCGCTCACGGATGCGAAGAACATCACCAAGGCCCGCCGGGCGATCCACAAGGCCCTGACCTATCAGAAGGAGAACCGGGGCTTCAGCTTGGTCGAGGTGCTCTCGCCCTGCCCGACGGGCTGGGGAATGCACCCGACCCAGGCGCGTGAGTGGATCCACACGGCCATGGAGCCCATCTTCCCGCTCGGCTGCCTGCGCGACCGGGGGGCGGAGGTCGCGGCGACCCCGCTCGAACCGCGCGGCTTCATGACCGAGAACCTGCATCAGCTGATCGACATTCCGGTGCCGGGCACGGGAAGCGAGGACGAAGTCGCCGGATCGCTGGACCACTTGCCCGAAGGGCTGCGTGATCCGCGCTTCAAGATCGCGGGTTTCGGGGGGCAGGGCGTCCTCATGCTCGGCCTCGGAATCGCCGCGGTCGGCATGAAGCTTGGCTACCACGTCTCCTGGCTGCCCTCGTACGGGCCGGAGATGCGCGGCGGCACGGCCAACTGCAGCGTGCGCGTGTCGACGCGCATGATCGGCGCCCCGACGGTTGCCGAGACGGACATCCTCGTCGCCTTCAACAAGCCCTCCCTGGTCAAGTTCGAGAAGGAGGTGCGGCCGGGCGGGCTCGTCTTCTACGACAGTTCCTTGATTGACCGCCCGCCGGAGCGGGCGGATATTGTCTCTGTGGCTGTGCCGGCCACCAAGTTGGCGGATGAGCTGGGGAATACGAAGGCGGCCAACATGGTGATGTTCGGCGCGATCGTGGAGCACACGGGCCTCTTCCGCGAAGAACAGGTCCGCCGTTACCTTGGCGAGTTCATCAAGAAGAAGAAGCTCATCCCGCTCAACGAACTGGCTGTGCAGAAGGGAGCGCGGCACATCCCCGCCGGCGCGTGACACGACGCGGCCCGGGCCGCCGGCGGGCGCCCGCCTGACTTTGCACCAGGGAAGGGGGTGAGTCAGGAATGAGCCGAAGCGTTCTCGTCGTCGAAGAGCACCCGGCCTTGCGGCGCGCGTATGCACGCGAACTCGGCCGGGCGGGCTATGAGGTTCTCGCGGTTTCCCCGCACGAGGATGTCGAAGCGCAGATTGCCGCGCAGGCGCCGGCCGTGATCGTGCTCGATCCCCATGTCGCGGCCGGCCGGGGCCTCGCGATCGCGGAAGCGGCCTTGCGCGCGCGGCCCAAGGCGGCGCTCGTCTTCAACGTCTCCGACCCGCAAGCCATGGAAACCGACTTCTCGACGTGGATGGCGGACGCCTACGCGGTCCGCACGCGCGCGATCGAGGACGTCGTCCGTGCCGTGCGGCGGATCCAACCGCCCGACCGGCCGGTGGGGCATGCTTCCGGCATGCCCACGCGCGCGCCCGGACGCCCCCCCGCGCGGGCAACGGCGACGGCGGGATAGGCCCGGGGAAACGGGAAGGGCGGACGCGCCAGAACGCGAACGCGCGAGGGCACGAACTCGCGAACGCGCCAAGGCGCGAAGATGCGAACGCGCGAAGACGCGAAGGTGCAAGCGCGCGGGCGTGTCGGGGATGCGAAGTGCGGCGATGGCGGGGTGCGCGCACGCGCGGAGCAGGATGGGCAGCCCGGTCCGAAGGACTTCCTGCTTACCCGCCCGCCATGACCCGTTCCCGCATGATCAGATGCTCCTCCAGGCGGCCGAGGATCAGTTCCAGCTCGCGCACGAAGCGGCGCATCGAGCGGGGCGCGGTCGAGAGGGACCGGCTCTGCTCGAGGTGCGCCTGCGCGGCCTCGAGATCCTCGAAGATGAGGAGATCGGATTCGAGCAGGCGCTCGAGGGTGATCTCCGGAATCCGCTCGCTCTCGAAGAAGGTGCCCAGCTCTCCCGGCGCGAGGCGCACCGCCTCCCCCTTGCCGGCCAGCCGCCGGCGCCCTTCCCGCAACGCATGCGCCGAATCCTCGGGCGCGGAATCGCCCCACCGGGCGGCGATCTCATCGAGGTTCGCGACCAGATGGTCGATGCGACGGCAGACGCGCGCTCGCAGGCGCGAGTCCTCGCGCCGACGCAGCTCGTACTCCCGGTAGCCCTGATAGCCCGGGACGAGATAGGCGAGGTTCTCCAGGAAACGCAGTCCGCTGGGACGCTGGGAGGAGTGCATCATGGCGCAATCTCCGCACTCGGTCCGCATCGCGGACCGGCTCGTCAGGTCGCCCGCCGGCCGGGCCGATCTTCTCGGGCCCGTCCGCGCGTGCGGCATCGCTCGACACTCCCGCGTCTCCCCGGCTCGGACTCGCCGCGCGGTGCCCTGCTCGCGAACAGCGAAGCGGCGAGTCGAGCGCCTGCGGCGAAGGGGAGGGCTAACAAGGGGCGTGCCTGCGACGGCTTGACCCCCGCGGATTCGCTGCATAGCATGTCGGAATCAGCAGTTCCCGAAGCGGCACCGACCCGGGGTTGGCTCTCGGGCCGCACGGCAGGCGTGCAAGGTGCAATGAGATATCGACGTATTTGTGCGGAAAATCTGATTGAATGGAGAGAGAGGGTCGCCGATGGCCGTTCGACCGGATGAACGTGACGCCCCCCCGACGGTGCTCGTCGTCGACGAGGATGCGGCGGAAGCCGGACGCATCCGTGGGGCGGTCGTCGAGGCCGGGCTCGCCTGCGTGGTCGTTTCCGACCGCGAGGCCGCCGCGAACGTCCTGGACTCGACCCCCGTCGATGCTCTCGTCACCCGCCTGCGCGCGGCCCGCATTTCGGGGCTCCACCTCCTGGCTCTCGCGCGGGAACGCAATCCCGAGGCAGGAGCGATCCTGATCGTCGACGCGGGAGAGGAAGAGGCGGCGACGGAGGCGATGGCTCGCGGGGTGGTCGATTTCCAGCGGCGGCCGGTCAACGTCGAGAAGCTGCGCGCGTCGGTCGCCCGTCTGCTCGGCGAACAGCGCGATCGCGCCGAGATCACCCGGCTGGGCCGCCGTCTCGACGAGCGCTACGGGTTCGGCGGCATCGTCGGTTCGACCGCGGTCGTCGAGCGCCTGCTCTCCCAGCTGAAGGAGATCGCGCCGCTTCAGACGAGCGTGCTCCTGGTGGGCGAGCCGGGAACCGGCAAGGATCTCGCCGCCCAGGTGCTGCATCAGAACAGTCCGCGGCGCAACGGCCCCTTCGTAAAAGCCGACTGCGCGGCGCTGCCGCCGCGGCTGCTCGCGCAGGAGCTTTTCGGCTCGCGCCCGCGCGGCCGTCGCCCGCGCAGGCGCGGACGGTTCGAGATCGCCACCGACGGGACGCTCTACCTCGACGCCGTCGCGGCGCTGCCTCTCGAGCTGCAGGGACGGGTGGCCGAGCTCGCGCGCACGCGGCAATTGCGGCCCGGGCTCGACGAGCCGCCGGTCGAAATGAACGTGCGCCTGATCGCATCGAGCGACGTCGAGCTCGAGGGCCTGATCGAGACCGGACAGCTGCACGAGGGGCTCTACCAGATCGTGAGCGAGTCGCGGATCGAGCTGCCTCCTCTGCGCCACCGCCGGAGGGACGTGGGGGCGCTCGCGCGCCACTTTCTGAGCGAGTTCCTCGGCGAGACGGCGGCGACGATCGCGATCGGGCGCGAAGCGCTCGACCGGCTCGAGGCCTACGACTGGCCCGACAACGTCCGCGAGCTGCGCGAAGTCGTCCGCCAGTGGAGCGTCTCGATCGCTCCCGGCGGGACCGTCCGGCCGGAGGACCTGCCGGCCGAGATCCGCGAGCGGCCCGGGCGGGGCGATCAGCTCCTGTTCCGCGCGGGGGCGCCGCTCGCGGACGCGGAGAGGCTGCTGATCGAGGAGACGCTGCGCCTGACCCGCGGAAACCGCGAGCGCGCCGCCGAGATGCTGGGCATCGGCCTTCGGACGCTCTACCGCAAGCTGAAGAGCTACAAGGTGGACGGGCGCTGAGGGCGGGAGATGGCGGCCTCCCCCCCAGGGCTGGACCACTCCATTCGGATGATTGAGTGGCTGCCATTGTGGCAGCCACTCCGCTTTCCGTTCGTACTCTCCGTCCAAGATGTCGGCATGGGATGGCCGCGAAATGCCCCCGGAGAAGCCGGATCCAGCCTTCCCAGGCACGGTCCTGTTCCAGAGTGAAAAGACAGCCCGTTTCAAGTCGCATCTCAGAACGCATCAGAGTGCCGTCCGGGACACTCAAATTCCATGCATCTCATTCTAAAAATAGCTCTTGCAAAGTGGCTGTCAGTTTGGCATAGTTCTCGCTGTTCGCTTGGCTTTGTTGTTCGTGAAGTCCATTCGGCGTGAGGCCCCCAGATTCCATCCACTGGTCGTGCAGGATTGAGGATGCCACCGCACGGCCGCGCTCGAAGAACGGGCGGCTGAACGCTCGGCATGTAGGTCGAATCACGCGGCATCCACGGAAGGAGGTTCCATGAAGACCAAGTTTCGTCCCATCGGGGACCGGATCCTCGTCAAGCGGCTCGAGGAGGACAAGGAGCAGCGCACGAAGGGCGGGATCATCATCCCGGACACAGCGAAGGAGAAGCCCATGGAGGGCCGCATCGAGGCGGTCGGTCCCGGCCGGCGGTTGGAAGACGGCAAGCTCCAGAAGACCGAGGTCCAGGTGGGCCAGCGGGTGCTGATCGGCAAGTACTCCGGCACCGAGGTGAAAATCGACGGCGAAGAGTATGTGATCATGCGCGAGGACGACGTCCTCGGCGTCATCGAGTAACAGCGGGCGGTCGCCCGGCTTCCACTCGAAAGCCGGGTGAAGCGGCACCAAGAATGGAAGCGCCGCCCGCGGGCGGGCGCAGCGAAAGAAAGAGAGAGGAGGCCGAGATGGCAGCCAAGCAGTTGGTGTTCCAGGAAGAAGCGCGCCGCGCGATCCTCGAGGGCGTCGAGCTCCTGTCGCGGGCGGTCAAGGTGACCCTCGGTCCGCGCGGGCGCAACGTGGTTCTCGAGAAGAAGTGGGGATCTCCGACGATCACCAAGGACGGCGTCACCGTGGCGAAAGAGGTCAGCCTCGAGAACGCGTGGCACAACATGGGCGCGCAGATGGTGCGCGAGGTCGCCTCGAAGACCTCCGATGTCGCCGGCGACGGGACGACGACGGCGACGATTCTCGCTGAGGCGATCTTCCGCGAGGGGTTGCGCAACGTGACGGCCGGGTCGAACCCGATGCACCTGAAGCGCGGCATCGACCGGGCGGTCGAGACGGTGGTCGGCGAGCTCGAGAAGATGAGCAAGAAGGTCAGCGATTCGGCGCAGATCCAGCAGGTCGCGACGATCTCCGCCAACGGCGACGAGGCGATCGGCAAGATCATCGCCGAGGCGATGGACAAGGTCGGCAAGGAAGGCACGATCACGGTCGAAGAGGCGAAGGGCATGGAGACGACTCTCGAAGTCGTCGAAGGTATGCAGTTCGACAACGGCTACCTCTCGCCCTACTTCATCACCGACAAGGACACCATGCAGGTGGCCTTGGAAGACGCCTACATTCTGCTGCATGACAAGAAGATCTCCAGCCTGAAGGACGTGCTCCCGATTCTCGAGCAGGTCAGCCAGTCGGGCCGCCCGCTGCTGATCGTGGCCGAGGACGTCGAGGGCGAGGCCCTGGCCACCCTGGTGGTGAACCGCCTGCGCGGAACGCTCGCCTGCTGCGCCGTGAAGGCGCCGGGCTTCGGCGACCGCCGCAAGGCCATGCTCGAGGACATCGCGGTGCTGGCGGGCGGCCAAGTGATCTCCGAGGAGCGGGGACGGAAGCTCGAGAGCACCAACCTGACCGACCTCGGACGGGGGAAGTCGATTCGCGTCGACAAGGACAACACGACGATCATCCAGGGCGCCGGCAAGCCGGCCGACATCAAGGCGCGCATCGAGCAGCTCGGCCGCCAGATCGAGGACACGACCTCCGACTACGACCGCGAGAAGCTGCAGGAGCGGCGCTCGAAGCTCGCCGGCGGTGTCGCGGTGGTCAACGTCGGCGCGGCTACCGAGACCGAGATGAAGGAGAAGAAGGCGCGGGTCGAGGATGCGCTGCATGCGACGCGGGCCGCGGTCGAGGAAGGCATCGTCGCGGGCGGTGGCGTCGCGCTGCTGCGCTGCGTGCCGGCGCTCGACAAGATGCAGGAGACGGGCGACATCCAGGTGGGGGTCAACATCGTCCGCCGCGCGCTCGAGGAGCCACTGCGCATCCTCGCCGACAACGCGGGCGTCGAGGGCAGCCTGGTCGTCCAGGAAGTCCGCAAGAACCCCAAGAAGAGCTTCGGCTATGACGTCGAGCACGACTCCTACGTCGACATGTTCGAGGCGGGGATCATCGACCCGAAGAAGGTCACGCGCACCGCGCTGCAGAATGCCTCGTCGATCGCGGGGCTCATGCTGACGACCGAGGCGATGATCGCCGAGATTCCCGAAAAGACGAAGGAGCCCATGCCCGGCGGCGGCGCCGGCGGCGGCATGGACATGTACTAGAAGCGCTGCGGGGCGAGGCGAGCCCCCCGGCCCGCGCGAGCCGAGCGCGGCCGGGACGAGACGAGCCCCGCCTGCGTGAGTGAGTGACCGCCGCCCGCTCTCCGTCCGGAGGGCGGGCGGTGCGTTTTCGGGGCGCCTCGGGATTCTCGGGGCGGTTCCGCTTTCCGGTTGCCTGGCCTCCCGCCGCTGGCATCATGGTTCCCCGGGTCGTCCCGGAACCATGCGGTGTCCACGAGAGGAGGCAGGGCCATGACGAAGCGATGGATCTGGGCACTGCTCGCGATCCCGCTCGCGATCGCGGGGACGGGCTGCGACAGCGACGACGACGGCTCGGACCGGGAACGGCCGGAAGTCATTGCCTTCAGCCTGCCCGACAGCGCGACCGACATCGGTCTCGTCGCCCCGGTCACGGTCACCTTCTCCGACCGGATGGATCCCGCGAGCGTGACTGCGGAAACGATCTCGCTGACGGCGCGGCCCTCGCGCGGGCATGTGCGCTACGACCCGGCCGCGCGCGTGGCCCTCTTCACGCCCGATACGCTCTATCCCGCCGAGACCTGGCTGCGGCTCTCGGTCTCCGGAGCGACCGACGAGGCCGGCAACGAGGTCGAGCCGGCCGCGCTCGATTTCCTCACCGGGCCGTTCGACTGCGCGCATCTCGCCGATCCGCGCGAACCCAACGAGGAGACGGCATCCGCGGCGGAGATCGCGACCGGCGTCGTCCATCCGAGTCTGACCGTGTGCGCAGAGGAGACGGACACCTACTCCTTCACCCTCGCGCAGGCGGCGAAGATCACGGCGCGGACGGACATCCATGCGGCCTTCGCGGATTCGGCGGGCGAGTACAACGGGTGGCAGATCCACTTCCTGAACGCCGGTGGCGGGTACTACGCGACGCTCGGAACGCGGGCGGACCCGAGCTATCCGCAGACCTTCCACTACAGCTTCCTGCCGGGCACGTACTACCTGGAGATCTACAGCAGCATCGGAGTCGATCCGGGCGAATTCGTGCTCTACGATCTCACGCTCGAGGTCGGCGCTCCGTGCGCCGACGATCCGTTCGAGGACAACGACTTCTATGCGCAGGCCGCCGACGTCGCTCCCGGCCTGTACACGGGTCTGAAGGGATGCCACGTGGACGCCGACTACTACTGCATTGCGATGGAGGCCGGGCAGACCTTGACCCTGACGGTCGACGCCGTCATTCCGGACGGCGGATGGGGCCACCGGCGATTGCAGATCCAGGCGCCCGGCGCGAGCGTGAGCTACGACGGAGAAGACAATCCGGCCACGGCGCAGGCGACCGCGACCGCCGACGGAGACGCGGTCGTCCAGGCGCGCTTCTGGGTCGACGGCGTGACCTACGCGCTGGATCTCGCCCTCACCGACTAGACGATCCGCGCCCGCCCGTGCGCTGCCCGGCGCGCGGACGGGGTCGGGGACGACTCCGGAGGCCCGGCCGCGGGGCGCGCGACGGGGTCCGGGTTGACTCCGGACGCCCGGCCGCGCAGGCTGAAAAGCATGCATTGTGGTTCGACGATTAAGGATCGCCGGGGGCTCCGGCTCTCGGCCGGAGTCTCTCGCTCGCAGATTGGGTGATGTCGCTCGTCTGATGGATTCGTGGCTGTCTTGTCCGCCCGTGTACGCACGGCGGCGCCTTGACTCGCTTCGCTGAGGGAGTCGCTGCGCCGAGCGCGCCGGTGCCTAGAATGCGTAGGCGCAGGCGTGGACCGCTTCCCGGCCCTCGAAGATCGGCATCTTCACGATCCGCTCATAGTAGTCGCGCCATAC